>JAEEGL016059524.1_pt1 | contig 13631 bp, 13 predicted proteins | sample 9134231 | NCBI WGS metagenome assembly JAEEGL01 (sample SAMN16246548, study PRJNA631951) | gut metagenome | biome: gut microbiome; feature: rumen; material: fiber-attached | host: Bos | place: Iran: Karaj | collected 2018-10
AAGGACTGCGCCCGCGTCCTGGCCCGCGCCACCAAGGCCGCCGAGGAAAGCGGCGGAGGTACCCTCGTGATCACCGAGGGCGTGTTCGGCATGACCGGCGCCCTGGGCATCCTGGACGAGATCGTGGCCCTGAAAAAGAAGTACAGCTTCCGCTTCATGATCGACGACGCCCACGGATTCGGCGTGATGGGCCCCCACGGCCGCGGCACGTCCGAGCATTTCGGCGTGATGGACGGGGTGGACCTGTACATCGGCGCCTATGCGAAATCGATGGCCACTATCGGCGGTTTCGTCGCTTCCGACAAGGACATCATCGACTTCCTCCGTTATAACATGCGCTCCCAGATCTATGCCAAGTCCCTCCCGATGCCCATCGTGGAAGGTTGCATCAAGCGTCTGGAAATCATTGATTCTCCGGAAGGGGACGAGCGCCGCGCCCATCTGTGGAAGGTGACCCGCCGCCTGCAGGAAGGATTCCGCGAGATGGGATTCGACATCGGCCCGGCCGAGGCCTGCGTGACTCCGGTCCACGTGAAAGCCGGCCTGGAGCAGGCGATGAACATCGTCGTCGACCTCAGGCAGAACTACCGCATCTTCTGCTCGGTGGTCATCTACCCGGTCATCCCGCTGGGTATGGTCATCTTCCGCATCATCCCGACGGCCGCCCATTCGATGGAGGATGTCGAGCGCACCCTTGCCGCTTTCAAGGAGATCAAGGAGCGGCTGGACCGCGGCGATTACGACAAACCGATTCCGGACATCTCCCTGTACAAATAGATGGAGACCGTCTGGATCACAGGTGCTTCCTCCGGTATCGGGGAAGCCTGCGCATACCGCTGGGCCCAAGGAGGGGCACGTCTCGTCATTACGGCCCCTACCGCGGAAGAACTGGCGCCGGTTGCCGCCAGATGCCGGGAGATCGGTGCCCCCGACGTGGCCGTCCTTCCCTATGACCTCAGTCGTCCCGACGGCATCCCGGAGCTGGTCAAAGCGGCCTGGGAGGCCTTCGGGAGCATTGAGACCACCTATCTGAACGCCGGTATCAGCCAGCGCACGTCCGTGGAGGACACGTCGATGGACATGCTCCGGACGCTGATGGAAATCGACTATTTCGCCCCGGCCGCCATCGCGAAGGAGCTTTTGCCCCGGATGGTAGCGCAGGGCGGCGGCCATATCGGCGTTACGACTTCCATCGCCGGCCGGTTCGGTTTTCCGCTCCGGTGCGGTTACTGTTCCGCCAAGGCTGCCTTGTACGGATTCTTCGAGTCCCTGCAGGCGGAATCCTATGACAAGGGCATCCGGGTGACGATCATATGCCCGGGCCGCGTCCGGACGAACATTTCCCTCCGCGCCTTGGACAAGGGCGGGAAGCCCCACGGGAAGATGGATCCCGGCCAGGCCGGCGGCATTACCGTCGAAAAGGCCGCCCGGAAGATCGTGAATGCGATCCGCAAGGGACGCCGCGAAGTCCTCGTCGGCAGCAAGGAACTGCTGATGGTGTATGTGAAACGCTTTTTCCCCGGCCTCTGCGCCCGGCTGGCCCGGGTTATCAAGCCCATGTAGGTAAGGATGGACCATCTGTTCGAAGAACTGGAGAAGGACTACCGTTTCAAGGAAGGGTATCACACGTGCATCAACTGCGGCACGTGCACCGCGGTCTGTCCGGCGGCGGAATTCTACCGGTACGACCCCCGGAAGATCGTCACCATCGTCCAGACGCGGGATGATGCGCAGATCGAGGCACTCCTCAAGTCCGACACGATCTGGTACTGCGGGGAATGCATGAGCTGTGTCACGCGCTGCCCCCGGAAAAACGGCCCCGGCATGGTGATCATGGCCCTGCGGGACCTCAGCATCCGCTTGGGCTTCTTCACTGAATCCGAGAAAGGCCGCCAGATGCTTCCGCTTACCCGCACCTTCGCCCGGAACATCCTGGAATACGGTTATTGCGTATATCCGGAGACCTTCGACTGGAATGACCACAAGGAGTCCGGCCCGGTCTGGAAATGGCATATGGACCACCTGGACAAGAGCCTGGCGCGACAGGGTGCCAATTACCAGGGCGAAGGCCCTGGCGTGCTCCGGAAGATTCCGCAGGAGTCCCTGGATGAGCTCCAGGCCATTTTCGATGTGACCGGTGCCACCCGGCGGATCGAACAGGTGGAGGAATTCTCCCGCCAGAAGGCGGAGCAGATGGGCCTTTCGATGGAGGAATATGCGAAAACAGCGTTCGAGTACAGCTCGGACAAACATTTCAACGAATGATCTACGAGGGAAAGCAGAAGATCTGGCGGGACTACCAGAAAGAGATTCCGGACGACCATTGGTATTATGTCCGGAGCTGCATCCGGCAGAATTTCTTCCCGGCCAGCGAGCGCAAGTTCACGGACATCACACAGCAGGTGCTGGGCAAGGACGTGTATGAAACCCCTTACCACACCACCTGCGGGGGCATCGCCTATCACTGCGACGCCATCCCGCAGGAGACGGTGATGACCATCGTCGCCCGCCAGTTCGCCCTGATGACGGAAGCCGGGTACGAGAATTACGTGCCGAGCTGCGTCACCTCGTTCGGCAATTACGTCGAAATCCTGGAGACCTGGCACGAGTTCCCGGAACTGGAGACCCGCATCCGGGAGCAGTTGTGGAAGGCCTGCCGCCGCGAGTTCAAAAAGCCCAAGTACCTGGCCCATACGAGCGACCTTATCTACCATTGGCGGAACGAGATCGCTGAGAAGGCCCGCGTCCGCCTCATCGACAAGGAAACAGGGGAGCCGGTCCGGATGTCCGAGCATATCGGCTGCCATTATGCCAAGATGTTTCCGTCCAAGGGAATCGGAGGCGCCGAGTACCCCTATGTCCTGGCGGGAATGATCGAAAGCTGGGGCGGCCAGGTCGTGGACTATCCCGAGCGCAGGCATTGCTGCGGTTATGGCTTCCGGCAGTACCACATGAAGGCGAACCGGGGCTATTGCGTTTCCAACACCCACAAGAAATTCGAGTCCATGGAACCGTACGGGATCCAGGCCATTCTCACGAACTGCCCGGGCTGCTGCTATTTCATGGACCGCTGGCAATATGTCATCGCCGAGCAGACCGGCAAGACGTACGGGAAGGACGGGTTCGGCATCCCGGTGTTTACGTACGAGGAACTGGCCGGTCTGGTGCTGGGCTACGATCCCTGGGACCTGGGGCTTCAGCTGCACCAGGTGGCCGTGGAACCATTCCTGGACCGGATCGGCGTGGAGTACGACCCGAAAGCGAAGTATCTGGGTCTGAACAGGGAGGATATCCTCCGTCCCGAACTTCCCACCAACCTCAAATGCTTTTAGAAGATGAAGGAGAACGTTGTGGTCATCGGCGGCGGCGTAGCCGGGATGGAAGCGGCCAGAGAGTTGCTGCTTCTGGGGTACAACCCCATCGTGGTGGAGCAGCAGGACCATCTGGGCGGTCATGTGGCGCAATGGAACCGTCTGTTCCCGGACATTTCTTCCGCCGGGGACCTGGTCCGGACTCTCGGGGACGGGATCACCGATGCGAACATCTTCCTGGAGACGAAGGTGACATTCGTCAACCGTCTCCAGAACGGTTATCTGGTGATGCTCAGCAACGGCGTGAACATCGCCTGCCGTGCCATCCTGGTCGCTACCGGCTTCAAGTTGTTCGACGCTTCCCGGAAAGAGGAGTACGGATACGGCGTGTACGACCATGTCGTGACGAATGCCGACCTGGAGTCGTGGTTCAACGGAAATGACAGCGACCGTTTCCCCGCTGCCCCCAAGAGCATCGGATTCGTCCATTGTGTCGGCTCGCGGGATCTCAAGGCCGGGAACAGCCAGTGTTCGAAGGTATGCTGCATCACGGCTGTCAAGCAGGCGATCGAGATGAAGGAGCGTTTTCCGGATGCCCGGGTTTTCTGCTTCTATATGGACCTCCGCCTGTTCGGCAAGAAATATGAGGATTTCTATATCCGGGCCCAGCAGGAATTCGGAATCCAGTTCATCCGGGGACGTGTCTCCGAGGTGGGCGAGACCCTGGAGGGCCGCCTGCAGGTCAAAGCGGAGGATACCCTGTCCGGGAAACCGCTGAAAGTGCAGCTCGACCTTCTGGTCCTGATGGCGGGGATGTCCTGCAACCCGGAAGTGGCCGAGTTGGCACGGATGGCCCGGCTGGACATGGACAGCGACGGTTTCCTGAGGAGCCGGGACAACCTGGGCGGAATCAATGAGTCGAACCGTCCCGGCATTTTCTATGCCGGTGCCTGCACGGGTGCGAAAACGGTTCCGGAAACCTTGGCCGAGGCCCGCTCGGCCGCCTTGGCCATTCACCGATACATGCAAGGACGATGACGGATTTCGGATTCAAGCTTTCCAAGAGCGCCACCCTGGACCTGGACAAGGCGGACACCGGACTGTACGAAAGGCTGTGCAGTCTGGAGCCTGATGCACGTATCTGCATGAACTGCGGTTCCTGCAGCGCCACCTGCACGGCCGCCTCCTTCAGCGGGATGAGCCTCCGGAAGGTGATCCTGGGGCTCCAGCGCGGGCAGGATGTCCGGCCCATGCTGCAAGGGTGCATGCTTTGCGGAAAGTGTTCCATGGTGTGCCCCCGCGGGATCAATACCCGTCATCTGATACTGACTTTATGCAGGATCTATGATTGAACGCTTCTCATCCGGCTTCCATCCGTTCGTGCTCCCTTTCCTGGCGGGCATGGTCTTCGTGCTGGGGTATTGCGTCTACGGTATCGTCCGGATCCTGTTCCAGCTGACAGGGGAGGACCGCCGCCGTTTCTTCCTGTCCCTCATTACACCCAAGACGGCGCTCAAGAACATCAAGGACATTTTCTGTGACTGCCTTCTCCATGTGAAGCTGTGGAAGCGGAACCGGATGCTGGGTTTCATGCATTCGAGCATCGCTTTCGGATGGTTCATGCTCATCGTCCTGGGTCATGTGGAGGTGATGCTGTTCCTTCCGGAGCGCATCCGTCTGTTCTATTATCCGATCTTCTTCAACTTTTTCGTTGCGGAAACGGATTCCACCATCCAGGGGTCGCTTCTGTTCTTCCTGATGGACTTCTTCCTGCTGGTGGTCCTGACCGGTATCGCCTTGGCGATGGTCAAGCGTATCCGCTCCCGCCTGTTCGGCATGCGCCGTACGCCCCGTCCGTCCCTGCTGAACCGGATCGGGCTTTATTCCCTGTGGGCCATCTTCCCGCTCCGGCTGCTGGCTGAGAGCTTTACGGCCCATATCAGCGGCGGCTCTTTCCTGACCATTCCCGCCAACTGGGTTTTCCGCCAGTTCCTGGGCAACGACCTGAACATGCTCCCGACCTGGTGGGCCTATTCCATTGCGCTGGGCGTTTTCATGTCCGTGCTCCCTTTCACGCGTTATATGCACATCCCGGCCGAGATGATGCTCATCCCGATGCGGAATGCCGGACTGAAGGTCCGCAATGCCCGCAAGGGGTTCGCGCGCGTGCAAGTGTATTCCTGTCCGAACTGCGGCGTGTGCATCGATGCCTGCCCGATGAGCGTGGACAAGGCCAATCTCAAGGATTGCACCGTGTATCTGACCCGCCAGATGCGGCGGGGCCATGAACGCCGGATCGCGGAAATCAGCGACAAATGCCTCCTGTGCGGAAAATGCGAGGCGGTCTGCCAGGTGGGTGTGGAAGGGCCGAAGCTCCGGCTGTTGAACCGTGCCGAGCGGAAATATGCCGTGAAAGCCGATTATTCCGGGGTGCCTGCAGCAGCGCTGGCCGAGGCGGCCAGGGGCGGTAAAGTCCTGTATTACAGCGGCTGCATGAGTCAGCTGGTACCCGCCGTCGGCCGGAGCATGGAATCGATTTTCCGGAAGGCCGACGTGGATTATTCCTGGATGGACCGGGACGGCGGTGTCTGTTGCGGAAGGCCGATGATGACGGCCGGGCGCCTGGAGGAGGCTGCCCAGATCGTCCGGAAGAATACGGAAGTCATCCTGGGCTCCGGGGCTGACACGATGGTGGTCAGTTGCCCCATCTGCTACAAGATGTTCACGGAGGAATATACCCTTCCCGGCATCCGGGTCGTCCATTATGTCGATTATATGGAGGAACTGCTGAAGGAGGAACGTCTCGTCCCTTCGCGGAGCGACCTCTGTTATGTATACCACGATCCCTGCGAACTGGGCCGGGGCTGCGGTATCTACGAAGAGCCGCGGCGCCTCCTGGGCAAGTTGGCAGGCATTGCCGAAGCGGAGAAAAACCGGTCCGAAAGCGTCTGCTGCGGCGGTTCCCTGGGTTCACTGACGCTCTCTTTCGCCAAACGCGAGAAGATCACGCGGGCTGCCCTGGAGAACCTCTATACGAGCAAGGCAGATGCCATCGCCACGGCCTGTCCGCTCTGCACGGCCACCTTCGCCCGCTATGCCGACCGTCCGGTCCGGGACCTGGCGGAAATCGTGGACCGGCAGACCGTTGGAAAACTAAAACTTGATACGATATGAGATTCGAACCTACCAAGTACGTCCTGAAGAATGTCGGCACCGGCTGCGAATTCGAGGACAAGGGATGGACGCTGGGCGACCCCGAAGGAGGAAATCCCGCTCTGGTGCGTGCCGTCTATGAGAACAAGCGCTTCGTTCCGCGGGACGATCTGGACGGCATCTACCGCTATGCGGAATGGATGCCCATCAAGCGGACGCTCCGGAAGTCCTGCGCGCCGGTGACGTACAAGTCCAAGGGTCTCGCCCAATTCCTGGGCCTGGAGAACCTGTATATCACGTTCTCGGGATGGAATCCCCGGATCGGTGCGAAGATGCGCACCTGCTCTTTCAAGGAGACGGAAGCGTACTCCGTCCTGGCCCGGATGGACGAGAAGGAAAAGCGGATCCTGGTGGTCCAGTCCGCCGGCAACACGGCCCGGGCCTTCGCACAGGTGTGCTCCGACAACCGCATCCCCATCGTCATCTGCGTTCCGGAAGACAATCTGCACGACCTGTGGTTCCGCCGGCGGCTCCATCCCTGCGTGAAACTGGTCGCCGCCCCGCACGGCTGCGACTATTATGATGCCATTGCGCTGGGCGAGAAGCTGGCCACGGACCCCCGCTATATGCTGGAAGGCGGGGCCAAGAACGTGGCACGCCGCGACGGCATGGGCACAACCCTTCTCAGCTGTGTGGAGAAGATGGGACGCATTCCTGACGCCTATTTCCAGGCTGTCGGTTCCGGTACCGGTGCCATTGCCGCCTGGGAGAACGCCTGCCGACTTGGAGAAGACGGCCGCTTCGGCGAAAACAAGATGCGCGTGTATGTGGCTCAGAATGAACCTTTTACGCTGATGTACGACTCCTGGAAGGCCGGTTCCCGCACCCTGGCGGACCTGGATCCCGACAAGGGCCGGCATGAGGCCGAGGTCATCCTGGCCAGTGTCCTTTCCAACCGGAAACCGCCCTACAGCCTCGCTGGTGGCCTTTTTGACACATTGACCGCGAGCGGAGGCGATTTCTATCTCGCCACCAACAACGATATTATCTACTGGCTGCTCCAGTTCCGGAACCGGGAGGGATACGACCTGCTTCCGGCGGCCTGCGTCGCAGTCACCGCCCTCGCGAAGGCCGTTGCGGATGGAACGGTCAAGCGGGATGAATACATCATGCTCAACTGCACCGGTGGCGGCGTCCTCGGTGCGATGGCCAGGGGCTTCGTCCTCAAGGAACCCGACCTGGTGCTGTCTCCGGACCTTCCCGCCGAGGAAGTGGTCCGGAAGGTCAATGACTTGTTCTGATCACTAAAACCCGAATCGATATGAAATCAAACCTCTCCGACCTTTGGAAAAAGGAAGACTGGCTGGCCGTCTGGATCGGCTTCGCCGTCATCGCCATCGCGTGCATCGCGGTGCTTACCGGTGCCTTCGATTTCGCCGCCGCCAAGTTCTCCACCTGGCATCTGTGGGAAGGCGTCGCCGAGAAGAAATCCCTGCTGGAGCAGCTTAATGGTGCGTTCTGGGTGAAACTTCTCCGCACTTTCCTGGTGCTGGGCATCCTGTTCACCATCGGTGTCAAGCTGCAGGGCGGCAAGGTGAAGGAATACCTTCCGGCCTTCCTGGTCCTGTTCGTCCTTTCCGTCCTCGTCCGCCTCATCAGCGCAGAGTTCACCCTGAACCGCTATCTGGAGTGGGCTTTCTGGGCGTTGATCGTGGGCCTGCTGATCTCCAACACGGTGGGCATCCCGGCCTGGCTCCGGCCGGCCATCCGGACCGAGTTCTACATCAAGACCGGTCTCGTGATCATGGGCTTCTCGGTGCTGTTCAGCAACATCGCCAAGTTCGGCCTGTATGGCCTGGGCATCGCCTGGATCGTCACCCCCATCGTCATCATCTTCATGTGGTGGTTCGGAACGAAGGTCCTGAAGATCGGCAACAAACCGCTCGTCATCACCCTGGCTGCAGCGACTTCCGTCTGCGGTACCTCCGCAGCCATCGCGACAGGTGCGGCGGCCGGCGCCAAGAAGAATGACCTCGGCATCGCCATCTCCATTTCCATCATCTTCACCATCCTGATGATGGTGTTCGAGCCGATGATCATCCGGGCGACCGGGATGAGCCAGCTGATGGGCGGCGCGCTCATTGGCGGAACGGTCGACTCCACCGGTGCGGTGGTCCTGGCCGGCAACGCGTTGGGACCGGAGGCAGAGCAGGCCGCGGTCCTGGTGAAGAGCATCCAGAACATCCTCATCGGCTTCATCGCTTTCTTCGTGGCCCTGTTCTTCGCCACCCGCGTGGACAAGTCCGAAGGGAAGAAAGTGGGTGCCGGCGAGATCTGGACCCGCTTCCCGAAGTTCATCATTGGTTTCTTCGTGGCTTCCCTCGTGGCCTCCTTCCTGGTTCAGCCCCTGGCTGGTTCCGACAGCGTGAAGGCCATCAACGGTGTCCTGGACCAGTACAAGAACTGGTGCTTCGTGCTGGCTTTCACCTCTATCGGACTGGATACCAACTTCCGGGAGATCGCGAAGCAGATGCAGGGCGGCAAGGTCCTCTGGCTGTACATTGTCGGCCAGGTGTTCAACATCGCACTGACTTTCTTCGCGGTGTGGCTCCTCCTCTCCGGGGTCCTCTTCGACATCCCGGTGCTGGACCTCTATAAGTAATGGTCCCCGACCGGCGCAGAAAATGGTATCGGGCGGTCACGGTCCTCACGGTCGTGGCCGTCCTCGGTTGCGCCGTGTATATCATGGCCCATCGGCTGGGCCTCGTCTCCGGCTACGATTTCGGGGCCGGAGCCTATTATTATGCCGATATTCCGGGCTTTGAGAACGTCGTCCGGGAGGATGCGTACCAGACGGATATCCCCGTCTGGGTCCACATCGTCCTTTTCCTCGGGTGGGGCTGGCTGATGTACCGCCTCTGGGTCTGGATCGACTCGCTGAAGCCGTAGTCCTTCCGATTGTTAGGGAAATCAGGAAAGAATTGTTATATTTGCCCGTCAATCCGACTTAAACGATAACAAATATGAAGAAATTTTTGCTTTCTGTACTTGTCCTGCTTGCTGCGGGTACCATGATCCTTTCCGCTCAGGAGAAAGAGATGAAGACCGGCTGGAGCTTCGGCCTCCTCCCGACCGCGACTTGGTCCACGGACAACGGTTTCCAGGCCGGCGCGTTCGGTGACGTCTACTATTACGGCGACGGCTCCACCTATCCGGATCCGCTCCACAAGATCAGCTGGGAAGCCTCCTACTTCACGCACAGCCATCGCATGCGCCTGTACCTGGCCTATGACTCCAAGTACCTGATTCCGAACATGCGTGTCAACGCGTCCGTGACCTATATGAACGACCCGCTGTACAGTTTCTGGGGCTTCAACGGTCCGGCGTCCGTACAGGATTACGACCTGTGGTCCAACCGCAACACCGGCGCGGGCCACCACCTGAACTACTACGGCATGAGCCGTGACATGCTCCGCATCCTGGCCAATTTCCAGGGCCGCATCACCGACAACCTGAACTGGGCCGCCGGCGTCAACTTCTGGCGCTGGAAGCTCGGGGACATGAAGGACAACGGTGTAAAGGGAACCGGAGACACCAAGGAGTACTACAAGACCGACCTGACGCTCTACGACACGTATATTGCGCTGGGCGCCATCACGGAGGCCGAAAAGAACGGCGGCAACGCCCTCGAACTGAATGCCGGCCTGGTGTTCGACACCCGTGACATCGAGGCGGCGCCGAACCGCGGCATCTGGGCGGAGGCCTACCTCAACGGCAACCTCCTCCAGCACCGCTACCTGAAGGCCTGCGCCTATTTCCGTCACTACATCGACATTCCCATCCATCTTCCGGCCGGCGACCCGGTGTTCGCCTACCGCCTGGCCTGGCAGCAGACCCTTGCCGGCGAAACGCCGTTCTATATGATCCAGAACATCCCGCTTCTGGTCCAGCGGAACATGATTTCCGAGGGCTTCGGTTCCAGTGGCACCATCCGCGGCCTGCGTGAGAACCGGATCCTCACCGAGGGCTTCGCCTGGGCGAACACGGAACTGCGTGTGAAACTGGTGAATTTCAAACTGTTCAACCAGTATTTCTATATCGCCGTAAACCCGTTCTTCGACGCCGGTGTCATTACCAAGCCCTATCGGACGAAATATCTGGAGGGTGTCATCTACGACGAAGACCTGAAGGATTTCGATTTCTCTGCTTATCGCAAGTTCCTGGAGAGCGATCCCAAGAACGCCGCGACGCTTGAGCGCTTCAACAAGGTCCATGGTGCCGGCTATGACGGCAAGATCTACGACGCCGCCCGGGTGAAGGACTTCGTGTACAGCGGCGGTATCGGCCTCAAGATCGCGATGAACCAGAACTTCATCGTCTCGGCCGAGTATGCCCACTGCTTCTACACGCCGATGAATGCGGATCCCTGGATCGGCATCGGCATGAACTATCAGTTCTAATAGGATTCAAATCCTTTCTTCAAGCGCCCCAGGGCTTCCGTCAAGGTGGTTCTGGGGCAAGCTATGTTCAGGCGTTCGAAACCTTCGGCATCGGACCCGTAGATGGTGCCGGTGGAAAGGATGAGTTTGGCGTTGAAACGGAGATGGTTCGCAAAGCGCTCGGAGAAGCCCTCGAACGGCTCGTCCGCGTGGCGGGCGGCACGGCAGTCCAGCCACATCAGGTAGGTGCCTTCCAGCGGGAGCGCCTTTACCTGCGGGATTTCCTCCTTGAGGTACTTGTACACCAGCTGCGCATTGTCATAGAGATAGGCGCGCAGGGCGTCGAGCCATTCCTCCGACTCGTTGTAGGCCGCTTCCAGGGCGGCGCAGCCGAACACGTTCACGTCGCAGCACTCGTTGTCGTTGATGGCCCGGTCGATGCGGCGGCGGACCTCCGGATCCGCGGCGAAGATGTTCGCGATCTGGATGCCTGCGATGTTGAAAGACTTGGTGGGGGAGATGCAGGAGGCGGAATTCCGGACCAGTTCTTCCGGCAGGGTCGCCCAGGGCGTGTAGTCGTGTCCGGGATAGGTGAGCTCGCAGTGGATTTCGTCGGAAATGACGAAGACGCCGTTTTTCAGGCAGATCCGGCCGATGCGTTCCAATTCCTCCCGGGTCCAGACCCGGCCGGCCGGGTTATGCGGGTTGCACACCAGCATCACGGTCGTCTTGGGATCCGCCGCCTTCTTCTCCAGGTCCTCCCAGTCAATGGTATAGGTGTTATCCTTATAAATCAAAGTATTGCACAGCTCTCGGCATCCGTTGTTCCGGATGGCCGGGAAAAAGGCGTTGTACACCGGCGTTTGAACGATGACGTTATCGCCGGTACGGGCCATCGCCTTGATGCATGCAGAGTAAGCCGGGATGACGCCGGTCGTCGGAATCAGCTGTTCCCGCGAGATTCCTTTCCATCCGTGCCTCCGCTCGAACCAGTTGCTGATCGCATCATAGTACGACTGCGGCACCAGCTCATACCCGAACACCCCGTGGTCCAGGCGTTTCTGTAATGCTTCCAGAATGGCCGGAGCGGCCTTGAAGTCCATATCCGCCACCCAAAGCGGCAGCGTATCGGGTTCAAACTCGTCCCACTTCACACTGGCCGTATTCCGGCGGGGAATGATTTCATCGAAATTGAAAGGCGTCATGGTCTGTTCGGTTTTTTTCTATACCGTCCTAATATTCAACGATATCGGATTGCTGAGCAAGGTTGATGTCGGGTTCGGACCAGGTGCGGATTTCGCAGTCGGCGGGTGCCTTGATGTTGCCGTCCAGGATGATCTCGCCATAACTGTCGGCATTGATCCGGCCGGTGCGGGGATTCTTGACGCTTTTGACGGGGCCGAGGATGCTTGCCTCGACGTCCGAATACTCAAAGGCCAGGTCGGCGTCTTCCTCGAAGACGCAGTTCTCGAGGACCAGGTCCTCGCAGTAGCACAGCGGCTGCGTACCGCCGATCTTGCAGTTCACCAGGCGGAGTTTCTTCGAATACCAGCCCAGGTACTCCCCGTTGATGTAGGAATCATAGACCGTGACATTTTCCGCTTCCCAGAAGGCGTCCTTGGTGTCCATCACGGCGTTCCGGATGACGACGTCCTTGGCATACTGGAAAGAATAATTCCCCTGGAGTTTGAACCCGTCAATCTTGATGTCCTCGGTATGCATGAAGATATAATCCCCCTTCTGGACCTCCACATTCTTGAGTTCCACGTCCTTGCAGTCCCAGAAGGTCTCCAGGGCGTTCGGGAGTTTCACATTTTCCGCATACACGTCGCTGATGCGGCGGAACATCTTGGGCGCCTCCACGAGAGTGTCGTACATCTTGCAGCCTTTTGAATACCAGAGCGCTGCGCGGCCCCCTTCCCGGAAGATGCAGTTCCGGACCGTGAAACCCTTGCATTCCCAGAAGGGGTATTTCCCTTGGAATTCACAGTTTTCCGCCTCGATGTCCGAGCCTTCCTTGAGCGAGGATTCCCCGGGACCGATGACGACATTTTCAATACGGAGGCCGTGCCGGGCATAGAGCGGGCGCTCGCCTTCAAAATACTGGTCCTTGATGATTTCCATACTTGGTTGTTCGTGTTAATCTCACAAAGATACGAAAATGTCCGGGCAATCCCTGCAATCGTCCTGGTTTTTTCCCTGTCGGAGAGGACTGACAAAATGTCACTCCGTGGCGCTTGGCACGGGCGTTGATTATATCCTGGCCGGAAATGATTTTAAAAACCATCATACTATGATCCGTCCGTTAGGAACAAGAGTCGTCATCGAACCCAAGGAGGCCGAGACGATGACCGCCGGGGGTCTCTACATCCCGGACAATGCCAAAGAAAAACCGCAGCAGGGCGTCGTCGTCGCCGTCGGCCCCGGCTCGAAGGATGAGCCGATGGAGGTGAAGGTGGGCGAAACCGTCCTCTATGGCAAGTATGCCGGTACCGAGGTCACCGTGGACACCAAGAAGTACCTCATCGTGAAACAGTCTGATATCCTTGCAATTCTGTAAGCCATGGCTAAAGAGATCAAATTCAATGTCGACGTCCGCTCCAAGATGAAGGACGGCGCCGATGCGCTCGCCAACGCAGTGAAGGTGACCCTCGGTCCGAAGGGTCGCAATGTCGTGATTGACAAGAAAGTCGGTGCTCCCCAGATCACCAAGGACGGCGGGACCGTC
>JAEEGL016823715.1_pt1 | contig 13631 bp, 9 predicted proteins | sample 9134231 | NCBI WGS metagenome assembly JAEEGL01 (sample SAMN16246548, study PRJNA631951) | gut metagenome | biome: gut microbiome; feature: rumen; material: fiber-attached | host: Bos | place: Iran: Karaj | collected 2018-10
GCATCCGGCGGCGATGGCGGCCTCTGCGATGGCTTCGTTGCCTTTCATCAGTACTTTGCTCATGTCGTCGTCCTCCTTATGCGTCCTTTTCCACTTTGATCACACAGTCGGGGCACATGGTCGCGCACATGGCGCAGGCGATGCACTTCTCCTGGTCCACGATGACGGCGGGGTGGTAGCCCTTTCCGTTCAGCGCGGCGGTGTCCAGCGCGAGGATCTTCTTGGGACAGACCTCCACGCAAAGTCCGCAGCCCTTGCACCGTTCGGTACGGAATGTAACTTTATTCATTCATATCCTCCTTGACGAACCGGAAAACCCGGTTCCCATCATTGTTGGTCCTGTTTCAGAAGAGCCGCTTCGTCGCGTTGACGATGGGGAAGAGCGGCTCGTCGGCGTATCCGGCTTCGGCCATTTTCTCCGGCGTATCCGGGGCAAGCGCCGGGCACCAGACGTGGCAGAAGAGCGGGAGGGCGCATCGCCGCGCGCATTCACGTCCGTATGCGACGCTCTCGACGATCTCCTTCGCCGTCGTTTCCGCGCCGAGATTGGAGTTGTTCACGAGCGCGGTGCAGCGGAGTCCCGAGGCCCGCTCGATCTCGATCATGCAGCCGACGGCATCCTCGGGATCGGCGATGAGCGGCCGGAAGCGGTTCACGACATAGAAGAGGGAATACCCGGTCTCGAGGATCGCCTCCCGGTACATGCCGAGTGCGACCGCGCCGTCGTCCCCGCCCACGTCCACGATCGTGACGTCGTCCTTCGATTCGATCAGCCCGCGCATCCGGGGCGGAAGGGAAGGGATGTCGACGTTGGTGTTCGCAAACGCCGGGATCAGCGGATCGATGCCGTTCTCCTCGAGGAGCGGCGCCGCGTCCGCCGTGCGGAAATACGGGTTGACGATGTCGAGGTCTGCCGCGTGGACGGGAAGTCCCGGAAAGACCGTTTTCGCATAGATCGCCAGATTGACGGCGAAATTCGTTTTCCCCGCGCCGTAGTGTCCCGCGACGACGGAGAGATTCCGGATCAGTCTCGTGTCCATCCCGGCCTCCTGTTTGATCGTTACCGTCTATTCTATCACAATCCGCGCAAAAAAGAAAGAGGGAAATTCCATAATCGTGTGAATAATTATACCAAAAATCTGTGCACTTTCCTCATAAACTCAATAAGGAAGCGGCTTTGAGCGGGGTCATGCCGCCGTCGATCCGCGTTTTGGAAAAAGTCTGGGAGAAATCGCAGAAAAGCCCCTCCTTGAAGCGGATGCGGGGGCGTTCATTTCTCGTTCCGGATTGGAAAAACCTCTTGCGGGGGACGGCAGGATATGGTATAATAAACCGAACACTATACATTGCGTACGATGAGGAAAAGGATCATGGGAAACACAAAACCATCCGCGGGAAGACGGATCTTCAACGGGATTCTGATCATTCTCGATCTGGCGCTTCTTGTATGGATCGTCATGGCATGGCGCGGCCAGAAGAAGCCGACATCCACCGAGGAATATTACAGCAGCCTCGGGTATGACGTGAGCGAATTCACTTCTTCGTCAGGCGGCTCAGGCGATACCGCGTCGGGCGGAGCGAACTCGTCAAACGATTCTGCGGAGATTTCTTCCGGCGGGAACGCGGACAGCTGGCTCTGGGATTCATCCGACGAGGCGGAAGAAAACACAAACGAACAGAGCTTCGTCCCTCTCGAAGCGGCCGGAAGACCGGAGATCGGCGAATTTGACGGATGGGACATCCCCGCCGGGGCGCGCGCGATCACGGATTACAGCGGGATCACCGGTACCTGGAAGGGATTCATCCACTACGATGTAGCAGAAGAGCTCGTCAGCTTTTCCGTCTCCGGCGCGGCGTCCTCCCCGACCCTGACCGTCGACTGGTATCTGATCCACTATTTCGGCGACGGCTCGTGGGAAAACGAGGAAGACATGGAGGACGGCGTCTATGCGGGCAAGTGGACGGACGGCGTTCTCACCGCGGAGGGCACTGGCAGCTTCCGGATCGATTCGTTCTATGAGGCCGACGGAAAGCAGTACGCCCGGGGAGAATTGACGACACCGACCGGCACCGTCGCATCGGTCGGCATGATGAGACCGTAAGGAAGGAGAAGGATCATGGCAAAGTACTGTCGAAATTGCGGCGCGGAGCTTCGGGACGGCGCGAAGTTCTGCGAAGCCTGCGGGTCAAGAGTTCCGGAAGAAAAACCCGCGAAGTCTTTCTGCACCTCCTGCGGGAAAGAGCTCTCTTCCGACGCCCTGTTCTGTCCGTTCTGCGGCGCGAAAACAGGCGGGAAACAGTCCGTGACACCGCCCTCGCCGACTCCGTCCGTCCGTCCCGCGCCGATATCGGATCGGACGAGACAGAACGGCGCTCCGACGCGTCAAACGCCCGTTTCCCGGGACCTGCCCGACTACATGAAGCCCGGTTATCAGCAGCGGGTCAAGGAGGAGAGGCAGACGGCGAAGCCTGCGTCCTCCGTGAAAAAGGGCGGTCGAGCGCTGAGCTTCTTTTTGTCCGTCGTTCTTGTCGCGGAATTCTGCGTCGCGGGATTCAAGTATCCGGGCTTTCTGAAGAAAGGCGGTTTGGATCAGCCCGGAATCGTGACCGGGAAGACAGACGGCAACGGCGATTCCGGAAGAATCGATGCGCAGACGCGGGAATTCCTGGATTCATTCGGCATCACGGAAGAACAGCTGGAAGCCTTCCGAAGTCTGGAGATCGAAGCGACACCCGAGAACTCTCCGGGCAATCCGCGCTTTATCGAGGCGCGCTATACGAACGAGGACTATGCCTCCGCGCAGTCTTTGGATGCCAAGGTTTCCCGCGATAACCCGGAAGCGGACTTTCCTCAGTTTGGTATCCATATCGATCTGAAATCGTGGAATCTCGACAGCGAAGAAGACACCCTGACGGTGAAAAAACTGCCGATGAAGACCGATGCGGCAACGGATTGCGAGCTTTACGCTTATGACTATTCTCTCGCGTCCGGACAGCATGAGTTTTATACGGATGTGGAGATCACCGTTCCCTTACAGGGCGACCCGTCAGTTTTCGATGGTGTTTTATATTACAACGAGGGTGCCGATGTTTGGGAGGACACATACTGCGAGCTGTCTGAGGACGGAAAGACATACACGCTGTATACGAGTCACTTCTCGACCGATGCGGAGCGCACGGATCTGAAGCTCAAAAAGCTGATGAAAGAAGTGAAGTCGGGAATTGACCGGTTCACGGATCAGAATGGGACGATTTTCCGCATCCTGCCCGAAGAATACCCGTCGAAATATCCCAATTCCAAAACCTTCCTCTACAAAGTGGGCATCCGGAACGACTGGAAGCTCGAGACGTTTTTCTCGCAGCAGACAAAGGAATCGCTTGCGCTGTATGAAGCGTTGATGAAAAAAGGGGGCGGTATTCCCGCAGAAGCCGGCTCGGCGGAAGGCTGGGGCGTGCTCGGCGGAAAGACGGACTTGGGTGCGTCGGCTCAGACCGGGACAAGTTTTCTGTTCGGGAATACGGAACTGGGTAAATTGGTGACGAACAGCTCAGGCTGGAACACCATCAACGTGGGTATTTCCATCATCGGACTTTATACTCTGATGATGCGGTGTCTCGATCAGTGGCAGCGTGGTGTTGCATGGGAAGATATCGTAAAATCGAACAAATGGAATTTCGTTTCTGCATCGGTCACCGTAGCCGGCTTATTCATGACCGCGTGCCAATACCTCGGCGTTGCAACCGTGGCAGGCGTCTCTACCGCTTTCGGCGCGACTGCGCTGGCGGTTGTCGGAGCCGCGCTCTACGCTTATACGAAGATCGACGCAGCAGTGACGGAAGCATACGAGTTCAACTACCCTCTCGGTCAGCCGAAAACTCTTGAAGACGCGGCGTATTACTATTACCTCTCGGATTACGGATGGAACTCCTCCGACCGCCCTGAGGAAACGCGGAAGGGTGACGCTGCGGCTTACGCCCTGATCCGGCTGATTGAAAGCGATCCCACCGATTACGACGATTCCCACGCCCCTGCATACCACAGCCTCGATATTCGCGGTAACGGCTGGGCGTTCGCTCTGAATTACCTCTTTGAGAAGTATCGGAATGATCCCGTAAAGCTCGGAGAGATGGTGAAGAAGCTGTGCGACGATTTCATCGAGCGGTTCTGGTCGGATGAAATCCGGCCGAGCGTGCGGTATGACTGCTGGAAAAAGGCGCTGAACAAACTGCTTGCCGACGGACGTCTCCCGAATTACTACCGCAAGCATCAGGATGCCGGCGAAAACGTCATGACGGACTCGAGAGCAATGGAACTGCTCGGTATCGACAAGAACGAGCTCCAGCGCCGGAAAGAACTGCAAGCGTATCTTGACGACGGCCGAAGCATCGACGGCTTGTTTGACAATGCGGCCGAACGGGACAAATACATCCGTTTGGACGACATGGACAAGGAAGCGCTGAAGGAAAAGGCCCGCGCCGTTCTGAACAAGAATCTGAATCCGATCTTCTATGCGATTTATCAGAAGTATTACAAAGAAGCGTTTCAGGAAGTCCTGCGTCAGTACCGTGAGGAACTGCTCCCCCTGCTCAACACGCGCATCACGTTCTACATGAAAGATACCTCCGTTAAGGAAGGAACGATGAGCGCGGTATCGAAGTATGATCATTTCGGTTTCGTGGATTATAAAGAACAGTTTGAGCCATCAAACAAGGAGATCGGACCGCATACAGTCTTTACGAACATGTCGCTCGAATACCGGTCAAACACGCCTGTCCTTCTCGAGACGCTTGTCTATCATTACGTCCGCGCAGGCTGTCCGACCAAGGTGAACGTCAAGTGCACGGCGGACGGGATGTCGGTTGACGGGTTCGCCAACTGGGACGGCGTAAACATTTCTGCCGATGAGAACTCCCTTTGGAGCGGCACAGAACCGCGTTCCTGGGAGAACTGGCAGTTTTGGGAGGTCTGGAAGCTGTTCACCCCCAGTGGATTGCCGGATAATGAAATCTTATACAAACGGCTTCAAACCGTCAAAGACATGAAAGTTCCCGTGGAGTTCAAAGGAGAGCCGCCGAAGGGCAATACCTATAACATGGTGCTGATGTCAAACTCGCTGATAGAGTACACAGAACCTCCCGAAGAACACAAGAACGGCGACTGGTTTACGTACACACCATACGGCGCGGACAACACCATAACCGTTTCGGGCAATCAGGTCACGGTATCGTTGAACGCGATCAATTACGTTTGGAGAAACAGCAGTTTCGGAGAGCTCGGCGAATCCAGAGTGTTTACTTTTAAGAGAGACGCCGTTACAGTGAGCGGTACCTTGACCGAAGAATCTGCAGGCGACGATTATATCCTCAAAACATACACACTCAAAAATCCCCCCGCAATCAGCGGATCTTATAAAGAAGAAGAGGATTGGGACAGTAGCCGAAGGTATTACGACAATAAGTATACGGCAAGCGACTGGAAGAAAATCAACAGTTACTCGCTTACCAATGAGTATAAAATAACCGGCACGCCAAGCGGTACTGTAGTCCTAAACTATGATTCCAAAGGGACAAAGCTCTTGAGGGCTACGGTAACCATCGGGGGCAGCGGCACGTACTCCTGGAAGTACGACGAAGGCTACTTGAAAAGAATGCAGGGCATGATGGAAAACGGGACGGAAAACAAAGGCGTATCCTTCGTAATGGTGCTGCGCGCTCCCGATTGAGCCGGGAGCCTCTGCGGGACCGGAACGGGATGCGCACCTCCGACAGCAAAAAATCCTGTCACAATACGAAGAATTCATGCAAAAGGGTTTGAAAAAGCGCGCCGAATGTGTTATAATAACCTAATCGTATCATAGGGGAGGTATTTTTCGTGCGCCCATTGCTCCTCACACTGCCCAGGCAGGTCGAAGACATCCTCAGCATCGTGAAGACCATCTCGGTGCTCGACGTGATCGACATCGCCTGCGTTTCGGTGCTTCTCTATTATCTCTATAAGTTCATCCGCGACCGGCGTGCGGGAAAGCTGGCGATCGGGGTCCTTCTCCTTTTTGCCGCGCAGATCGTCACCAGCGCGCTCGATATGTACCTGCTCCAATACATCCTGCACAACGTCTTCCAGATCGGCTTCATCACCCTCGTGATCCTCTTCCAGCCGGAGATCCGCTCCGTGCTCGAGCAGGTCGGCGCGACGCCCATCAAGGGCCTCAGGACCTTCAGCGAGCCGCGTGACAGCGCATCGGTGCAGGCGGTGATCGACGAGGTCACGGAGGCCGTCGGGGATCTCGCGGAATCGAAGACCGGCGCGCTTATCGTCTTCGAGCGCACGACCCGCCTCGGCGACATGATCCTCACGGGCACGGTGATCGACGCCTATCCCGCCGCGTTCCTCATCAAGAACATCTTCTTCAACAAGGCGCCCCTCCATGACGGCGCGATGATCATCCGCAGCGGGCGCATCAACGCCGCCGGCTGCCTCCTGCCGCTCTCGTCGAACCCCGACATCATCAAGGATCTCGGGACCCGGCATCGCGCGGGCATCGGCATGAGCGAGAACAGCGACGCCGTGGTCGTGATCGTGTCGGAGGAGACCGGCGTGATCTCGACGGCGGTGGACGGTAAGCTCACCCGCGGATACGACCGCGAATCCCTCCGCGCCTTCCTCCATACCCAGCTGATGGGATCGGGCGACCACAAGCGCTTTGACCTTCTGCAACGCGTCCGCGAGATCAAGGAACGCGAAAAGAACGGCAAGCCCGCGAAAAAACCGGAGAAAGGAGAGCGTGCGCAATGAATCAGGCAAAGGAACGGACTCCCGTGCGCCGCACCTCTTCCCGCGGCAATCTCGTCGCATGGATCCTCTGTCTCGTCGCCGCCTTCATCATGTGGATCTATGTGATGGCGGTCGAGAGCCCGGAGCATGAACAGATTTTCAGCCACCTCCCGGTCGAGCTCACGGGGACCGAAGTGCTCGCGGACAACGAGCTCGCCGTGTACAGCGGCTACGGCACCATGATCGACGTGACGCTCTCCGGCAAGAAAAGCGTCGTCTCCCGCCTCAGCGAGCGCGATATCGTCGTGACGGCGGATCTGAAGAACATCACCGACGGCGGGCGCTATACCCTGAAGGTGACGGTCGACGTCCCCGCGGGATGCAAGCTCGCCGGCATGTCCCAGAACACGATTTCGGTCTACGTCGATCAGGCGATGACCATGACGTTCGATCTGACGGAACACCGCATCAACACCAATCTCCCCGAGGGCTGCTTCACCGGGACCGTCGAATTCCCGGTCGACAAGATCACCGTGAGAGGCCCGCGCAACGTCCTCACCCGCGTTGAGCGCGCCGAGGTGACCCTCAACCTCGCCGACGTCACCCGCACGACGACCCTGAACGCCCCCGTGGTGCTCGTCAACGTGAAGGGCGAGGAAATGACCAGCCCGTATATCGAATACTCTCCCACCATGGTGAGCGTGACCGTCCCGGTCTACAAGAGCGTGACCGTCCCCGTCCGCGTGGGCTTCCGCTACGGCTTCCTCAACAGCGAAAACACCGAGATCACCGTCACGCCCTCCACGGTGACGGCGACCGGGGATCCCGACGTTATCGACCGCGGATCGCCGCTCGAGAGCGTGATCCTCGACGAAAAGACCGAATTCGAGAACGGCCAGCTGATGAAGACCGTCTCCCTGAACGCGGTGGACGGCGTGACCCTCTCGACGACGCAGGCGGAAATCACCGCCGTCATCGATTCCTCGATCAAGACGCGCGAATTCCTCATCCCCGGCTCGAATATCGTGGACACGGGCGCGAAGGAAGGCGTCAACTACACCTGGGACCGCACCGCCGTCCCCGTCGTCCTCATGGGACCGGTCGACATGCTTGCGAAGATCGAGGTGGACGACATTTCGCTCGTCTTCGATATGAGTCCCTACAACGACTCGAACACCGGCACCATCCGGGTCCGCGCGGACGTCTGGGTGGATTCTCTCTGGCGCGACGAGGTGTTCCCGATCGGAACGTATGAAATCAACGTGACCTTTACGGATTGACAACATCACCGATGAAACAGAGAATCGAATGGACCGGGATCCGCGTGCCGCACCGGCAGGGGATCGACGCCGACGCGGAAGCGCTTGACGCGGCAAAGCGGGAGATCCGCCGCGCCCTCGGGGAAACGCCGCGGGAACTCCGGATCGCAAAGAAATCGATCGACGCCCGCCGCGGTATCTCGTTCGTCTACACCGTCTCGGCAGAGGTCGGCGGGATCGCGGCGGATGCGGAGAAGAAGCACGCCCCGCTGCGGATCTGCCCGGCGCCTTTGGTCGAGCGCATCCACGGCACCGAACCGCTCGCCTGCCGCCCGGTGATCGTCGGATTCGGCCCCGCCGGGATGTTCGCGGGCCTGCTCCTCGCCGAAGAGGGGTACGCGCCCCTCATCCTCGAACGCGGCGGCACGGTCGACGAGCGCACGGCGGCGGTCAGTCGCTTCATCCGGGACGGCATCCTCGACGAGCGCACGAATATCCAGTTCGGCGCGGGCGGTGCGGGGACCTTCTCCGACGGCAAGCTCACGACGCGGATCGGCGATCCCCTCATCGCCTGGGTCATGCAGACGCTCGCGGACCTCGGCGCGCACGAAGACATTCTCTATAAAGCCAAGCCCCACATCGGGACGGACATCCTCTGCGAGGTCGTGAAAAACGCCGACCGGCGCATCCGTTCCCTCGGCGGCGAGATCCGGTACAACACCCGGGCGTCGCACATCACCCCGTCCTCGCTCGACGCGGAGGGGGAGACGATCCCCTTCGACGCGCTCGTCCTCGCCACGGGGCACAGCGCGCGCGACACCGTCGGGGAGCTGATCGACGGCGGGTATTCCGTCGCGGCGAAGCCCTTCTCGGTCGGCGTCCGCGCGGAGCACCTTCAGAAAGATATCGACGAAGCCCTCTTCCATGAGCACGCGGGTGATCCCGCGCTCGGCAGGGGCGAATACCAACTCTCCTTCCGGCGGGGCGAGCGGGGGTGCTATACCTTCTGCATGTGTCCCGGCGGCACGGTCGTCCCCTCGGCGAGTGAGGCGGGCGGCGTCGTCACCAACGGCATGAGCGTCCGCGCCCGCGACGGCGTGAATGCCAATGCCGCGGTATGCGTATCCGTTCTCCCGGACGATTTCGGCGGCTCGCCGCTCGGGGCCATCGCATTTCAGCGGGAGCTCGAGCGGGCGGCGTTCCGGCTCGGCGGCGGCGATTACACCGCACCCTGCCAGACCGTCGGGGATTTCCTCGCCGGGACCTCGGGGACCCCATGCACGAAGATCCTTCCGACCTACCGGGACGGACGCGTCCTCATGCGCGATCTCGCATCGATCCTGCCGCCCTTCGTCACCGGGATGCTTCGGGAAGGGCTCGCGGATTTCGGCAGGAAGATCCGGGGCTACGACGATCCGGCAGTCCCCCTGACCGGCGTCGAAACGCGGACCTCCTCGCCCGTGCGGATCCTGCGCGGGGAAGACGGATGCGCCGTCGGACATCCCGGAATTTATCCGTGCGGGGAAGGCGCAGGGTACGCGGGCGGCATCGTTTCGGCAGCCGTCGACGGCGTCCGGACCGCGCAGAAAATCATGAAACACCGGGCTCCGGCGAAGACCGTCGGCTGACCCGCGGGAAAGGAAACCGCCATGCGGCAGAGAGCGCGCGTGATCGAAGTTCACGGAAAAACCGCGACCGTATCCGTCAGCCGTCGGACGATGTGCGAGGGATGCGAGAAGAGCGGGGGATGCGGGGGGCATTGCCACCTCTCGGGGATCATCGCGTCGGAGAACACCGTGCGCGCGGAGGCGCTGAATCCCGTCGGCGCAAACCCCGGCGAGATCGTCGAGGTCGAGAGCGACGGCACCCGCGTCCTCGGATACGCCGCGCTCGTGTTCCTATTGCCGATCGGCGTCTGCGCCCTCTTCTGGCTCCTCGGGAGCCGCCTCTTCGGGGAAGGTCTCCCCGGCGTGATCGCGGCGGCCGTCGGCTTTGTGCTGACGTTTCTGGGCATCGCGGTCTTTGATCGGTCCCTCCGGGAAAAGACGCCCCGGATCACGATCGTCAGCCGCGTGACGGAGAGGGAAGACGAAGACGTTTGATGACCCGCACGGCGGGAATGATGAAGATAATAATTATTTTTTAAATATATTAAAGAGAGCGAAAGAGAATGCAGTATAAGTATCATTGGAATCTTGCGGCAACCCGGAAACAAATGACGGAGAACCCTGCGGTCCATGCCATCGCGGAGGATCTCGGCGTGTTTCTTCCGACGGCGCAGCTCCTCGTCAACCGGGGATGCGCCACGCCCGAGGAAGCGCGCTCCTTTCTGGCAAAGGAGGAAGAACAGCTTCACGACCCGTTTCTCATGAAGGATATGGACCGCGCGGTGGAACGCATCGTCGCGGCGATCGAAGCAAAGGAGCGCATCATCATCTACGGCGACTACGACGTCGACGGTGTGACCTCCACTACCTGCCTCACGCTCTATCTCGCTTCCCGCGGTGCGGACGTCGGCTACTTCATCCCCAGCCGCGCGGGTGAGGGCTACGGCGTGTCGGAAGGCGCGCTCCGCCGTCTCTCGGAGGAGGGATGCCGCCTCATCATCACGGTCGACACGGGCGTCACGGCGACGGCGGAGGTCGTCCTCGCGCATGAGCTCGGCATGGACATCGTCATCACCGACCACCACGAATGCCACGAGGATCTGCCCGCGGCCGAGGCGGTCGTCAATCCCCGGCGCCCCGACTGCACCTATCCCTTCAAGGAGCTGGCGGGCGTCGGCGTCGTGTTCAAGCTCCTCTGCGCGCTCGAAGCGGTCCTCTCCCCGGACGACGGGATGATGGACTGCGTGCGGCGCATTGCGAAGGAATACGGCGATCTCGTCGCCATTGGGACCGTGGCGGACGTCATGCCCATCCGGGACGAAAACCGTCTCATCGTCTCCTACGGCCTCTCCCTCCTCGAGCATACGGCCCGGCCCGGACTCGTCGAGCTGATCGAGGCGACCCGCATGGAGGCGAAGGCCGCGACGAGGCGCAAGATCACGGCCTCCTATATCGGCTACACGATCGCCCCGCGCATCAACGCCGCCGGGAGAATCCGGGACGCCTCCCTCGCGGTGGAGCTCCTCCTCGCCAAGGACTGCGACACCGCCGCGCCGCTCGCCCGCCATCTCTGCGACATCAACCGCGAGCGGCAGGAAGAAGAAAACAAGATCATGGAGGAGGCCTATGCCAAGATCGCGGCGGAGCACGATTTCGCGCACGATCCCGTCATCGTCCTCTCGGCGGAGAACTGGCACCACGGCATCATCGGCATCGTTGCCTCCCGGATCACCGAGAAATATGGCTGCCCGTCGATCCTCGTCTCCTTCGAGGGCGCGGGCGGGGAAAAGCGTCCCGACGATCCCGGCAAGGGATCCGGACGCAGCGTCAAGGGCCTCAACCTCGTCGAAGCGCTCGTCTCCTGCTCCGATCTGCTCGAAAAGTACGGCGGACACGAGCTCGCGGCGGGCCTGACGGTCAAGCGGGAAAACCTCGCGGAGTTCAAGCGCCGTCTGAACGATTACGCCCGCGAGCGCCTCAATCCCGCCGAGATGATGCCGGAGCTCGACGCGGAATGCGAACTCGAAGCCCCGGATCTGACCCTCGAGCAGGCGTCGGAGCTGTACAGCCTCGAACCCTACGGCGTCTCGAACCCGGTCCCGGTGTTCATCCTGCGCCGTGCAGCCGTCTGTGAGATCACCCCGGTCGGCGGCGGACGCCACACGCGCATCCTGCTCAAGACCGGCGGAAAGACCGTCACGGCGATGTGCTTCCGCATGAACATGCGCGAGCTCGACCTCTATCCCGGCGACGAAGCGGACGTCCTCTTCACCCTCGACGTCAACGAATTCCAGAACCAGAAGACCGTTCAGCTCATCGTCAAGGACATCCGCCTCACCGCGGAGAGGATGAACGCGGAGAACCGGGAGCGGGAGCTCTACGATCTCTTCCGGTCCGGCAAGCCCCTCTGCGGTCTCACGCCGGCTGAGGCGGTCATCCCCACGCGGGAGGACTTCGCCGAGATCTACGGGCTTCTGCGCCGGCAGCTCGATGCGGACCGCGACTCCTTCACCGTCCGGGCGCTCAGCTGGCTCGCGGCGTCGGATGGCAGGCCGATCGGATATATCAAGCTCAAAGTCATCCTCCTCACCTTCCGCGAGCTCGGCCTCTTCGGCGTGGAGCGGCTGAGCGGGGAACCGGAATTCTTCGCCTTCCGCCGTGTCGTGACGCGCGGCAAGGTCGATCTCACCACCGCCGCGGTCTATCGGAAAATCATGCACGATTTCGGACAGGATTGAGTTTTATGGCGATCAATACGAGAAACGAACCAAACGAACTGGCGGGCATCGAAAAGCTGTTGTCCGTCATCCGCGCGAGCGAAAAGCGGTACGACATCGAGAAGATCGAGCGGGCCTATCTTTACGCGCGCTCCGTTCACGAGGGACAGTACCGCGTCAGCGGGGAACCGTATATCTCCCATCCCGTCGCCGTGGCGGAGATCGTCACCTCCCTCGGCCTCGACACCGATTCGATCTGCGCCGCCTTTCTGCACGACACGGTCGAGGACTGTCCCGACAAGACCAGCATCGACATTCTGAAGAACCGCTTCGGCGAGGACGTGGCGATGCTCGTCGACGGCCTCACGAAGATGAAGGCCATCAACGTCGAGGACAAGGAAGAGGCGAACATCGAGAACATCCGGAAGATGCTCCTTGCCATGTCAAAGGACATCCGGGTCATCTTCATCAAGCTCTGCGACCGCCTGCACAACATGCGCACCCTCGACGCGAAGCCGGAACCGAAGCGCCGTGCGACCGCGCTCGAAACGATGTACGTCTATGCGCCGCTCGCGCACCGTCTCGGTATGCAGCGCATCAAGCAGGAGCTCGAAAACCTCGCGCTCTCCTATCTCGATCCCATCGGATACGCTGAGGTCTCGGACTACATCGAGACCAAATACGGCCAGAACCAGAATTTCATTGAAAACACCCGCGCGTACGTCGCCGAGAAGCTCGAGGAATACGGCATCCACTTCACCCTCGAGGGGCGCGTCAAGACGGTCTACTCGATCTACCGGAAAATGTTCCGGCAGAACAAGTCCTTTGACGAGATCTACGACTTCTACGCGATCCGCATCATCGTCGACACCGAACTCGAATGCTATACCGCCCTCGGCATCATCCACGAGCTCTTCAAGTCCATTCCGGGCCGCTTCAAGGACTACATCTCCACGCCGAAGCCCAACATGTACCAGTCCCTGCACACGACGGTCATCGGGCGCGACGGCATCCCGTTCGAGGTGCAGATCCGCACGCGCGAGATGCATCAGGTCGCAGAATACGGCATCGCGGCGCACTGGAAATACAAGTCCGGCGCGTCGAGCAAGGAGGAGATCGACCAGAAGCTCGCGTGGATCTCCAAGCTGATCGACACCGAAAACGGCGCGATCGACACGGAAGACTTCATGCACGCCCTGAAGATCGACATTTTCTCGGACGAGACCTTCGTCTTCACCCCGAAGGGCGACGTCATCGCGCTGCCCGTCAACTCCAC
>JAEEGL017336852.1_pt1 | contig 13631 bp, 16 predicted proteins | sample 9134231 | NCBI WGS metagenome assembly JAEEGL01 (sample SAMN16246548, study PRJNA631951) | gut metagenome | biome: gut microbiome; feature: rumen; material: fiber-attached | host: Bos | place: Iran: Karaj | collected 2018-10
GTGCTTCGCACTTTACTGATTGCTTCGCAATCAACTCACTCGATGTGTGTGGCGTGACTGCTTCGCAGCCACACGGATAAACCAAAAGCGATAAGCGCATACACGTATGCCTTATCGCTTTTAATTTATCCTATGATTGCAAGCAGTAACTGGTGAAACATGCTTCGGGCTTTGCATTAGCACGCTCGAGCATGACGAAATCTTGCGAATCGTCCTTGTGATTGCTTTTTTACTTTTTCTTATTGGCTATAGCTGAAGAATTCAATCACCAGGACACGTTAAGATTTCTATACCCTCGCGTGCCGTGCATCAATTACGCCAAAGGGAGTGTAAAATAACTCCCTTTTTGTTATTGCTATGATGTTAGCCAATATGAAAGGCTGTAAAAAACTATCACGGGGACGATTCGCAAGATTTCGTCCTAGCGATAGTTTTTTTACAGCCCTTTTCTAAATATAATCAGAGAACCTATTTATTAATGCCAAGTTGTGATATATTATCTCGGCACAGTTTCGTTACTCATTATTCAATTTTTATCAGGCTCTCGTAGAACCCAAAATTAGCACCATCTATCACCAGAGCGTTGTCTTCTCTGGGAATAGGCCTAAGCTTTATGTGCAGTCTTCTGAAGAATAAAGCAGCAGCCTTTTTGTCGCCGAAAGCATAGAGATAGATGTTGTCCTTGTTAATGCCATATTTGGCGATATGTCCCGTAAGACTTTGTTGCTTCCATGCAGTCAGGTCTGCAACCACAATCCTCTTACCGCACCTAAAAAATTCCTCCTTTCTGCCGCCAAAACCTTCGCCGAAATCCACGATCATACAATCGAAATCCTCATCTATATTCTCGCAATAGCGCACGAAACATATATTATTCTTAACAAATCCCCATGGTTTCAACCTGCAGGAATTGTCAAGCAGGCAGTCATAATCTGTCTCTCGACTCATGATCCCCACCTTAAGTTTTTTCGCGTGAACAAGATAAGTAGCAAGACTTATGGCAAGATGCGTCGCACCACACCCGGGGCAAAGCCCGGTTATGGCTATATCAAGGCGTCCTGCCATCTTCTTTTTCCTTCGAAAAAAAATCATCTCTTACTCCCTTTTGGTTTTAACAACAATCTTTGATACATGCGTTTCGGCCTCCCTCTATAAGAAAGCGCATAAGTCTTTCCATCATATTCGGCCATACACTCAATTCGGCTTTTTTTCGAAAGATTAAGTATCAGATAAGTATCCGACATAGCTTTCAGATTATCATATACCTGCCTGGTCTTGCTTCTTGTCATATCAGTATCTCCTCCGACAACCACTATTTTGTCAGATTTGACCAGCCTAGGCACACAATCCTCTTCATATACGCCATAATCAACCACACATACCCTGCACTTATTCTCCTTAAGCAAAAGCGCATCCGACAGCTTAGGCATGATCTTACATCCCATAGCTTCATACATACCACACGCATCCAGGCTTTTATTATTCACCTTCAGGATCTCCCATGCATCCATAGAATCATTCTCTTCTCTATAGTAAGCACTTATACCCTTAAGCGATAATTCACGGACTAAAGCCATAGATACATAAGTAGCACCTATCCCGTGCCGCACTCCTACTACGCCGATCGTCTCAATCGAAGGCTTCATAGCCTCATCTGTCAGCTCTTCCATCAGGCTCTTTACATTACGAAATCTTCTATCCGGGTTTTTTTCGGTACATCTTAATATAATATTGATCAGATAAGCAGGCACCTTGCCCGTCTCTTCTGATACAGTCCTTATAAAATCGTCACTAACATTGTTAAAAAGCATATAGCAAAGCACCTTGCCTAGTGCAAATATATCGGCTCTCTCATCAACCGTACCACCCATGTACTGTTCATAAGAGGCATAGTCCTTGGTTCCACACCCTGCAAACTTCTGCCCCTTATACGCAGCATTGCCAAAGTCGATAAGATAAACCTCATCACCAGATATGATAATATTCTCCGGCTTTATATCAAGATGCAATATAACGCCAAGCTTATTGCCATGCAACGATTCCACTATATCACACAACTTCCTAAAGAGAATAATAGTATGCGATATATCTGTTTTGTTCTTATAAAAATAGGATTTTAATGATTGCCCTTCTATATACTCTTCTATTATATATAGAAAATCGCCGTCCTGTCCCATATCCAATATCCTCGGGACAAATGAATCAACGGCCGTAAGGCTTTTTAGAAATGTGCCTTCTGCACGCAGTGCATCAGCATCATGTGAATTAAGATAAGATCTTTTCAGTACCCTGTATACCTCAAGTGACTTGTGCCGCACCAGATATACACCCTTGTTATCCGTCTCAATAAAAGTCTGAATGAAATCATACTGATCTTCAAACTTCGCCAGCATACACCTCCAACCTCTTCGTACGCTACGTATATCATACAACCAAACACTATTCCTGTCAAGAAAAAATCACGTAAAACTATTGCATTATCGAAACATTTCCTATAAAATTATCATAAACCAAAGAAGAAAGAAAAGGAAGGTGTATCCGTATGCAATTCAACAAGGTCAACGACAATCAGTATTACGTACTCCTCACCTATCAGGAGGTGCAGGCCATAGTATCCGATGCGAATTCCTTAACATACAATTCGCCTGATATGGCCGAGTTAGCCACGTATGTACTAGAAGAATTCAATCGTGCATACGGCCTCAATATACCGGCATTTGCGCAGAAGAATGATACCCAATATGAGATCGACGTCACCCCTATGCCATCAAGCAAACTCTTTCGAATCGACATATATATAGATGCGTTGCATGACATAGACCCAGATTACGCGGTCACAACCAAAGAAATCGATAATCCAGCCACGCCAAGCCTCGACGCGTCAGATGACAATTCCCCTTTTAAGGTTCCTGATTTCATAAAGCAATTAGCTAAAGAAGAAGAAGCGCAATCTCAGAATAAGCCCAAAGCCAAAACCACAAAAGACAAAAAGGAAACTAGCAATCACTTCTTCATATATTCAGATATGGACGAGCTGATCATGGGAACCTCCAAAGTTTCCACAACATTTGCAAGAAAGCACAAGGCTTCACTGTATCTTGTAGAAGAACAAGACCACAGAGAATTCTATCTACTTGTAGAAGATATCGCACCACAGGACAAGAAGGACCCATCCTACAACCGTCTTCGCGAGTGCGCGCAGATCATAGTGACAGAAGAACAATTCATAAGGGACTTCAACTTTTACCAGAACGAGCGTTGCAGACTGGTCTATAAGGATGCAATCAAAAAATTAAAGAAGTGTGTATGACACACAAAATCCTGACAAAAAATGGGGGGTGTAAAAAACTATCACGGGGACGATTCGCAAGATTTCGTCATACTGCTTGCAATCCCCACAGCCCCTCGTGAGCACGCGCTTCGCGCTTAGCAATTGCTTCACAATGTGCTCACTCGGTGTGTGGGGCGTTACTGCTTTGCAGTCACACGGATAAATAAACTCTCAGTAATTACGTGCAAGCACGCATTACTGAGAGTATTATTATCCTATGATTGCAAGCAGTAACTGTTGATGCATATCACAGCAACTCGCTCTCTTTCTTAAGCTTCAGATAATCTTCTATATCAAGCATAAGATCTTCTATATCGATTCCGTGCACATAAGCAGCCTCTTCTATTGTCTCACCAAGAGCCGCCGGGCAGGTTATGCAATGCATGCCAGAACTCATGAATATGTTCACGATATCAGGCTCCATCGTTATAGCATCCTTAATAATAGTATCTTTTGTAATCTTTTCCATCTATATTATCTCCTATTCTTCATGATGATGATGATGCTCATGCTCATGGTCGTGATCGTGATCGTGCTCATGGTCGTGACAATGACACGAACAGCCATGCTCGTGGTCATGATCATGATGATGATGATCACATGTACTCTCAACGCCTTCCTTGAGTTTTCCCTGAAGATACGCCTCCACAACAGCATCACAAGCGCCATCATTGCCCGCATAGACATCTATATCATTATCAGCAAGCGCCATCATTGCGCCAGCGCCGATGCCACCGCACAAAAGCGCCTTAACTCCTTTAGCTTTTAGAAATCCGGCCAAAGCACCGTGTCCAGCGCCTTCATTACCGATAACCTCCGATGATATCACATTCTTTGATTCATCTACTTCATATATCTTAAAATATTCTGTCTTGCCAAAGTGTTGAAAAACAGCACCATCTTCATAAGTAACCGCAATTTTCATAACAAACCTCCTGTTTCTTCCAAAATATCAAGACACATTATATACCAGAATTACGTTCTCGTCAACATTACATATTTTTTCACAAAGTTTTTTTGCTAATCAGTAAAAAATCCATTTTTTCTCATAACGAACAGAATCTCGATACATTTTTAACAATATCACCCGGCCTGTAGTTAATTATCTTAACGTAGAGGTTCAAAGCTCTCTTAAGTGAAGCTTTCTGCACTTAAAAAAGAACACCTTTGGAAGCTTTTTGCCGTTGACTTGTATACAATTTCCAATTATAATGAAATTAAGATAGAGGTCAGGGTCAATACCCGATCACATAATAACTCAATAATTTATTTATTTTAAAGGAGGTTTTTTCAACGATGAATTCAGAATCATGGAATGGATTTGTAGGTGGAAAGTGGCAGTCAGAAATCAATGTAAGAGATTTCATTCAGAAGAACTATACTCCATATGATGGAGATGAAGAATTCCTTTGTGGACCAACAGAAGGCACTAAGACTCTTTGGGCACAGGTTATGGAACTTACTAAAGAAGAAAGAGCAAAGGGCGGCGTCCTTGATATGGATACAACTATCGTATCTACTATCACATCTCACGGCCCAGGCTACCTTAACAAGGATCTTGAGAAGATCGTAGGTTTCCAGACAGATAAGCCTTTCAAGAGATCTATGCAGGTATATGGTGGTCTTAACATGGCTAAGGCTGCACTTCAGACCAACGGATACGCTATGGATCCTGAAGTAGAAGATTTCTTTAAGAAGCACAGAAAAACACATAACGATGGTGTATTCGATGTTTACACACCAGAGATGAGAGTTTGCCGTACAAACCACATCATCACAGGTCTTCCTGATGCATATGGTCGTGGACGTATCATAGGCGACTACAGAAGAGTTGCTCTTTACGGTATCGACAGACTTATCGAAGATAAGGAATATCAGAAGTCTATCACAGATGGCGAGATGACAGATCATGTTATCAGACTTCGTGAGGAACTTTCAGAGCAGATCAAGGCTCTCAAGGAGATGAAGGTTATGGCTGCATCTTACGGATGCGATATCTCTAAGCCTGCATCTAACGTTCAGGAAGCTATCCAGGCTACATACTTTGGTTACCTTTCAGCTGTTAAGGAGCAGAACGGTGCTGCTATGTCACTTGGACGTACATCAACATTCCTTGATGTATATGCTGCAAGAGACCTTGCTAACGGTACATTTACAGAAGAGCAGATTCAGGAATTCGTAGACCACTTCGTTATGAAGTTAAGACTTGTTAAGTTCGCTCGTACTCCAGAATACAATCAGATTTTCGCTGGTGATCCTACATGGGTTACAGAGTCAATCGGTGGTATGGGTGTCGACGGACGTTCTATGGTAACAAAGATGTCTTTCAGATTCCTTAACACACTTAACAACCTTGGTACAGCACCAGAGCCAAACATGACAGTTCTTTGGTCAACAAGACTTCCAATCGCTTGGAAGAGATTCTGTGCTAAGATGTCTATCAAGACTTCATCATTCCAGTATGAGAACGATGACCTCATGAGAGTAACACACGGTGATGACTATGCTATCGCTTGTTGTGTATCTTCGATGAGAGTAGGTAAGGAGATGCAGTTCTTCGGAGCTAGAGCTAACCTTGCTAAGTGTCTCCTCTACGCTATCAACGGTGGTGTTGATGAGTGTACAGGTGTACAGGTAGGTCCTAAGTACAGACCTGTTGAAGGCGAGTACCTTGATTACAACGATGTTATGGCTAAGTATACAGATATGATGGAGTGGCTTGCTGGTGCTTACGTTAACACACTTAACGTTATCCACTATATGCATGACAAGTACTGCTACGAGAGATCTCAGATGGCTCTTCATGACAGAGATGTTAAGAGATACTTCGCAACAGGTATTGCTGGTCTTTCAGTAGTAGCAGACTCACTCTCAGCTATCAAGTACGCTAAGGTTAAGATTAAGAGATCTACCGTAGAGATCACTAAGAGAGTTAAGGATCCTCAGACAGGTAAGTCAGAGATCAAGAAGATCGGTGAAGCTAAGGACGTAGCTACAGACTTCGAGATCGAAGGCGATTTCCCTAAGTATGGTAACAACGATGACAGAGTTGACGAGATCGCAGTAGAGATCGTTAAGAAGTTCATGGCTATGGTAAGAAAGCATCATACATACAGAGAAGGTGTTCCAACAACATCTATCCTTACAATCACATCTAACGTAACATACGGAAAGAACACAGGTTCTACACCTGACGGACGTAAGGCTGGTATCCCATTCGCACCTGGTGCTAACCCACTTCACGGTCGTGATACTAACGGTGCTGTTGCTTCACTTGCTTCAGTAGCTAAGCTTCCATTTGCAGACGCACAGGATGGTATCTCTAATACCTTCTCTATCGTGCCAAATGCTCTTGGCAAGGATCAGGTATTTGCAGGAGATCTTGAGATCCCAAGCATTACCAATGCACAGTAATAAGGATTGATACATGAATAATAATGAAGATGCAAAGATCGACGAAATCGTCGGAATGTTAGATTCATTTATGGACAAAGGAGGCGGCCACATGAATGTGGCTGTCGCCGATGCCCAGGCTAAAGCCGATGTTCAGACCATGAACAGCAACGAATGTGCTGGTCAGAATATGGCATGTAAAGTGCCTACTCTTCATATAGGCATAGATGATAATGATTAAGGAGGAATATATACAATGGCAGATATTAGTGCAACACAGGTAGATAACTTAGTAGCTATGTTAGATGGTTATGCTGAAAAAGGCGGACATCATCTTAACGTAAACGTTCTTAACAGAGAGACTCTTATTGATGCTCAGGCTCATCCAGAGAACTATCCACAGCTCACAATCAGAGTTTCTGGATACGCTGTTAACTTCGTTAAGCTTACAAAGGAACAGCAGAACGACGTTATATCACGTACATTCCACGAGAAGATGTAATTATACATTTACCTCTTAAGTATTACGGGGATGTAAAAACCAATCACTAGGACACGTGGCGATTTCTATCTTTTTGCAAGCCGCCGATTAGCAAGCGCTCCGCGAAAACTCGCCGCTCCCGCGGCTCAAACAGTTCGCCCGCGCTTGCAGCGAACTTGCAAAAAGATGACGAAATCTTGCGAATCGTCCTCGTGATTGGTTTTTACATCCTTTTTTATTGGCTAACAATATAAAAACCAATATTAAAAGGAGCAGATATGAACAGCGATAACTTGTCCGTAGTCGGACATATACACTCTCTCGAATCATTCGGCACTGTAGACGGTCCAGGCACCAGATATGTAGTCTTTCTTCAGGGCTGTCCTATGCGTTGTCAGTACTGTCACAATCCTGACACCTGGCCTATGCACGGTGGCAAAGATATGACTGTAAATGATATCCTAACAGAATATGAAAAGGGCAAAGAATTCTACAAAACAGGTGGAATCACCTGCACAGGCGGCGAGCCTATGATGCAGATTGACTTCGTAACAGCTCTATTTACCGAGTGCCAAAAAAGAGGTATCCACACATGTCTTGATACCTCTGGTATAGCCTTCAATCCAGCTAACGAGACCTATGTAGCAAAGTGCAGGGCACTTGCCAAGGTAACATCTCTTGTCATGCTTGATATAAAGCATATCGACCCCGAAGAGCATAAGAAGCTCACATCACAGCCTAACGATGGCATCTTAGCCTTCGCACACTTCCTTGAAGAAGAGATGGTTCCACTCTGGATACGACATGTAGTAGTTCCTGGTATAACCTACGATGAACACTGGTTATACGAAACAGGACGCTTTATAGGACTTCTACGAAACCTTAAGTCTCTCGATGTCCTTCCTTATCACAATATGGCCATCCCTAAGTACGAGAACCTCGGTATCCCATATCCACTTAAGGATACACCGCCTCTATCCAAGGAAGATGCGGTTAAAGCAAGAGATATCATACTTAAGGGACTTCATGATGTAAGAAGAGAACACGGATTGGAAAAATAGTTATTGAATATTTTTCTCAACTATAGTATAATAACCCTATCAAGAATAAGGAGGTTTACACAATGGCATTTGTAATCGGTGATGCTTGCGTTATGTGTGGCGCCTGTGCTGCTCAGTGTCCTGTAGAGGCTATAGCTGAGGGCGATGGAAAGTACGAGATTAATAAGGATGCCTGTATCTCATGCGGAGGCTGCGCTTCTGTATGTCCTATGGGTGCTATAAGCGAAGAATAATTGCAAGGAAAAAGTTAAAACAATCATCAAAAGAGGGGCTGCTTAAAAAGCCCCCTCTTATTTTTCTGAAAAGGAAACTATTATGCGAAAGAAAGCATTTAAAGCGGCAGCCCCCTGTACCTTTCCGGTACTTATGGGCTATCTTTTTTTGGGTATCGCCTTTGGCGTATCCTTAGTCAGTAAGGGATACCATTTCTGTTGGGCGATATTCATGTCCCTTATCATATATGCAGGTAGCGGTCAGTTTTTGGCAGTTGCTCTGCTAAGCGGCGGTGCTTCTGTTCTTACATGCGCATTCATGACCTTCATGGTCAATGCCCGCCATCTCTTCTACGGTCTGTCTATGTTTGATAAGTTCGAAGGCATGAAAGCAAAAAAGCCATATATGATCTTCTCTCTTACCGATGAGACCTATTCGCTCATATACAGGACAAAAGTTCCTGAAGGCGTAGACAAGAACTATTTTTACTTCTTCATAGCACTTTTAGACCACTTTTACTGGATCATGGGAGGAGCTATAGGCGCTTTAGCCGGCTCATTGATTAAGTTCAACCCCAAGGGTATCGATTTTGCCATGACATCCCTCTTCATCGTTATATTTGTCGAACAGTGGGAAAGCGCAAAGAGTAGTCTCCCAGCTATACTGGGCATAGTTGCCACAGTCGCAGCACTTATGCTAGTCGGCACCAAAGAGTTCATACTCCTCTCCATGCTGATCATCATGCTCTGCCTGATTCTCTTAAGAGGAAAGCTAGAGCCAAAGCTTAAGGAGGACACATCATGCTAAGAACACTTATACTCATACTCGTCATGTCCGTTATGACCTTCTTAACAAGAGCTATCCCATTCATCCTCTTCAGAGAAGGCAAGGAGACCCCGAAAGCAGTCACCTACTTAGGAAAAGTCCTTCCTTACTCGCTTATAGCGATGCTTGTTGTATACTGCCTTAAGGATATGGACATCACAGGCCACTACCACGGCGCGGCCGAGATCATAGCCACACTCTACGTGATCATAGTTCACAAGAAGTGGCATAACCTCCTCATAAGCATCGGCGGTGGAACCCTGCTGTATATGATACTAGTCCAAGTTATATTCACATAAAAAGCCTCGGCGCATGCGAAAAAAACACATCGCCGAGGTCTTTCTTATTCAGAAGTATTAACTTTTCTTGCATTGAAGTAACTAATATTGTCAAGCTTCTCTATTATATCTGCAAATGTTTCGCGATCCGCATATTCTATGTATCTCTTAAGCACTTCTTCCTCTTTTTCTTTCTTGAACCTGCCATAGAATATATCATAGAGATTATGACCTCTTCCATAGACAAGTATGTCCTCGAAGTGTTCCTTCAGATCCTCAACACTCTCTATCTTAATTCCCATAGAAGCCATGGCCTTAAAACTGTTATTCTTATAGAGATACTTCACATACTTTGCATACAGTATATCGAAGAACTCATCCACACTCCTTACAACCTTAGCCTTCACACAGAGTCTTGGGTCAAGAAAGTAGTTTTCTAAACTATAGTATCGAAGTACCAAGACATTTTCCTTACTGACTCTCGGAAGATAGCCAAGATCCACTCTCTTGCTATCCTCATAGAAGCCTATCAGATTCTTAGTCAAAGCTTCTCTATCCTTGCCATCACCATCTCTAACCATAAGAAACTGATCCTTGATATAGAGCTGATTCATGTACTTAAGGTTAGCATAAGTCTTGATATTCGTACAACTGTTAGTCGATATGATGGATATACGATTTAGATCAACGCCCGGATAGAACTTACTAAGAAGCATAGGAAGCCTTGTCCTGTCCTGCTTTCCTTCCACGAAGAAGACAAAGTCAACCCCCATAAGATCACTTGCGGTATAGCCAAGATTATCGAGAATCCTGCTAAGTGAAGGCTTCTGCGCGACAGAAGTGTTATACTCCTTATCAAGGCTCACCTGCGCGATATTATCACCCGTAAAGTTGATAAGCATGTGCGGCGAATGCGTAGAGAATATGATCTGATTCTTCTTCGACAGACGATAGAGTATATCGCTCGCCACCTTCTGCATCTTCGGATGAAGATTGCTCTCAGGCTCATCAAGTATGATTATGTGCGGCAGAGCATTCTTCTCATCGATGCTGCTCTCTAACAGGGACAGATTGTAGATGCTTCTATAACCATTAGAAAGCCCCCTAAGATTCGATACAGTCTTATTCTTAACATTGTGAAACTTAGTCTCAAACTTAAGAAGCGAAGAAACATCATTATTCATCTCGTAGCTGATAGTCAGTGGTGCTCCGCCGTTCTTAAGGAAGTTACGGTTCACCTTACCCGCGAATTCATCTATATTAGACATAAAAAGCTTGTACTGAAAGAGCTTTGCGCTCTCTACTAGAGTCAGCTCAGAAGGCTTCTTCTTCTCTATAAGCCCTATGCAGTCAAATCGGTTCGAGCACCTTCTGCTCTCATCGAAGATACACCTGTTATCCCTAAGCTTACCTATCTCCTCATTGCCCTCAAACATGAGTATATCGTCCTCGAGGCCCGTTATACCGCTCATATTGTCGAGTCTGTACACCTTCGGAAATATCTCGCTTATATAAGGATTATTCTTCATGAATTCATCACGATAATACACATCGCCAGTCATAGTGCACACATATTCAAATGTTACGCTATCACCGTTATAAGACGGTATTTTCTCGCAGAACTCCTCATACCACTTGTCATACTTTTTGTACTTGCTTAATATGGCCCTTCTTTGAAATACACGAAGATCGTCATCGCTTATGTCAAGAGTGAGGCCTATCACGACATTGCCATCATGATTGCGCTCATTAGGACCTATAACCCTGCCCGAAAAAGCAGAAGTAACAGCACCGATGATATTACTCTTACCAGCGTTATTCTTGCCAACAAGGATAAGAACCTCCCTTATATCCTTGATCTCGAGATAATCTATAGACCTGTAATTAGATATGCATACCGAACTGATCTTCATAACACACCTCTATTTCTTGCGAACAGAAAAACCAAAAGTACCAAGCTTCTTACCAAGTTCATAATACTCACCGTGAGAATAAGCAATAGGCTCTGACTTCGCCAGATCAAAGCGCCCCTTAGGGTCCATATATGCATCACATACTCTCACGCCAACCACATCTGCTATAAACATATGATGACTTCCAAGAGGAAGTATATCTCTTACCTTACAAGCGATATGAACAGGACTCCTTGCGATCGCAGGCGCACTGACTCCATCCATATAAGATTTCTCAAGCCCCAACTTCTCAAACTTATCCACATCGCGTCCGCTAGTCACACCGCAGTAATCAGTCTCCCAGACCAAATCCTTATTCGTCAGATTGACTATGAACTCACCACTTTCCTTGATTATGTTATAAGAATAGCGCTCCGGTCTTATAGATACAGAAAGCATGGGCGGATTCGTATTGATCGTACCTGCCCATGCTACAGTTATAATATTGTCCTTACCATACTTATCTCTCATACTGAGCATAACAACAGGAAGCGGATAAAGCATATTGCCCGGTTTAAAATCGATCATACCACTCATGATGCCTTGCCTCTCTTCACCAGATTGTCTATAAACTCACAGATACTCATGTACTTATCGGTAAAAACTATGACCCATGTCTCCTTATGCTTAGGAAGAGCAATCGTGATAGGCCACATATGCTTAACTATGATATCCTTCTCAACATCGCTAAGCTCGAATTCCCTCTTAGCGTTAATGTAAGAACGCTTCGGATGCGTAAGCCCATGAAAATGTTCTCCCGTCATCTTAGCATATTCATGCCAGTCATATAAGAAAAGATCATGAAGCATACCGCCTCTTGCCGCAGCTCTCTCATCAAGTCCAAGTTTCTTGCAAATCTTGTAATTAAAGTATGCCACATGCATACTGTGCTTAAAAGTACTCGAATTGCTATGCTGATTAAACTTCTTCATCCTAAGGACCTTCTCGTTTGACAAGATGTCCTTCAGATGCTCATAAAATTCTTCTTTTTCATCAAGTCTCTTACCCATGAAAACCTCCACACTTAACATAAGTTTAGCATAAGTAGAGAAAAAAGTAAATAACTATTCTTTGTCTTCGACTCTATTTATTCTACACCAACATCATATGAACCAGCCAGGCCACCAAAAAAAGCCAAAAGACAGTAAGCACGACTTTTACCTTCTTAGCCACTAAAAGTCCCACGAATTCCCTTAAAAATGCATTGGGGAAGAAATACCACTTTGTCTTAGCCGATATTCCCTCAACATCTAATCCATACATACCCGAAAGGATATATCCCCTGAATATGTGATAATTGGTTGTTGCAAAGGCAGCCTTTACATCTGCAGCCGTACCATTATCTTCTTCTATCACCTGCTTTGAATACTTAATATTCTGACGGATATTGGTACTCTTATCCTCTGTGAGTATTGATGCCTCGGGAATCCCTTGCGCAAGCATATACCTCTTCATGGCTTCACTCTCAGACATCACCTCATCCGGTCCCTGACCTCCTGATGGTATGAACTTGGCATGTTTCCCCGTCTTTTCATACTGCTCCTTCTCAAATCTGAGAGCACTGTCAACTCTCCCCTTCAAAAGAGGAGTAAGTGTCCCGTCCTTCCTAAACCCGCAGCCTAAGATGATCACATAATCCTTATCATAAACAGGATAATGTCGTGTAGACAAAAAAGCAGTTATCATTATGAACAGGAACACACATTCAAAGAAGCTGACGATATAAGCTGCCCCTACAAAAAAAGCATCCCATATATACTCATTTCCCTTATAGAAGTTATATCTTCCAAAAAGGATAAATGCTGTTCCCGTAAAGCACGCAACACCAAGCATAAATCCCAGCAGATTTACTAATCTGAAACCTTCATGTCTTACAAGCCAGATATTACTAAAAGCAAAAAGGAAAGACAAAATCAACATAAGCGGAGCCGCTACAACCACAAAGTAGAACCCGGTCTCATATATGGTATACAAAAAGTGATGAAAGTGATCAAAAGCCCTCATATAATAGATAGTATATACCACTATAGCAGCAACATACAGAGCCATAGCACCATACGCAACCATAGAATATGAAAATTCCGACTTTTGCCAGCA
>JAEEGL017394840.1_pt1 | contig 13631 bp, 15 predicted proteins | sample 9134231 | NCBI WGS metagenome assembly JAEEGL01 (sample SAMN16246548, study PRJNA631951) | gut metagenome | biome: gut microbiome; feature: rumen; material: fiber-attached | host: Bos | place: Iran: Karaj | collected 2018-10
ATTTTGAAACTGAACAAGTTGATAATAATGAAACAGTTGGAACTCTTGATGATAAGACAATGACAGATAGTACTTTAGAACATGATTTATTTAACTTAATAGATTCAATGTATGATGATAAGGAGGATTAATTATGACCGATGCTTTAGTTGTTATTATTTATGCTTTATTAATAGTATTTCTTATTATAGCTATAATAGTAGGAGTTAAATTATTGATTACTCTTAATAAAGTAAATGATATTCTTGATGATGCTAGTGAGAAATTAAGTTCTTTGGATAAGTTATTTGATATAATAAATTTTGCAACTGATAGAATGTCAGCTGTTACTGAATTAGCTATTGGATTTATATCAACAGGTATAAATAAATTATTTAAACCATCTAAGAAATCTAAAAAATCAAAAAAGGAGGATGAAGAAGATGAGTAGAAAAGGTGGATTTGGGAAATTTTTAGGAGGTCTTGCATTAGGAGCAGGATTAGGATTATTATTAAGTCCTGATACTGGAGAAAATAATAGAAAAGCTCTTGCTAAAAAAATTGATGAATTAACTAAGAAAATTAAAGAAGTTGATCTTGATGAAGTAAAAGATGAACTATTATATAAAGCAGAAATGTTACAAGCAGAATTAAAAAATCTTGATAAAGAAACTGCTAAAGAAAAAGTTTTAGATAAAGCTAATGATATTAAAGTTAAAGCTGAAGAATTATATAAATTAGCTATTGAAAAAGGAACTCCAGTAGTTGAAAAAGCTGCTGATAATGTTAGAAAACAAGCTATTAAATTTCTTAAAGATTCTCAAAAGAAATTAGAAAATAAATAACTACCTTTTAGGTAGTTTTTTTATTGAAAGAAATGGCATATTATTATATAATGATTATAATAGGGATGTGATAATATGAAGAATATAAAAACATTGTTAAGAATATCAGGAATACTGTTATTTTTAAGAACAGCTTTATTTATATTACTAGGTGTAATATTCTGTTTCGATGAATTAGAAATTGGAATAGTATTTTTTGGATTAGCTTTATTTCATGCTGTAATGCCTACCGTATTATTTATTCTTTTAAGAGATGATAATAGATTGATTAGAAGAAAAACTTGGGTTTTAGTTTTTGCAATAATTTCAATATTCCAAAATTTAATAGCATCAGTATTATTATTTATTTCATATGATAAATTAAATACTGAAGCAAAAAATATGAATGCATTTCCAAATGCTCCTAATCCAGTAATTAATAATAAAAAACCAGTTGTTAAAGAAAAAATATCTCCTGAAAAGAGAAAGATTGATATTCTAGCTAAACTTGGTGTATTTTTAGTAGCATTATCAGGAATCATATTATCAACAAGTTATAATAGTTTATTTAATTCTGATATTATTAAACCTATTATTATGGGTATATTAGTTATAGTATTTAGAGTTTTATATAATGTATTTGAAAATAAGATTGTTATAAAAAGTTCTAGTAAATTATATTACATATTATCATATTTATTCTTTGTATTAGTATTTGTATCAATAGGGTATTTTGGTATATTTGGATTTGAATTATCATTTGATGGTAATTTAGCTAAATTAATGTTTGCTATTGTATTTATTAGTTTAGCATTTGCATTAATTCAAATACATAATAAATATGGATATAAAGTATTACCAGAGATTAGTTTCTCATTAGTGATGCTTTCATTTGTATTAGTATTATCTCAATTAAATCTTGAATATATACAAATTATTTCAGTATTATTAGTTATAACATTATTCATTTATATGAATAAAGATAAATTAAGCAGAAGTATTGTTAACGTTAGTGACATTATGTTTGTTATATGTTCAGTATTATATATGACTAATTATGCAGGTAATACTGAATTAGATTTATTTAAATTAGTTATAGGTATATTTATAGTAGCATTATTAAGACAAAGAATTGTCACTAATGATAGATTCTTATGTGCATATAAAATAGCATTCCCTATATTTATAAATTTATTAATTGTTAATACAGTTAATTTAGCAAGTTTATCTTGTACAGAAGATAGTATAAGTAAAATATTTATAACACCAAATATATTTAATTTTAGAATGATTGGTATAGTAATATTATTACTTGCAGGATCATTATTTATTAGAGGTAAAGATAAAGAAACTGTATATAGTGGATTATTAAGTTCAACTATTTTATCTTTAATACTTGCATTAAGTTTATTTAATTTTGAATATAGTATGATAGCATTACTTGCATCATTAACAATATTTATATATATAACTGTTGTTCTTAAAAAATCTGAAAAGAAAGCTCTTAAAATAATATGTTTTGTAGAGCAGATGATAGCGACACTTATGCTTTCTATAAGTGGAGTAATATTCTATATGAATAATGGAATAGATTTAACATATGACACTATAGCATTTACATTTATTATATTTATACTTGCATTAAGTAAATTAGAAAAAGATGTATTTAATGATTTTCATATTTATGATTTCGCATATTATTTTGTAATAATTGGTTTAATATTATGTAATGCTATATTTATGACATCTCATAGTATTATATTTAATATAATTATATTATTAGTATTATTCTTCTTTAGAAGATTTACTAAGTTTAAAGAAAATAATAGTCATGTATTTAATTATTTATTTGCAGTTAGTGTATTTTTAAATCTATCAAGTATATTAATTGTTTATACAAGTACATTAATAAGTAATTTAATTCTATTACTGTCTTTATTAGTAGTAGCATATTACTTTAGTTCTGAAAAATATACACCATATTTATTAATAGTTTTATCATATATACCATTTATATATGTAATGAATGAATTAGATATTAGTAATGATTTATTTATTATATTTACTAGAATACCTTTAATGTTATTAGTATATGTAATTACTAGAAAGATACTTATTACTAAGATTAAAGTTTCAAATATATTAGAAATTATATTCTTATCAATAGTATTCCTTTCTTATATATTTAGAGTGGAATTAACATTAGGTTTATTTACATTTGTTCTTGCATTAATAATGATATATTTAGGATTTAGATATGAAAAATATTCTTCATTATTCTATGTAGGTATAGGAGTTACTATACTAAATATAATTGTTCAATTATCTGATTTTTGGTCATCAGTACCATTACCAGTTTACTTATTATTAAGTGGTCTTGTAATAATTGGATATGTTACTTATAAAGAAATAAGTAAGAGCAAGAAAAAAGAAGAAAAAGAAGTACCAGCATTTATTGATAAAACGCAAGTTGATGGTAAAGCTATTGCATTTAATATAATACTTTTAGTAGTGACACTTATTAGTATATTCTTTAATGCATATAATATTAATAAACAAGAAGAAATAAAACTACAAAAAGAAAGAGAACAAGCTTTATTAGAAAAAGGTTATGATCCTGAAAAAGTATATGTAGATGATAAATATAAATATATATTTATTGTTGAAGGAAATCATTATGATTTAAAGGAATTAATTGATACTTATAAAGAATTGAATCAAAAGGATTATATTGATAGTAGTTATGATAGATATTATGATGATTATATTTATAAAGATTATTATTATCATTATTCTGTTGTTTATTTAACTAAAGAAAACTTTAAAAAGATTAAAAAAGCTAAATATGGTAGCTATTATAATTATTATGATTATGATAGTGATAATTACTTCTATTATAATGGTAATGTTAGTAAGAATTATTATGTTAATGGAGTAGATGTAACAGTTGAAAATGATTTAATTAACTATGTTGAAGAAGAATATTCTTATAGTAGTAATTCTAGAAGAACTTTAACATTAAAATATAATACATATGATGTTGATGCGTTAAAGCTTAAATTTAAAGGTGTTAATAATAGAAAGGTAACTATTACAACATCAGATAATGAAACATATGTGTTAGAAAATGATGGAACGCATAATATTAGTTCTAAGAATGGTAAAATTACTATAACTGTATATGATACTGAATTAGATATTAATAAAGAAATAGAAGATTATTATAGTAGAGATTATAATTACTAATTTGACTTTAAAAAAATAGTGTGTTAAAATTTGTTTATTAAAAGCGAAGAAATATTATTAAATCAATGTTATTAGTGAGTCTAGGATAGTGCAAACTAGATTAATATATTTAATAATTCCTATCTTCATATAGCTAATAAGTTAAAAGCTTATTCGGTAATGCCGTTATAATAATAAAGTTAATATAAGGATGGTACCGTCATTTATGACTCCTTAAGTGCCATTCTTTTTATTTTATAGGAGGAAATTATGAATGAAAAAATAACTAAAAGAGATGTAGATTTTGCTAAATGGTATACAGATGTAGTTAAAGCTGCTCGTTTAGCAGATTATTCTAGTGTTAAGGGTTGTCTTATTTTAGAACCTAATGGTTATGCTATTTGGGAGCGTATGCAAAGTGTTTTAGATGGTATGTTTAAGAAAACAGGTCATAAGAATGTATCTATGCCTGTATTTATACCAGAGAACTTATTAAATAAAGAAGGAGAACTTGTTAATGGTTTTGCACCTGAAGTAGCTTGGATTACTCATGGTGGATCTGAAAAGTTAGAAGAAAGACTTGCTTTTAGACCAACTAGTGAAACTATGTTTAGTGATTACTATAGCAAAACTGTTAAAACATATAGAGATTTACCAAAGTTATATAATCAATGGTGTAATGTAGTTAGATGGGAAAAGGAAACAAGACCATTTTTAAGAAGTAGAGAGTTTTTATGGCAAGAAGGACATACAGTTCATTCAACTGCAGAAGAAGCTGAAAGAGAAACTAATAAGATGCTAGAGACATATAAAGAGTTCTTTGAAAAATATTTGGCTATACCAGTTATAACAGGAAGAAAAACTGAGAAAGAAAAGTTTGCTGGTGCTGAGTATACTTTAACTATTGAAGCTTTAATGCAAAATGGTGTTTGTTTACAATCTGGTACAAGTCATTACTTTGGACAAAAGTTCTCTAAAGCTTATGATATTAAATTTATTAATAAAAATAATGAATATGAATATTGTTATCAAACATCATGGGGTGTTTCAACACGTATGATAGGTGCTTTAATAATGGCTCACTCTGATGATAGAGGACTTGTTTTACCACCAAATATAGCACCAACACAAGTAATAATTGTTCCTCTTAAAAATGAAGAAAAGATCTATAGTATTTCAGAACATATAAAATCATCTTTAGAAGAAAGAGGAATTAGTGTTGATATAGATTATACTGATAAATCACCAGGATTTAAGTTTGCAGAAGCTGAAGTTAGTGGAGTACCTTTAAGAATAGAAATAGGTCTTAGAGATGTTGCTAATAACGAAGTAACAGTTGTTAGACGTGATACTTTAGAAAAACAAGTAATAAAACTAAATGATGTAGTTAATATTGCAACACAAGCATTAGAAAAAATACAAGAAAACTTATATAATAAAGCTCTTGAAAATCTAAAAGATAGAACTTATGAAGTTACTAAATTAGAAGAATTAGAAAAAATAATGAATGAAAAACCAGGATTTGTAAATGCATATTGGTGTGGTGATGAAGAGTGTGAATTAAAAGTAAAAGAAATAAAAGGAACTAAATCAAGATGTATTGTAGAATCTAAAGACTATGAAACTGAAAAATGTGTTGTTTGTGGAAAGAAAGCAAAACACAAAGTTGTATGGGGTATACAGTATTAATTAAAAAGTAGTAGAAATACTACTTTTTTAATGATAAAATAATTATAGTAGGTGATGATATGAATAAGAAAGGTTTTACATTAGTTGAATTACTAGCAGTAGTTGCTATTACAGCAATTATACTTTTAATAGCCATACCAAATGTTATGGAAGGATTAAATGAATCAAAAATGAATAACTTTGGTAATGAAGTTAGCACTTTATATAGTTCTGCTAAAACACAATTTAATTTAGAAAAAGGAAGAGGTCAAGTTAAATATATATATGATGGATATTCAAGATATGCCGTATATTGTAAAAACTGGACTGAAAACCCTGAAGATTGTAAGAACGAATTATCAAGTGAAAATCAAGAAGGTATGTCATATAAGATAGTTGTAGATGTAGATGGAAACGTTGATTATATGTATATATCAGATGGAAGATTTACATATGCATGCTATTATAGTTATGAATGCGGACATAGAAATTTAGAAGCTTGTTCAGATACTAATTATGAAAAAGCAAATTGTATATTTGATTCAACAGCTGGTGGAAATCCACCAATGCTTGAAGATAATAGACCAAAATAAAAGTAGTAGAAAAACTACTTTTTTAGTGATAAAATATTTATAGTAGGTGATGACATGAATAAGAAAGGCTTTACATTAGTTGAATTACTAGCAGTAGTTGCTATTACAGCAATTATACTTTTAATAGCCATACCAAATGTTATGGAAGGTTTAAATGAATCAAAAATGAATAACTTTGGTAATGAAGTTAGTACTATATATAGTTCAGCTAAAACACAATTTAATTTAGAAAAAGGAAGAGGACAAGTTAAATATACTTATGATAACTACGAAAGAAAAGCTATATATTGTCAAAACTGGACTGAAAACCCAGAAGACTGTAAAAATGAATTATCAAATGAAAATCAAACAGGAATGTCATATAAGATAGTTTTAGATGTAGATGGAAACGTAGATTATATGCATATAACAGATGGAAGATTTTTATATATATGCAATGATAGTGATGAATGTGGCCATAGAAATCTAGAAGCTTGTAATGATGGTGAATCTGGTAATAATTGTATATTAGATTTATCTGCAGGAAGTTCATCACCAAATACAAATTCAAATCAATTTAATAGCAGTTTCTGTTTATTTGATTATAATAATAATCGTCATCATATACCATTTAATAGTGGAATGACTTGGAATGAATTCTTCTCATATGCTAAGAATGATAGTAGATTTGTTTATGAAGTAGAGTCAGTTTGTTCATTCCAGCCATTAAATTGTTATGTTAAAGGTGAAGATGCAGACTTTGATGCATATTTGAATAATAGTAATTATTATAAACATTATAGATTAATGTATAACAATAAAGTATTAGGTTTTTATACACCTGAATTCAATAATCCTAGCGTATATCATTGGGAAGGTATTGATAGTTATATATTAGAAGATAATTCATGGAATGGATATTCAATTTTTGACAACATAAATAGCGAAATAGAAGATTATGATAGTGGAAAATGCTATTGCGTTGGTTGTGGATAATATAAATTAATTTAAAAATAAAAAGCACTTGACAATCAAGTGTTTTTAATATATAATCATTATCGTTGAAAAAGAAAGAAAGAGATCACTCTTCACCAGATGTAAAAGTACATTGGTAAAAAGCTTAAGATATTTATTTATATAATAAATTAATTATGTTTTTTAGGCGTGGAGAAGTGAACTTAGGTTCACTTTTTTAAGTTATATGGAGGTGTTTTAATATAGCAAAGCAAAATAACGAAGTTCTAATTAATGAACAAATAACTATTTCTGAAGTAATGGTAATCGGACCTAATGGAGAAAAGATGGGTATCAAAAAAATAGAAGATGCTCAAACATTAGCTAAATTTGCAAATCTTGATTTAGTTTTATTAAATGCTGATCCTAAAAATCCAGTATGTAAAATAATTGATTACAATAAGTATCGTTATGAAAAACAAAAACAAATTAAGGAAGCAAAGAAAAAACAAAGGGAACAAAATCTTGAATTAAAAGAGTATAGACTTAGTGTCACTATTGATGTTGGAGATTTTGAAACTAAAGTTAGAAATGCTAAAGCATATTTAGAAAAAGGTCACAAGATTAAAGCTACTGTTAGATTTAAAGGAAGACAATTGTCACACCCAGAACTTGGTAGTGATGTATTGCTACGTTTTGCTACAAGATTAGAGGATGTTGCAGAAATCGAAGTTATGCCAAAAATGGAAGGTAGAAGTATGCAATTATTCTTAACACCTAAAAAATAAGAAAGGAAGATGATATTATGCCAAAGATGAAAACTCATGGTGGAATTAGTAAGAAAATAACTGTAAGAAACTCAGGTTCAACTAAAATTGGACATGTAGGAGCTAACCACAATAGTGGTAAGAAGCCAACTGACTTCAATAGAAAAGCAAGAAAGGGTTCTGTATTAAGTAGTGGAGACGCTAAAAGATACAGAGGACTAGTTAAATAGGGGGTGCAATAAATGACAAGAGTTAAAGGTGGAATTGTTTCTAAAAACAGAAGAAGAAAAGTTTTAAAAAGAGCTAAAGGATATTTCGGAAGCAAACATAGATTATATAAGACTGCTCAAGAGCAATTATTCCATAGTGGAGCATATAGCTTTAATGATAGAAAGAAAAGAGCTAATGACTTTAGAAAATTATGGATTGCAAGAATCAATGCTGCTTGTAGAAGTAATGATATAGTTTATTCTAAATTTATTGATGGATTAAAGAAAGCTAATGTTGAAATCAATAGAAAAATGCTTAGTGAATTAGCTATTTATGCACCAGAAGAATTTACTAAATTAGTTAAACTTGCTAAAGAAGCTTTAGAAAAAAAAGAAAAATAGAATGATTTAATCATTCTTTTTATTTACTTATAAATTGTAAACAAATGATATTTTAATAAAAAAAATATTTTATTTGTGATATTCTATTAATAGAGGTGTAGTTATGAATAAAAAAGGTATGACATTAATAGAACTATTAGCTGTAGTAGGTATATTAGCTATGTTATTTATGTTAGTAGCACCTAATGCAATAAAAGCTTTTAGAAATTCTAAAAAGAGTTCATTTTTAACAGATGTACAAACAATTTATACAACAGCAATAGCACAAGTACAAGCAGATCATCCAAGAAGAGTAAGTGACTTTTATTATTGTAGAAATAAAGGTGAAGATTGTGACTATGGTACTAATAATGTTGAGGGGTTAGAATTATCTGGAAATACTGAAACAAATTATATTATTCAAATTGATAGACAAAATAATGTAGTATTTTTCCTAGCACAAAATGGTGAGTATCAATATTCATATTCAGCAACTGGTTCTAGTGAAGAATTAACAGATTCATCTCAAATTACTATTGATGATATAGTTAGAATAGATGAACCAGAGGCAAATAAAATATTTAACTTTGATACAACTGTGAAATCAAAATTAATGCCAATGTAATAATTAAGTATATCGATAAGATATACTTTTTATTTGACATAAAATATAGTGTTTTTTATTGTTTTTAATATATTTATTATATATAATATCTAACTAAGAAGGGATAATATGAATAATTTTATAGATCCATTTTTATATAATTTGCCACATCTAGATTTACATGGTTATGATAGAACAGGTGCTAGAGCTATGGTAAAGATATTTATAGATGAAAATATAAGAATAGATAATAAGAAAATAGTTATTGTTCATGGAAAAGGCTCTGGTGTTTTAAAAACTAGTGTTCATGAATATTTAAAGAGTGATAAAAGAGTAATTAGTTATAAAACAAATAATTACAATGATGGTGAAACAATAGTAGATCTTAGATAGGAGGATATATGCAACAATATTATGCTAAAGATAAAAAGAATAATGTTTTGTATTTAAATCATGACGATTTAAATCATATTAAAAACGTTATGAGAATGAAAAAAGATGATAAAGTAATATGTGTTTATGATAATAGTAGTTATATATGTTCTTTGAATGAAGATTTACTATCATGTAATATTATAGAAGTGTTTAAAAATGAAGAAAAGCTTACACCAATTGTATGTTATGTACCATTATTATCTGAAGAAAAAATGAGTTTTGTATTACAGCATGGTACTGAACTTGGAATAACTGAGTTTATAGTAGTGGAATATGATCATTGTAAGTATAAACTACCAAAAAAAGACTACGAGAAAAAGATTACAAGATGGAATAAGATTATAAAAGAAGCAAGTGAACAATCATATAGAATAGAGAAACCGGCATTAGATAAAATAATTCAACCAAAAGATATAGCGAGTATATCAAATGTAAATATGTTGTGTTCTCTTGACAAAAACGATGTAAAAAGTATATGTAAAGTATTAACAAGCAAAAATGCTGATGATACAATTAGTTTAGTATTTGGTCCAGAAGGAGGACTATCTACAAAAGAGGAAGAAGAATTAGTTAAAAAGGGATTTATTAAGACTTCTTTAGGAAATGATGTGCTTAGAACTGAAACAGTTCCATTAATGGTAGCATCAATAATTAAATATTTAAGAGAAAGTGATTAATATGAGTAATTTTGATATGTTTTTAGATACATTTATAAATGGAGATTATTTCCTAGTATTTCTAGCAATTATATTTATAATTGTAGTTGTTTTAGTTGTCGCATTAATTAAAACAAGAGAAGAATATAATGAATTATTAGATAATAATAGTGGAAAAGAAGAAATTAAATCTCAAGAAGATGATATGTTTAGTGATTTATTAGCGTCATCTTCAGAAGAAGTTATTGAAGAAGATAAACCATTAATTAAACAAATAGATACATCATCATTAAAAACATTAGATGATGAAATAAATGAATATGAATTTAACGAAGAAGAAAATGCTATTATTTCTGCTGAAGAATTAGCTTCTAAGACACAAGAAAGAATAGATGAGCTTGGATCTACTTCTAATCAAGCAGTAATTGAAAAATACGAAGAAGAGCAAGAAAATAAAGCTATTATAAGTTATGAGCAATTATTAAAGAATGCATCAAATATATCTTTATCATATAAAGAAGAAAAAACTGATGCTGATGCTCCTAAAGTAAATAAAGTAGAAGTTCATTCAAAAGAAGTTTCTGCTCCTGAAAGTTATTTAGCAGAAGAAGAATTTTTAAAAATACTTAAAGAGTTTAGGATGAATTTAGAATGAAAACATTTTATATTAAAACATTAGGATGCAAAGTTAGCTCATATGAAAGTGAATTCGTTAGAAATCTATTATTAGATGCAGGTTATAAAGAAGTAAATGAAAATGCAGATATATGTATTATTAATACATGTACTGTTACAAATACAGCTGATAATAAAAGTAAACAAACAATTAATAATATTAGAAAAAATAATCCCACTGCCTTAGTAGTAGCAATGGGATGTTTTACGCAGTTTAGAAAAGATGAAATATCTGATTTAATAGATGCAGATATTATAATTGGTAATAATGATAAATCAAAAATAATAGAATACTTAGATGAATATGAAAAAAACCATAAAAGAATTATTAAGTTTCTAGATATGGATGATGTAGATTTTGAAGACATGGAAATAAAAAAATATTATATTCATCATAGAGCATTTATTAAAATAGAAGATGGATGCAATAATTTTTGCAGTTACTGTATAATTCCATATGTTAGAGGAAGAGTAAGAAGTAAAGACTTTAATAAATGTATAATGGAAGTTAGTGATCTAGTAATTAGTGGACACAAAGAAATAGTACTTTGTGGTATACATACTGGTCAATATAATAGTGATGGTAAAAGACTTAGTGTATTAATTAATAGATTAAGTGAAATAGAAGGGCTTGAAAGAATAAGATTATCATCAGTAGAAATAGTTGAACTTGATGATGGAATGATGGATATAATTAAAAATAATAATAAATTTGTTTCACATTTACATATTCCATTGCAAGCAGGAAGCAATCATATTTTAAAAGAAATGAATAGAAGATATGATAGAGATTATTTCTTAGAAATGGTAGATAAAATTAAATCATTAAGACCAGGTATATCTTTATCAACAGATGTAATTGTTGGTTTTCCTGGTGAAACAGAAGAAGACTTTAATGATACATTAGATTTATGTAGAAAAATAGGTTTTTCAAAAATACATGTATTTCCATATTCAGATAGAAATGGTACAGTAGCAAGTAGAATGAAAGATAAAATACCAGGAAATATTAAAAAAGATAGGGTACATAGATTAATGGATTTATCTAATAAATTAGAAAAAGAATACTTTGAAAAATGTATTGGTAGTGACGTAGAAGTATTAATAGAAGAAGAAAAAGATGGATACTATTATGGATTTACTAGTAATTACATTCCATTAAAACTAAAAGGTAATTATAAAATAAATGATATTTATAAAATTAAACTAGATAAAAAAGATATTAATTTTGATATGAATTAATATCTTTTTTAATGAAAATATGGTATGATTATATAGAAAGTAGGTAATAGATATGAGTTATCCGTTATTAGAAAATATAGATAGGTATGTTAAAGAAAATGGTATAGCTACACAAGAAGTGTATGTATCATCAAAAAGACTTCCTAGAGTGTTAATTGAGGCTGCTACAAGGGAATTATCTAAGAATGGTATAGAATATAAATTAGATGATACTTTTATTGTATCTTATGATAATAATGGACACTTATCTCTAGTATTAACTTTTAATGGTGGAAAAACTAATTTAGTAATTACAGATACTCAAGAAAATTTAGTATTTCCAAATACAAACTTTAGATTTACAAAATTAAAAAGTGAAAAAATATTTAGTAAAGCTAAAAAAATAGAATGGGTAGATAAAAAAGTTTATCTAACATATGATGAATTATATAAAAAATATTTAAAGAAATATGAAGATTCTATTGAAGAAGTAGAAGATGAAAAAGAAAAAGAAAGAAGAAAGAGAGTATTATTTAAAAAGAAAAATACTTTCAAAGAATTATTAAGTGATCAATTAGAATTATTATTAGATAGTAACAATTTAGATGTTGATTTAGATAAAAATTCTTTATTTGATAAACAATTACAAGAATTAGAAAATGTAGTTGAACAATATATAGCTTATATTAATAAAGAAACTATTGAAAGAGCAAAAGAAAAAGCTAATAGTGATATTGTTTTCTTTGTACCAGAAGAACCAGAAGGAAATATTAGAAGAAGTGGTGCTCCTAGAAAAAATGTAGAAGAGTATGAAAGAAAAAATAATGTTTTATCTTCTGAATATAGAGATGAAGTAATAAATACTTTAAATCCTATTATGACTAAAGTTGCTATGTCAAAAGTAAAAGTAAAAATATATGGTGAAGAAGAATTAGAAGATGATTTTGATAGTATTTATACTTGTAATTTAATAGGATTAGGTAATAATGAGTATAAATTAATAATGGAACCATTTAATGGTATGAGATATACAAAAGTAGCTTATTTCATATATGATGGTGAGATAACAGATGAAATATTATGTGACATTATAAAGAAATATGTTTCATTAAATACAGAACATGTTCTAGAATCAAATAATATGGTTAGAATAGGTCATACAACACCTGATGCATTTTTAAATTCAGTCTTATATGCAGTTTTAAGAGATAAACGATTAAAATGTCGTAAATATTTTACTGATAAAGTTGATGGTTTAGTGCCTGAAGTAATAGAGAAACAAAAAACTTTATAAAATATCTTGAAAAAAAAGTAATAATGTGATACTATGTTATTACTTTCGAAATGGCGATGTAGCTCAGTTGGCTAGAGCATCTGGTTCATACCCAGAGGGTCGAGGGTTCGAATCCCCCCGTCGCTACCAATGTGATAAGAAGCTCGAACTTTTTGTTTCGAGAGTAA
>JAEEGL011110513.1_pt1 | contig 13630 bp, 11 predicted proteins | sample 9134231 | NCBI WGS metagenome assembly JAEEGL01 (sample SAMN16246548, study PRJNA631951) | gut metagenome | biome: gut microbiome; feature: rumen; material: fiber-attached | host: Bos | place: Iran: Karaj | collected 2018-10
GAGAAGAGCATGCGGACCATCTCCTTGATGATCCGCATTATATAATCTTTTTCATCATCTATCGTCACTTTTCTATCTCTCCATCCCAATCCAAAATGCCACCAAACTCAAAAATGTTCGTATATCCGAGTTCTGCAAGTTTAGAAGACGCTTCTTTCGCCAATAATCTGTACCGAGTGGTTTTCTTTATCTACATGAATAAAATGCTTTGCTATAAGAACACCGGCAACAACAGCTCCAACAGTTGCCCCGGCGATAATCAGCTTTGTGCTTGTCTTCATCATTCCCTCTCAAGTCTTATTCCGGATTTATATTTTTGCAACGGGTGTTGCAAAATCTGACTATAACTTTATGCGGTTCTCAATATCCTCTATGGATGGCAAATTTTCTAAAATTGCGGGGTTCATCTTATCAGATACCCTATACTCGCTGATCCCTATAAACCTTCAGAGTTAACTTATATTATGCTTCATTCACTGAGTACACATCTTTTATATAGGACATAAGTGGTTAAGAAATAAATGCCATACAACACCAGAAATACCAGTAAGGTAACTCCTGCAGATATAGGTATTGCATTGACGCTAAGTATATATTTTCCGAACAATTTCTGTGATCTTATTACTATGATAGCAAAAATAACAATAGGGAAAATCAAAGGCACCATATAGAAAACTGACAATTCCTTGAATATCAGCATCTTACGTCCTTTTATATCCACTCCCAGCTTCTCTATGATATCATATAACCGTCGATTGTTGGCAACTCTCTCCAGCTGTTCAAATGCCAGAAGAATTCCGGAGATTATAATAAAAATCGCGCTTAAATAGAAGCCGCAAAACGATAAGGTAGTAAAACCGCAGAGAGAATTGGCTATTCCCCATGCTCTGACGGATATGCTTATTGTTATCGCACCTTCTCTCTGTTCACCTACATCCGCCTTCCAGTCTTTTCTCACAAATCGGTTCAGCTCACCTCTTAATTCCTGACTCGCATCACCTATAAGCTTAATCGCCAGTCTGGATTTGTATGTATCCAATCCTTGTACTGCATTATCCGGAACAACGATCACATATCCGTTACTCCCGACCATTCTGTATTGCTCCATGGGTTCGGTGTAAATGTTTTCCGTGTTTCCCTTCAACGAATGATCATTTATGTTAAGTACTGAATCCTCCTGAATGTCTTTTTTTATGTTTTCCCACAAATACCATGTATCGCATTGAACAGCGTACTCATCCTTATCAAGGCTTATCTCTTTAAAGCTTAACATATTTCTTAGCCGGTTATAATCCGAAAGGCCGATAATGTCAAAATCATAGGCTTCCGCCTCATAAAGATTATATGAAACGGATTCATCGATTTCCGCCCTCTTCCCTACAAAATCTATTATTTCCTCAAAACTGTCTATTTTAGCATCTATGGCGATTGCAACATCATAGGGGTATTCCATTTCAATATTCGATCTGTATCCCGTCCCCATGGCAGCGCCGATAAACATAGTTACAAGCGCACTGACTATCAAGGCAGCGGTAATACCCATGATCCTGCCGGAAGTCCTGCTTTTTGACACTAATTGTGCTCTAAAAAACAGATTGGTATTTTTATATAACCATTGTTTACTTCTGCCTGAAATAAAAAACAGCAGATCCGGAAAGATCCTGTAAAATAATATGACTCCTAAAAGCATCAGAATGATCGAAAAAATGAGAAAAAGGATCGCCCGGTTATCCCCGGCAGTTAAACTTGCACAAAGCATTATTAAAGAAACCGTCTCTATAATAAGAATAACTATTCCCTGAATGATAATTCCGGTTTTATTCCCTCTTTTTTCATTTCTCACACTGTCATAGAGAAGCTTTAAAATAGTGCTCTTTCTTATCGACAGGACGGATCTTATCAGTCCGAAAATATATGCACAGGAATACAATGCAACTGCAAATATGAGCGCTTTTACAGAGATTCTCAAACCCACATTTTGGGGCAGTTGGAAAATTTTAAAAATAATACCTCTTAATAACACGGAAAAACCGCATCCGCCCAGACTCCCCAAAATAAACGCTGTGCTTCCGACAAAAAAGTTTTCATATATAAATAGTCTGCATATGGTTTTTTCTTCCATACCCATCAACTTATATAAAGCAATTTCTTTTTTTCTTCTTATCAGAATAAAGCTTATCGCATGATCGATCATAAACCCGCTGATCAGTGCAACAACTATGGAAAGAAACACTATCCCATTTACGAATAAACTTATGTTTTCTGCTGCAAAGCGGATATCTTCCGCAAAGGCCAGCGAAAGGAAGGAATACATAAGAGCCACTATTAAAACAATAGTAACAAAGTATATGAGGTAGTCTGTTTTCTTTTTCAGCACGTTATTTAAGGCTATCTTAAAAATCATAAGCAACGCTCCTGCTATAGCTTAATATCCGATCGTAAAAGTCATCAGTCATCTCCTTCAAGCCAGATTCCTTCCTCAAAAGAATGGGAATATATCGTGAATTTCTCAAGCGAACTGCCGGAATCAAGGCTGTTGTACTTCAGCAGATTCTTCTTTACATAGTCCGAGTATTTCGGAAGTTTTAAGATCGAACTTTCGGGATAACTGATATAAACATATATAATACTGTCGTTTGCTTCGTCAATAAGAGCATATTCATAAGTGGAATCATATCCATCGCTTGCTACATACGCGGGATACTTGTAGCTATCCGTATCGTAGAGAATTTCATTGGTCACCGACTCATCCTGCCACAATATTGTACATTCTATCTTCGAAAGCCTGTCTACTTCAGCATTAAAAGCTTCCTCGTCGTAATCTGCTTTAAGTATGATATAACCATCGGTGTCAAAAAGTCCTGTCTTAAGATGAGAATCATAGGTAACATCTTCCGCAATATCCGTATTGTCAGGAAATACTTTAAGAGAGGAATTCAGGTCTCCGCCATACTCATCGATCAAGGCCTGCTTATCGTAGTTTTCAACTCCCGACTTGTTTTTAAAAGGCGCTGCCATCTCAAGAAATATGATTCCGAAAACCACACCTGCAGATAATAAAAACCTTGCGCTGATCACGATCAGAACAATAGTTACGATCCTGACAACTATGTTAAATCCCTTTTTTCTGGTAAGTTTACCGAGAATCCCGCATGCATAAAATGTCGTGACCGCCATTGCGATAAGTGCTATAAATGAGGTAAATATGGCAAGGGCTGCGATAAAATTCGGCTGATAATTTACGCACTGGAGCACTATTGCGATCGTAAGGACAGCCACGCCTATAAAACCTATTACCCTTACCCATTTAAAGAGCCGGCCTTTCTCCACGCCGGCATAATCTGCCATTTTTACGGCAACATCTTTTAATTCTTCATTTATCATCTCGCTTTTTCTTTCTCCTTCCATGATCTCTCTTACGTCCACATCATAAAAGTCTGCAAGAGGAGCCAGCAGAGAAATATCGGGCATATTGCTGCCTGTCTCCCATCTGCTCACCGTCCTGGAACTGACATGGAATTTTTCAGAGAGCTGTTCCTGGGTAAGACCTTTTTCAGTTCTGAGTCTTTTGAGGAACGCACCAATCTTTTTTTGTTCCATAAAAATCTCCCTTCTAAAGCGCCCTAAAAAACGCGCTTTATTAGTGACGATATTATAAAAAATGCCTGATAAGTTCCACGACACAAAGCGAGAAAATGCCGTTTTTCTTACCAGACATATCTTGTCCGGTTGCGTAAACCATATACATCTCACATCGCCCCGATGCTTTTATTGATCACTCCCATTATCGCAGTTGCGGTTTTTTCTTTGATTCCTTGCCGCCTCTTCCGTCTTTTTCTTTCTGTATCTTTGCCTCGGCTTTTCTGCATTCTTCAGAAAATATGACGGCCTTTTCCTTTGGTCCGGGATCAATATATCAAGATTCTCTGCCAGATCCAGCGCCATAAGTATTTTTACAAGGCTTTCAAGCTGAACGGAATTCCCCTGTTCAAGCCGCACAATGCTTCTCGTTGAAACTCCGGATTTACTTTCGAGGTCCTGTTGAGTCATTCCTTTTGCAATTCGATATTGCTTTATCCTCTCACCAAGTTCAGCCATTATACTCTTATGATTATTATATTCTTCCATATATTTTGCCAATCCTGTCATATTATAATTAGAAATTGCCATAAACCGCCAGATTTGTCAAGTTAAAAAGCCACAAGAGACAATTCACGCAATGAACTGTTCCTTGTGGCATCCCTTGTGATTTATAGCATCCTAGCAGCTTTAGAAATTCGATCCGTTCCAGCCCCAGTCGTGTACTCCGTGGTAGGTTACATAGATATTGTTTCCGAGTATCCCGAGTTCTTCGGAATATATTTTGAAGATCCAGGAAGTGTCTATCAATTATTATGACAGAACAATGCTTATATGTTATACTGTATCTGTACTTGCGGAGGATTTCAAATGGGCACATACTTAAATCCGGGACATGGAAAGTTTAAAGAAACGACAGATTCCGAAATATATGTTGATAAATCGGAGATGATATATTATCTGAATTCTATCCTACGTACCGAGCAGAAATATGTCAGTGTATCCAGACCTCGCCGCTTCGGTAAATCAATCGCAGCAAACATGCTCTGCGCATACTATGGCAAGGGCGACAGCCGAGATCTCTTTTCCGGTCTTAAAATATCAGGTCACGATAATTGGGATAAATATCTGAACAAGTTTGATGTAATCCGTGTTGTAATGACGGACTTTATCAAGGAAAACAAGGATGTTACCGACTCGTTGGCTTTACTGTCTACCAGAATTTTAGATGATCTGTCTGAAAGCTATCCAGATGTTAAATACGATCCTGAGGACCTGTTTTACAGCATGGACAGGTTTTACAGGAACAACAATCTCCCCTTTGTTATAATCATCGATGAATGGGATGCGCTTTTCCGTGTCCGCAAGGAAGACAGAGACGGTCAGAAGCTGTATCTTGATTTTCTGCGTGACTGGCTTAAAGACAAGGAATATGTTGCGCTTGCATATATGACCGGTATCCTCCCGATCAAAAAATACGGGAAGCACTCCGCACTGAACATGTTTGATGAGTATTCATTTATTTCACCGATGCAGATGGCTCCCTATACAGGCTTCACGGAAGAAGAAGTAAAGAGTTTATGTTCCAGATATAATATGGATTATGATGAAATAGCGGACTGGTATGACGGTTATACGGTTAGTAACCGGATCCCTGTTGAAATGCGTAATAAATACAGGGCAGGGGAATATAAAGAGCAGAATATTTCCATTTACAGCCCTCTTTCCGTTGTCAAAGCTGTTTCTACAGGCATCATACAAAATTACTGGAACAAGACCGAGACATATGAAGCACTTGCCGAATATATCCGTATGAACCTTGACGGACTAAAAGATGCGGTCGCCCTTATGATGGACGGCGGAAGAGTAAAGGTCGATATCTCCACCTACCAGAACGATATGTCCACCTTCCACGGACGCGATGATGTACTCTCGCTTCTGATCAATCTCGGGTACCTTAGTTATGATCTTGAAGCAAAAGAGGTTTTCATACCGAACAAAGAGATTCTTGATGAATTCAAGACCTCAACGAAATCCGGGGAGTGGATAGATACATTCAAGTCCTTCCGTAAGTCCCGGGAACTTCTTGCGGCCACATGGGACTGTGACGAAGAGAAGACCGCAGAGCTTCTTGAATGGTTCCACGATGCGGCTGAAAACAAAACTTATAATTCCGAGGCGGCACTTTCCTATGCGGTTCAGATGGCTTACTATGCTGCACAGAAGTACTATACCACGGTTCAGGAGCTTGATACCGGAAAGGGATATGCCGATATCGTATATCTGCCGTCTCCGAAATATCCGGATAAACCGGCACTGCTTGTCGAGCTAAAATGCAATAAGACAGTTAAGACTGCCGCTGATCAGATCAGGGATAAGAACTACCCGCAGAAGCTGGAACACTACAAGGGAAATCTTCTCCTTGTCAGTATCAATTACGACAGCGACTCAAAAAATACGGATGAAGATTTTAAACATCACAGCTGTAGGATAGAAAAATATTAGCCCATTAAAAAACATACGATCATGCCTAAAAAGGACGGTTTCATAGCTGAATAAGCTAATGAAATCGTCCATAATAGGCTATCAAACAAATCAAGATTTCTCTAAACTATTTGGGGCCAAAATAATCACTCTGTTCCAAGAGCACTCCTGTTTTCTCGTCAAAGTGGTAATTGACATAATTCATACATACCCATCCTTTTGCCATCAGACCGGTTTTATGATCATAGTAGTAGGTGTTACCAGCTTCGTCGGGATACAATTTCTCCAAAGGTCCTTCTATCGTAACCCAGCCTTTCATCATCCGTCCATAAGAATCATATCTCACCCATTTGCCTTCTTTATTTATAATGGCATTACGGACGCAATCTCCCAATCCTTTCTGTCCGTGATCAGCTTCTGCGGCAATCCTTTCTATTTCTTCATCGCTCCACTCCGCCTCGTTCTGAAAAACATAGGGAATCCAAACTTCTTTGTTCATAGCTTTCGCCCCGTCATAGCAGGAGTCCAGCCAATACCATGATGAAGTCCCAGGATCATATATCTCACGTCCCCTATTAGTTGCGATTCCGGTATCGGGATCCTCTCCGAGCACTCCCTTTTTATCCTCATAAGTGCCCTGTCTTACCCCATTTTCATACCAATAGCTTTTGCCTTCCACATTATACCATGCAATATCCAATGTGGATGTGTCGATGGATTCATCCGGTTTGACGCGGATATCGATCGTACTGAAAGCAGATGCATAATCAGTCATATGCTCAGAATTAACCTGTTCAGAATAAACCTTAACCACCACGTCATGCCCGGCAAGATCTGACGGTATAGTAAGTTCTGCTGTTCCGGATTCCTCTGCTCCCGAAACGGAATTATCCGTGATCCTTCCGTAACTGAGGAAATTACCCATGGAATCCAGCAATATCACAGAAACATATTCATTTTCACCAAGGGTAGCTCCACTGTATGCTATCGAAATCCGACTGCCGGCTTCAACATCTCCCTCCCCAACTCTGGTAGCAGAGAAATCTCTGTCATGATCAAGCACAGTCAGTTTCCATGCATTCCCATCGTAATGATATTTGGGGCTGTCCAAAGTATCCGGACCTACAGGTCCGCACTGTTTTGATAACTCACTGCTCTCGGATACAAGGAGGACATCTGACAGATCAATTTTAAGCGCAGGACGGACTGCTGTCGCAGGATCGTCAACAGCAACTGAATCTTTAACAAAGGTACCCTTTTCGTCAACAACAGATGCATATTTACCATCAGATGATGACCGGAGCCACCAGCTGTCTGTTTCACCCTCGGCAGCCATTGAATCTGTTCCAAGGGAGCCGCCATCTGCAACATAAGCAGTATTCGTTGCGGAGCGGGTTACCATGCTGTACTCTTCATCAGTATACCCTGTCGCATTTTTGCTGAAGAGATAATCGGGATTTGTTTTATCATCTCCGGATATCAGGAATATCTTGTCGGAAATGACATCTCCGTCATCGTCCTTTCCAACGGGAGTGTCAGCGATTACAACCTGTTCCTGCTCAGTGAATGCTGTTTTAAGAAACTGTCCATCCAGAGAACCGTTTAACCAGGCTCGTATAGAACTGTCTTTGTAGGAAACTTCTGAAGTATCATCATTGTACCGGATCACATCAAGATTCTTTGATGATAATAAATACAACTGTCCATCTTTATACTCAACGTTTTTCCATTCGATAGGTTCGGTGATGTATTCTCCGTTTACATCCTTTCCCTGCATATAGGAACCAAACCATATCCTATCCTGTAAAAATCCATTAAACCGATGTACATATCCATCATTTATCAGCTGAATCGGTTCCTGATCATAGTATTCCGCATTTGAATCAATCGCTAACTGTGGTATGGCAGTAATCCCGGCTGTTACACAAAGAACAGTACTTAGAATGCCTGCCAAAATTCTTTTTATTATTCTTTTCATATGTCGCCTCCTTAAATCACAAGAATATCAAGAATGAGGGTTGCTTTTACTGTATCATCATATCTAACCGAGTTGGTTGATACAATAACCATGTATTTTTATGATATTCTCCAACCTGTCACTTCATCATAATGCCTAACCTGACCGTTAACAGTAATCCATCCGTGCGCCATCTTTCCCGTTGTCGGATCAAAATAATACCAATGATGATCCGATGCAGGATATGTATCATAGTAATAATACTGTGGACCAAGGTATTGATCGCCATATACCATCCAGCCATTAGCATCGTAGTGCACCCACTTATCCTGACTTTGAATGTATACGTCCTTATTCCTTGCTAGTGATCCATCGGAATCAAACCACGACCAGTGTGATCCGTCAAAATACTCACAGTTTGTATACAGATTTCCGTTGTTTTTTAAATAGCGTTTTCCGTTGCTCCTGAACCATCCGTTGTTCATATCCGGCTGCCAGGGCTGAATTGAACTGCTCGGAGTATATGAATATCCCTTACTATCAAATCGTGACATTACCTGGTTGAAAAGAGTTGTTCCATAGCTTACAACCATAACGCTTCCATGTCTGCCGATATATCTGCCATCATAAGTCGCATCCTGACTGCCATTCTTATATTTCAAGGTAACCCTGGTCGGATCCTTCCACATCCCATATGCCCATGATGTTCCGCAGGTTGTTACATGTATACCGGTATAATTATTGGGGTCTTCAGATGGATAACCTCTCATCTTATCTGCATAGACAAGATATTTGCCCCTGAATTTCACCAGACATGCTCCTTCATATCCAAACATAAAATCGCTATTCACAAGAGTCCAACTGCTTGGATTTGATACATTGCTTAGGCTTCCTATTGACCATATTTCATTTGAAGTACCAAATCTTTTAACAACAAGATAGTATGTACTTCCTTCTTTATAAATGAATCCGTCAATCCTATCCTCCGGATTTACTACCTGATTTTGCTGTATTCTTGCAGTTCCTCTTTCATCCGTAACAGCACTCTGATTTACTTTAATCGGAATTGCATCATTATACGACACACTCGGTGCGGAAAGGTTACTATGCGGCGTAAGTGTTGTAACCTTTATCAAATACGGTCGCATAACATCATGCCACGCATCCTGCCCATGCCATTCTCCCACATAACCCAGACTTGAAACTATCCAAACATCGCTGCCATCAGTAAATGGCTCCGGAGCAACATAATCAAAATTGGTATTTGATTCATAGCCGTACCTGTCATATGGCTTATATGTATTCGCAGTGAAATTTACTCCCGCATCAGAAAGGGAACTCCAATTTTGAAGATTATATGAATATCCCCATTTAGGCTTACATACATTACTTTCCCTCGCCATAGATAAATCCCAAAGTACTCCATTGTAATACAGCAATGCCGGATCCCGATTTGCTCCACCAGAATGCGTATATGGCACGCCTATCTCATAGAAAGTAAGACCATCGAATGAAACAAAAAGAGCGTTAGATCTGTCTGCGTCTTGTTTAAAGAAAACCGCCAATAAAATGTCGTTTGTATAGTTACTCATACTGTACCTCCTTATAATTTGGTTTTTATTTGTGCTGCGTGACTATATTTTATTTGCGCATTATTTATATAATCTGGTGGACTATTTTTTTCTCTGCAACACACTCGTATTTGTCGAGATACATTGCAGAGAAAGTAAATTCTATTCTTTTATATTTTTCTCTATACCGGACCCATAAGAATCCAGTCACCTATCCATTCACATGTATCCAGATTATATAATCTCTTGTAACGATATCCGTTTTCAATTTTATATCTCCACACTAACTGCGCTCTAGTCAACCCATCTGATTCTGTGAATAAACCCTCTTCATAAACTTTCGAATCTATGCTTGTCGTTGCTATCGAATGACTTGAACCAAAAATAAAAAAAGTGAACAAGGTAGTTAAAATACCTATTTGTATTATTGCAATCTTTCGAAAAACGGCCATTTTATCCTTTCTCCTTTCTCATTGTATAGTGGTATATCATTTGTGTATCCAAATAAATCAGGCTGAATATATGTAAAAACGTCATCTTCTGAGAATGTAATTTGTATCTCATACTCATTATTATTCTTCTTTATAATCTTCGTGTTCGTTGCATTAGGAGTAAAAACCCCATCGGAAATATCCATCTCTTTTTGTTCTTCATACGTAGGAAGCGCACTTATGCTGAATAAATATGATGATGCGTAAACAAATAATGCAGCAAGGATAAATACCGTTGAAATAATAAAGCTTTCTCTCTTTTTTGATATCAGTCTTTTAACTCTTTTACTCATTTCACTTTCAACGGAAAAAAATGAGACAGGATGTAACTGTGCGTTGTTTTCTTCGAAACTATCTTTTCCCATGATTTCCATGATTTCTACCAATGATTCAAGGTATTCCGTCTTTCCTTTTCCACGCACTGAAGCCTTTTTATCTGTCTGCATTTCAACTGCTAGATCAATGTATCTGCAAAGTTTATCAAACGGTGGAAACCACCAATAAATCAGTCTTGCTATTATTAGTGCTGCCTTCTTTACAAGGTCTCCTTGTCTGATATGTGTTAACTCGTGAGCAAGAATTACTCTCACATGCTTCTCGTTAATTCCACCTTTATCTGGAATCATAATCATAGTCGAAATCAACCCACAGCATAAGGGAGTGTTAATCTTATCTGATTTAAATAGTTTTATCTTATGCTTCAAAATATATTTTGAAAAATCAGAATCTATCCCGTTTTCTAGTGTTATTTCATCAGTTACTTCCTTTGAAAACAATTTGATATATTTTATAGCTTTTCTGTGGTTAACAATCATCCTGATTATCTTTATGACTGCTCCGATCATCCATACAAAAAAGAAAACTTTTATGACAGAAAAATACTTAAAAACCCCTTCACTGTTCCATGAGCGATTAACAATCATAACTAGATGCCGAAATACACCACGATATATGACTGTGTGTCCATATGGTAAACTAAACGGATATGCAACTCTAACTATGGAAATTATACATATTATTATAATTGCTGACGGTCTAACCCTACAATATAACTTTTCATTAGAAATTATTACAGCCACCAATCCAAATAAAAGCATAAACGACATTATCGTATTAATGATACTCTGTATGGTGATCGACGGTGATGTTATCATTTACTTACCCCTTTTGTAGTCATCTATAAGCTTCTTCAGATCATTAATTTCCGCTTTGCCGCTTTTGTCACCTTTTTTGTTTGTAATCAGTGCTGCAAAAAGAACATCCGTATCCGCCAGCCGTTGAAGTGACTTGAACTCCTCGAAGAAAAGCTCTCCTATTATCTCGGGGGCATCCTCAGTCATCCTGAAGCATCTTGATACTATATTTCTGTCTAGTACCGTATCCGCCACCTCAATAAGATGCATTGAAAGTAGAGTTCTGAGTGCCGGCTGAACAGCGTTTTTGTTGAGCTCGGGAGCGATTCTCATAATTTCATTGGAAGTAATAGGTTCCTTCGAACTTTTTATGATCTCCAGTACCTGTCTCTCCTTTGCATTCAATCCGTTCTTTACTCTTGACATTTTGTCTCCTTTCCCGTCTTTTCAGTCCACAGACATCGTTTCACTGCAATCCGGTATTGCAATTTAAGATCGCAGATATAAAAAGATACCGGTTTTTTTTTTTTTTAATCAGTTGTATTATACAATCTGATAAATCATATGTCAAGGACAAACAGAAATCAAAAGGGCCGATTTTTACTTCATCGGATAATTAAGGCATTAACCATATAAAAATTATATCACCCCCATTTGTGTCAAAGCCATAATTTTCCCAGATAACACAATGACATAAGAATTGCTGTGTGCTATACTGTAACTGTGTTTATGGAGGATTTCTTATGGGTACATACTTAAATCCGGGACCCGGAAAATTTAAAGAGACGACGGATTCCGAAATATATGTTGATAAATCGGAGATGATATATTATCTGAATTCGGTTGTACGGACCGAGCAGAAGTATGTCAGCGTGTCCCGACCTCGCCGATTCGGTAAAACCATTGCCGCAAACATGCTCTGCGCGTACTACGGGAAGGGAGACAGCAGGGAGCTGTTTTCCGGTCTTAAGATATCTGAACACGACGGATGGGATAAATATCTTAACCGGTATGATGTGATCCGTGTCGTAATGACGGACTTTATAAAGACTGATATAGAAGTTTCCGATGCTCTTTCAAAAATGCAAAAGCTTGTTGTGAGAGACATAAAAAAACAGTACCCCGATGTTGACTACTTTGACACAGATGACATGATTCAGTCTTTATCGGATGTATATGCTGAAAAAGCTTCTCCTTTTGTAATCATTATCGATGAGTGGGATGCCCTGTTCCGTGTCCGCAAAGAAGATAAGGACGGCCAGAGACTCTATCTTGATTTCTTACGTGATTGGCTTAAAGATAAGGAATATGTTGCGCTTGCATATATGACTGGTATCCTTCCCATCAAGAAATACGGGAGACATTCTGCCCTGAACATGTTTGATGAATATTCAATTATCACGCCCATGCAGCTTGCTCCCTACACCGGTTTTACCGAGGAAGAAGTAAAGGAGTTATGCCGCTGTTATGGCCGCGATATTAATGAGATCAAGGAGTGGTACGACGGTTATGTAGTAAGAGACGTTATTCCGCCCGATCCGAATTACGAATCTCAGCTAAACGGAACACTTGTGCAGAAGTTTTATTCCATCTATAGTCCTTTATCAGTTGTTAAAGCAGTAACCAATGGTGTTATCCAGAATTACTGGAACAAGACCGAAACTTATGAAGCCCTCGCTGAATATATCAGAATGAATCTGGATGGACTTAAAGATGCCGTTGTCCTCATGATGGACGGAGGAAGAGTCCAGGCGGATATCTCCACCTACCAGAATGATATGTCCACCTTCCACGGACGGGATGATGTGCTGGCGCTCCTTATCAATCTCGGATATCTAAGCTATGATCTTGATACTAAGGAAGTATATATTCCCAACAAAGAGATTCTTGATGAATTCAAGACATCTACAAAATCCGAGGAGTGGATAGATACATTCAAATCCTTCCACAAGTCACAGGAGCTTCTTGCCGCCACCTGGAACAGCGATGAAGAAAAAACCGCGGAGCTTCTTGAATGGTTCCACGATACGGCTGAAAACAAAACTTATAATTCCGAGGCTGCACTTTCCTACGCAGTGCAGATGGCATACTATGCTGCACAGAAGTACTATACCACGGTTCAGGAGCTTGATACCGGAAAGGGATATGCCGATATCGTATATCTGCCATCTCCGAAATATCCGGATAAACCGGCACTGCTTATCGAGCTAAAATGCAATAAGACGGTTAAGACTGCCGCCGATCAGATCAGGAATAAGAACTACCCGCAGAAGCTGGAACACTACAAGGGAAATCTTCTCCTTGTCAGTATCAATTACGACGGCGACTCTAAAAATACGGATGAAGATTTTAAGCATCACAGCTGTAGGATAGAAAAATATTAGCCCATTAAAAAACATACGATCATGCCTAAAA
>JAEEGL011890680.1_pt1 | contig 13630 bp, 7 predicted proteins | sample 9134231 | NCBI WGS metagenome assembly JAEEGL01 (sample SAMN16246548, study PRJNA631951) | gut metagenome | biome: gut microbiome; feature: rumen; material: fiber-attached | host: Bos | place: Iran: Karaj | collected 2018-10
ATTTCTGTACCCACCAGATCACTGACTTCCAGTTTCATAAAGCGTGTCGGAAGCTTCAGCTCTTCTTCAACAGTTTTTGCAATCTCCGTCAACTGTTCCTGATCCTCGCTGTGCATCCAGTCAGATACGAAATCAAAACAGAACGCTTGATGCGGCGATGATATAAATCCGTCCAGTCCTGCAAGGTATTCCAGACGCATTGTTCTGGTAGTTGCTGTCAAAAGCATATGCGTTGCAAGCATAGCAATATCATGCTGCTCCGAATCATAGCCGGATCCCTGCTTCGCCATGCTCCAAAACGCTTTGTCCGCACCATAGTTTACGAATTCTCTGTACAGATAATTCGTATTGATATCCAGCCCTGCCTTAAGCAATTCCTTCATGATTGCCGCCGGTGTGACATCCTTCAGTCCACCAAGGGCTCCCATGACGGCCATGTGAAGCTGAGCGGGAACTGTTGGTGCCTTGCTCTGGCTTGCGATCTTATCCCTGCGGTTTTTCGCATTGAAATACTTCCGGTATTCTTTTACCTGCTTACGCATAGCAGGCGTTGATGGAATACCCAGCTCATCCATCCAGATGGATACCAGATCCGCACGGAACTCTTCGCTGTACAGCTCTATATCCAGAAGCCAGTTGTCTTCCGGCTTTTCATAGGCCAGCGGACAATATACCAGATAATTGTTCGTAGTATCATCCACTGATAATAGTTTTTTTACAGCAAAGTTATTGGTACCCGTAAGGGCAACAAGCTTTGCATCTGTCAGCGCGACTTCATCTAACCTGTCCCGAAATTCTCCATCTTCGTCGTACCAAAAGACGATACGACGCTTATAGAACTCCGGAAGAGGCGCGGTAAAACGCTGATTCAATTCCTGTATGATCTTATCTGAATCCATACCGGTACCTTCCTTACTTTAACTTTGCTAATACATCCTTGAAGATTTCGTAGTTGTTTTTTACTCCATCATCAAGATCAATGCTTATCATCTGATCTGCAAGATGATGTATTTTTTCTTCATACTCTCTGATTTCGTCTGCTTGCGCCTGGATAGAAGATAACTGTTTATTCAACTTAACTCTATCTGAGGCCGCTGCTCCATTAACACGCTGTTCCAAATCAGAAATAGCAGTTCGGTATCTAGACTGTTGTTCATGAACATAATCCGTTCTTATACGTGCTATCGTATCTTGCTGATAACGATGCATATATACCAGACATTTGAATCCATTCTTTTTCCCAGAATCAAAGAGCCAATAAATTGGTCTTTTTTGGAATACTTTCACATGATCCGTGTAAAACTCATTCATAAAGTAAGTTCTGATAATATCTCTAGAACTACCTTTTCCACCCAAGGCATCCGCAATAAATTTTAGGTTTTCTTCTAATGTTTCTTTTCCAAAAACAATCTCTACAAACTTGCAGAAACGCCCCGCAATATCATCCTCAAAGTATTCATCATCACAAATTGGAATTATAGCATCCTTATCGGGTTTAAAAGTAGAATAGCTCGATTCATTCCAAATCCCACCTGCGTAAACCAAGCGTGGCACATCCAGTGAATATCTACCAAACATGCAACCAACCGCATAAGATATAAAACTTCTTACATCGCGTTGCAAGTCAGCTTTCCTTACGGATACATCTTTTTCATCGACTTCAGGAAGAATTTCATCATGCAAACCATAAATATCTATAAATATACGATTCAATTCCTCTTCATTCTGCTTAAGCTGACAAAAACGTTCGTCGCATTCATTAGACCATTTTTCAAAAGCCTCTTTGATAGTATTAGATCCGTTAATAAATGGATGCCGCCCAAAATCCCAGGAAGTTTCAAATGCATTCCAATCTGCTGTTGATATTTCAATACATTTTTTTACTAAAGTAGTAACGTTATCAATCGACGCTGTATCAACTATTGCTGGTAATTGAGCAATCACTCCACATCCCGTATTAATCGTAGGATTCACAACATTAATTACATCATTCATAATGACGCAATTAAGAAGCCCAGCGAAATAATAATATGTGTTTTCGTCCTTCACAAAAAAACTATTTGCACCAGAGTCAAAAATCATTCCCTGCGGATAACTTCTAACGCCAAAAACACGTGCTCCCACACCTGACCATGTTAACCCCGGCTGAAAATAATAATTCTCATTACTTATCTTCCATCCAAGATTATCTCCAAGATAAGGATAGACTTTACGTGTATTCTCCTTGATTTCAAATCCATCATTCTCCCAGTTCACAAGATATTCATTATTACCGTACCATTTTCGAAAAGATCCTCCCTTACAATACGGGAACCACTTTTTATGACTATTAACAGCTTCTTCGGCATTTGAATAACCAACGCCAAATTTCTGCATATCTATCTCAAACCAGAACCGCAGAAATCTGTTGTTATCACCAGTACGCATTCCTATACAAGAATCACCAAAATCTGCCATTGTTTTATTCTCAAATATGCCAATGTACTTTTCAGAAATCCAATATGCTATAGGGGCCCCTGGGATTTTAGCAAAATTAGATTCTTTAGCAACGAATCGGTTCTCCCCCTTTAAAAACATATCTTCTTTGCCTTGCTGCGAATTAGGCTCTATTAACCTTACATAAACACCTTTATAATTCTTAACATTACTTATGTGAAATACGAAACTCGTTGTTTGGACAACCTCTCCACCTATTTCTTCAAATGCTCTTGCACCCAAATGTATCATATTAGCTGTATCAATCTGCCTCAATTTAGTTCGTAATTTTTCAAAGCTAGTTAAAAACATCCATGCATGCTGAGTAATCATTGCCTGATAGCCATTTCTACAAACCATATTATTGATGCGCTCAATAAACATGGCAAAAAGATCTGTTTTACTGTCAGAATAATTCCTTTTTGCATATTCTATTAGTTTGTTTGACATGCCAGCCGCGCCCATGTAAGGCGGATTAGTAACAACTGCATGGTATTTCTGGGATAATGCTTCTCCAATATTGATTAGAACTTGAAGCCTTTCTGATGCCGCTATCTCACCATGAATATCCAGTCTTAGCTGTCCTTCACTAACACCTCTTGGAATTGCAAAGCGGCGTAAAAGTTCCCAATCACAAGGTGAAACATGAATCAGACTTCCATACTCCTTTGCATCTTGCATTTCTTCCACGAGACGCACAGCCTGCTTTACAGCCTCACCATATTCTTCTTGTGAGAGTTCAATACCCATATCATGCATTGGTGCTGATGTGATACCATTACTCTCTTCAATAGCATAAACATGAGGCTGGATCTCTCTCGTAAAAAATCTGCGATCATACTGGCGTGCTTTCATCATGACAGCAAAATAAGAAAGCTGCGCTGCTCTCTCATCGATATCCAATCCCCACAAGTTCTTTTCAACGATATTTCCAACTGCTTCACGTGCTGTGTATCCGTAATCCTCGTAGATCTTTACAAGCACATCAAACATATAGCAGAGGATGTGACCGGATCCCATGCAAGGATCAATACATCTGATTTCTTCTGGTTTTAGTTCTGCGTAATCTTTACGGATTTCATTCAACTGTTTCTGAACATCAGCTTCCTGCTCTGCTTCATCCAGATAATATTTCCACTCGGATTTCAGAGTATCATTCGGATGCCCTTCCAACCACAAACGACCAAGACTATTCTCCACCATATAACGAACAATCCAGTCAGGTGTGAACAGCTGTGTTGCTGCCGGTATGTTTTCTTTTGATATTTTTACATTCTTCTTTAGAGCTGCAAAAACAGCATCTTTCGGCTCGCTGTTGTAATACTGATATAACCAACCAATGATCTGTACCTGATCCGTCCAATCCTCTTCCGGAATCAATGCGATCATTTGCTCTATAACACTACCCTCACGAAGAAGATAATCCGGAAGGAGCAGTTCTGTATAGTGCGCAATCTTTTGGAACATACGCGGCAACACGCTGGACAGAGCATTACACTGTGTGATCAGAAGATACTTATACAGTTCTTCAGTCTTATTAGCATCCTTAAGTTCAAAGACCTTCTCCATGTCCAATCCTTCCAGATCAAGCTGGATAGCATCTGTCAGAATCTGGGGCTTAAACTCACCGGCTTCATTTGTGAATACTCTAGTATGGCTCGGAAGATAATTATTCACTTCCATGAATCTGAGCGCAGTAAAACGGTTGAACCAAGTATATGCAACCTCTTCCATAACCTGTTCAAACCCATCCGTTTTAATCTTTTCAATAAGCGCTGCTCTCTGTTTTTTCTCTGCTTCTGAGAGAAGCCTACTGCCGATGCTGTCTGCTTCTGCTGGTGTAGTCTTCTTTTCTGTAATCTCATATTGCTCAGCCTTCTGTGTGACACGTGCGATCAGTTCATTACGTGCCCAGACTGCATATTTCTTTATTGCATTCTTCTCCATTCTGATTATCTCCTATCACTACGAATATATTATTTCCAAAAACCGTAAAGTATTATAATAAACCAAAAATAGTTTCATACAATCGATCCTTCTTACAGTTCTCCAAAGCATCCCATGACATAGGAAGTTTCTATTAATCACGTCTGGCTGAGGTTTAAAATCGTCTGCCCCTTCAAATAATTTTTTTAAGCAGGAAACATAATTTGTCATCATGAGCATTTGATAAAACCCCATTATTTCAATACTCTCTAACCTCTTTTCAACATTTTCTATTGCTTTTTTTCCCACTTTTCTAGTTCTATTTTGTAATCTAATTATTGATGATTCTATAAGTGTAATAAGCACTAAAGCACAAGACTTATACTTTCTATTCTCAAAATCATATACTGCTTCTTCAAAATCTTTCTTTGTTCTCTTATTATCTCGTATAGCTTCAAATATTTTTTTCTCATCTTTACAATATCCAAATGCTACTACATTGGCCTGTTTTAAATCATCCGGACAAGAGTGAAACTGTTTCCAAGGCGCTAACGGATTGAGCGTCCAACCATATTGCCCCCACCTCTCATAAGACAGCACCAATTCCTTTTTTCGCTCTTCATTGAACTGCGGAAGATTTATTGCTGATATTCCATCCAGTATAACATTTCTAATTCTGTTAAAGCCTTCAAGTATTGCCGAATAATCAATCTTAGATAACATTTCTGCAATAGATTTTGATAAATTATGAAAACTATCCACAGCTTGATAAATCTTTGGAGCAAACTCAACAATGGAATTCATCTTTGAAGACAAATCAAGAATTTTTTCATACAAATTGGCATTTTCCCTACAATCTTCAAATTTAATATCTATGATATCTTTATTGTATTTTCCCTTATCATCATAATAATTTTCTTTTTTCTCATCGTTTTCTTCTTGATTCATTTTCTTGACCCCTATTATTTTAGTTCAATTCCATCTGATCCCTTCAGCAATGTCTTCAACTGATCCCTGAGCTTATCCACGTAAGCATCAATCTCAGCATCTGTTTCCAGCGTTGCGGATTTCAGAAGCGACTGACGGAATATTGGCTTATAAGTCTTCTTCTCTACCGGCTTTACAGGATTCACAGGCTTAACCGGATCCACCGGCTTCGGCGGCTGCTTTGTGAAATCAATCTTTGATACCGCATCATCCCTGTAATTCCACATCGGAATCGGGAAGCCTTCCATAAGCGCAAGGCTTGTGGTCTCTGCAATCTTTTCCTTCTGCTGGGTATAATAGGTGTCTGCCTTATCGCTGATAGCCTTTGCCTGAGTATTGCCATTAGCAGCGGCAGTATGGATTTCTTCCATACACTGACGAACTACTTCCAGAAGCTCCGATCTCTTTTCTTCCAACATCGCATCGTGGGAAGTCTTAACCTTTGTCATCAGCCCGTTCAGTTTCGGTATTCTCTTGTAATCATACTTTCCGGTCTGCGGAATCATCGTGATCAGACGGATAGTATTGAGTGCAGTGTTCGCCTCTTCATCTTTCTTGATATAGTCCAGATCATTTCTCAGATCAGACTCAAACTTCACGGCAGCATCAAATACAGACACCTGTGTCTTGAAGAATGCTTCCACATTCTGCATTGCTTCCTGCGCATCATACAAATTATCTTCTCTCTGCAATACACGCTCGATCAGAGCCACATTGTCCTTCTGCTGCGACAATACATCCTTTACAACCTGTACGGCATCCGCCACTACGCCCTTGTCCGGATATTTATGTCCTTCATATTTTACCAGCAGATCCTCATAGTGCTTCTGCAGGCCTTCAAACTTATCAATGATAAACTGGATCAGACTATCTTCATCAGCGGGAACATCCATAACATTGAAATAGTCCCTCAATAAATCCTTTACTGCTTTCATTTTTGCAACAGGAGGGGTAATTCTCTTAGAAATCTGAGTTTTCCCTATTTCTGTCTTTTTTCTGAGCAATTCAGGCAGTTTAGGATTATTAGGCTGTATAGTAGTACCAGCATATTTAACCGTAACTTTCTGACCCATAATCAGAACCGCCACAACATAGGCGATATCTATTTCACGCCATCCATATGGAATAGCCTGATATCTGCTCTGTATATCGGCCATCGATGTTGGAAGATGTCTCTGATTCTGAATATCCAGATATTCTTCTATCTTTGCAGCAGCATCTCGGTTAGGCTCCATTCCCAGCATAAATGTTTCACCACCAGTCAGAAGTGCAATTATATCTGCATCAGAATCTGCTTTTTTCACTATTAGTTCCAATTCTGAATATACATGTGTAACAAGATACTCCAAGGATTGATCTAAAACACTCTTTGCCTTACCCTTTTTTATCTCATAGTCTCTTCTTGCAGGATCTTCTTCTTTTGATGAAACAGCCGCGGCTTTTATATCTATCTTCTCACCATCAACATAAAACTTAGCTTTTGAGATTGCATCTGCAAGTTCGCTCTGTACAGCTTGCTCGTACTTGTCCGCTTCTCCCTGATAATTTGTAATAATATCTTTTACGCTTTTTGGAAGTTGTGCCACATTTCTCTGCTTTACGTACTTCCTGATTTTCATTGCATTCTCTAGAGATTCATAATACGGGGTATCGGCCAATACAACGATAGCCTGTCCTTTCGAATCTGTCATAAGTTTAGTGTCAGTTTTATCAAAAGGATCCGTTGCAACAGTCAATATCTTCAGCTTCATTCCGCCAGTTGGAGCACCGACCATAGTTCCGTCCACCATCTGGTCAAATGCAAAATCATAAATACCATAGCGATATTTCTTGGTGGTATAAATATCCCCATATACCATATGAGCTATTCGTTCAACTATGGATGCTGTATCAACAGGAGTATTCTTTATATCTATCTGTATTTCCTGTTCCTCATCAGTAAGGAAATTATAGGTATCTCCTGATCGTCCGATATAATTCTGACTCAACAGCCGATCAAGTGATTCCCTTACCCGTTCACGCATAATTATCTTGTCAAGACGAATATCATCAGCCATCAGTATTACAATATTGTCAAGATTAGCCTTTATATCATCGATATATCTTACAAGGTACAGAAGTTTTAGCACCGGAACATCCTGCTGCTCTATACCGGCATTTGTATCTGCAGCCTTTTGGCAACGCTCAATAACACGACGAATAGAGCTGTCAAGGAATGTATGAACCGTGTCATAGAAAAGATAGAACGGTGCCAATGCATATTCGTCCTTGTCTTCAATCTTCTGTGCTGCTTCCTGAAATCCTGACAGCATGGAACGCTCTCCACCGGACAGATGTTTTCCGGAATTACCATGCTTGCGGATCTCGGAGAACACCTTCTGCATGATGATGAACTGATAAGGCACGAATGGAAAGTTCTTTGCAAACTCGCCCGGTCCGCTATAGCCCTTGATATCCAATATAGCATCTGTGAAGCTAAACAGATTTCTCAGCACGGAATCATTTTCATTATAAATCTGCTCCAACTTAAGACTTACATCTTCTTTTTTACGAAGTATACGTTTCTGGATAACTTCATCAGCAGAGGAAGATGTCAGAGAAAGTCTGGTCTTAAATCTTGCCTGGATACGTGAGAACTGATCCTGTCTGGTCTTGATGATCTCATCAATGGCTTCCTGTCCTGTACAAACTACCCATATCTTACCATTGCACTCACTACCAATTTTCTCAACTAATGACTGAAGGTTCATAAGAAGGTCGATACTGTCACCAACATACTGACCAACCTCATCGATCATAAACAAAAGCCTAAAGTCCTTCGGCTTCTTATCAACATATTCCTTCATCTCAGATACAATTTGAGCGATGGATGTCTCGATGGTCTCAGTACCATCAAACCAGTTATGAGCAGCAGTCTCGCTCATTCCAAGCACTTCCATCAATGATGCAACCACATCATCCTCGAAGAAGGCGAAGGCATCACGGGATTCTACCCATGGTGATCCGTTCTTTTCCTCAAATACTCTGCGGAACTCTTCCGTCTTGCCCTGCTTATCAATGAACTGCTCCATCTTAGCACACTTCAGGTTCTCACCGTAGAAGCCCAGATAGTTATAGAACATCTTGGCAAATACCCTGAGAACTGCTGTTTTATCCTTATTGATGGAACCTTCGATATCGATATTGAAAAGGATCGTATCCGTCTCTCCACGAATAGCACTTGCGATAGGCATGAATGTAGCCTCATCGTCAAACTTCTCCCTGAAATAATCTTCTACCTTTTTTCCGTCCACCACCTTGTTTTCCAGAAGGTATGACAGCATCTTCAGGAAGTGAGATTTACCACTTCCAAAAAAGCCGGAGATCCATACACCTATATCCGCTGTGGGTTCTTTAAAGGATTCACCATAATTGTTAAAGAAAGTAATCATATGTTTGCGGATATCACGAGTAATAACATATTCTTTAACTTCCTGTTTGAGAACATCTGCAGTATCCTGATCTACCTTTACGACTCCATTAATCTTACGATCAATGTCATCAGCAAACATCTGTTTTATTGTCATATCTTCTAGCTTCATGGCTTGTCTCCTTTTCTATGATTTTTTGTCAACAGGACTGTTATCAAACTATATTAAATGCTCTATAATATGGGTTCGGTTCCAATTTATCAAACAACCTAACAAATCTTCCATCATATTTGCCCGGATACATTACAAGTATAGGGATATCCGGGAACTCCGGTTGTAATGCCTCCAGCAACGAGTGTATCCTCATAAACGGAAACACTTCACCAACACCTGTGAGCAATAACACGTCTCCCGGCATATGTGGTTCATACTGCATCTTTTCTACAAAACTTTTATTATTTGCAAATTTCTGTAGATTTTCAAACAGAAATTCTTTCCCCTTTTTCTCTTCCATCTGTGATGCCTTTTCTGTAATTCGCTTTTCATCACATATCGAAAGGAATACCCTGTATAAGTTTTTCTCAATCAAATGGCAATCCAAAGTCTGATCTACTATTACCTGTTCAACAAAGTGTCGTACTGCCATCTCATCTTTTGGATCATAACAGAATATTCTTATATTAACCTCGTTACTAAGCCCTTTGCCTTCCAAGAATTCAGGCTTTTGTATCTCTTGTTTAAGATTATCAAGTCTCTCATTAATACCACTCATGATATTCTCCTGCTTAAAAACTATTAAACGCTATTAATACCTTATCATCATTCTTTTCTTTTATCGCATTTTCTAATACCGGACTTAGCCAAACCGGATTAATATGATCTGATTTTGTATTATCCAGATAATCATTTTCTACTAGCATCTTTATTAATACCTGCCGTATTTTTTTTACAGTCTGGTCACTCCATCCGGCTACATAATCGTCTTGTTCCTGTAGTTGCATAATAAATACATTTATGTCTTTATGTCCAAATGAAAAATTCTGTACCCTATATTTTTCACCTATAACAGTAACCATAAAATCCCATACAAGCCTATACTGTTTCATCATCGCATATAGGCATATCTGTTTTGAGGTCTCAGAACTTTGATTCGCTATCGCAAATACAAGACCAACATCTTCTAAACAATTAAGTCTCGTAATGCAGGTCCTAGCCATCTGTCTGATGGATTTTTCCGTAGGATACTGGAATAAGTTCTCGGTCACTATTTCATCTATTATTTTATCTTCCTCAAGCCCCCTGCACATCAGCTTCGCCGTTGTACGCATCTCATAAAACAGAAACTGTTCGCGGGTTATCTGTGCAGAACCCTTGTAAGGGCTAGTAAAATTTGAACTGAAATCTCCTTTTTTCATGGACTATCTCCTTATTTCCTCGGGAGATACTTCCATGATATCCCCAATATCACACTTCAATACCTCACAGATACGAAGAAGAACATCCATGGACACATTCTCATCCTTGCTCATTTTTGCCAAGGTGTTGGGACTCATACCAACCCTTTCCTGTAAGGTAGTCTTGTTCATTTTTTTATCAATCAATAGTTTCCATAGTTTGTTATAATTTGCTTTCATTTGACACCTCTTATTTTCTAAGGGAACAACACATTTTTTTATTCAACACATGATAAAAAATGTATAAACTGATACTTTTTCAGTATATCATATTGGGGCAAATTTCACAATAGTAAATCTATAGAAACATATAGTTTTTTCCTTTAACTAGTTTCACATTTTATGTCCGTATTTTATCAAAAAATTTCCTTTTAAACTTTATCCCAAAGAATTCTTCGGCAGCATCCAAATCCATGGACAAACTCCTAGATGCCTTTTGTACGTTCAACTTAGGCGGAAGCTCATCTGCAATATACTGTAATTCGTACATGCTACCGTTCTCCGGATATGAATAAACCAGTCTATTTTCTTTCTTGTTAACTTTAAAGCTTTTAGGTTCAGCCTTCCAGGCATTGACAATCTTTTGTATTGCACCTCTTCCTACTATTCTATCCCCAAAATAATCCGAAAATGTAAGTACTGATATATACCCCGGAACTTCTGAGCCGTATTCTTTGTAAATATCTACTATAGTTTGAGATGAATGGAAGAAAATATCCTCGTAATGATCTTCTTGACCGGACTTCATTCTTTCTACCATTTCTTTGACCTTAGGTATCATCCTGGATATATATTCTCTAAATAACGCTGTAGATGCATTTTTAAGACTTTCCTTAATTGTTTTTGCACAGCGAAGCCCTTCTTCTTTTCCTATTTTTACTCCAATCCTTATGCCTATTACCCTTTTAGATATTGCTGCTTCAAGTGACGGAAGTTTATTTGTAGTTATAGAAATAGCAGGATAATTGATGAAGCCGTCGGTTATTCCCCACTCATCTTCTTTAATGATTTTGTCAGAATGTGTTTTAAATTGAGTTTTATCCAAATCGTCAAAGTTTATAGGAACACCCTCTATACCTCGTCTTAATCTCTCGACTTCCGTGTAAGTAAAGTCTGAATTTGAACTAAAAGGGAGTTTTTTACCCGTCATCAGTTTGGTTAAAAGCTGAATAAATGTAGACTTTCCACCATTTGAATCACCATACATTATCCCTACTACCGGGAATGTGGTTATCTCATAATCATTTTTCGAAGCCACATACCTTAAATAAGGCATAAAGATGCTAGAAAAATACCAATTCAAATATCTATAATAGTCCTTCTGGGCTACAACATAGTCACCATTAAAGTTCTTTATTCCGTCCAAGAAAGTATTCAGACATCGAATATCCTTCCGAATATCGTCAGATAATGGCTTTAAATCATAAACAACAGAATTAAAGTCTATTTTCCCCTGTTCATAATCAATATGTAATTTGGGCAAATGCTTCTCTTTATTTTTTTTCTGTGTGGTGGCCTCTTTAATCTTAGCCTTTACAGTCGGAATTTGGTCACAAGTTAAAAGGATATTTTTCCCATCCTTTTTAGGTTTTGGAAGCATCGGTTTTAATTCGTTCTCAAGGTTTTTTACAGAGGTAACAAATTCAACTCTTTCATCATCTTGTTCATCAGCCGGCTCAAGATATACAATTTTATCTTTAGTTGCTCTTGAACATACCGGAATTTCTTCTGGGTTTTCTCTAAGATAGTCAGCGTCATCCATAGAATTTCTAAACAATTTATGAGTCACATTATCAGAACAGTGTGTTTTAAAATCTTCAAAAACACCAACATAATAGTTGTAAGCTTCTTGCTCATCAAAATATACTATAGCTTCTCTCTGATGTCCTTCAAACGCTGTTCTAGACATATTTGCGCTTCCAGTAATCACCCTTACTCTGCCATCATGTGACTTCAAGCAGTATATTTTTTCATGCGATTTTATGGCTCTGGATACATATATCTCTATAGTGTTTTCATCAAGACGCTTACTAAGTTCATCTGCTCGTTTAGAATGGGTCATCTTTTCAACCAAGCTTGTTTCAACGGAAAGCACTGTACTTAAGCTATTTCCTACAACATCTTCATTACCAAAGATTACTTCGGCATATCCAAACATGTTAAGTAGCTCAACTGTAAAATCCAGCCCCGAAGAGAATGTAATTATACGGATTTCTTCAAATCCTTCAAATAGTTCTTTCCAATTTACCTGCTTAGAAGCAATAAACTGTGCTTTTACAGCAGAAATAGGAGGTTTTGTTTGCAACACCTCATCCTTCAATTCCATGTCAAAAAACGATAATTGTTCCATACAAAACCTCCTGATTTTTATTTTTTCTTTTCTTTTATCTGCTTTTTTCGTTCATCAATATCTTTCTCAAACATTTTTACAACATCAACTGGACCTGCAATCTCCACATCTGTCCCCAGTGCAAATATCCATCCAAAGAAATGCCTGCTTACAGCTACTTTTACTGTAGTATGTGACCACCCCTCTTTATCTGACGGATGGATCATAATATTCTTCCCGAAGCGGTCAATGATCACGCCGACCATTTCATCCTTAAACTCTATCTTTACATCAAGTTCCTCGCCACCGAACATACCAAAGTTTATATTAGCATATGATGCCAGGGATTCCTGCTTGAACTTCTCCTTACCCAGGCGCTTCTCTTTAAGCACGGTGATGTTCTTCATCTTATCTACACGGTAGTGCTTTATTTTGTCTTCTTTTTCATCATATGCCACCAGATAGTAGTTTTCCTCAGCCCAAATGAGAGCCCATGGACTTGCCCGGTAGGGTTCCCTCTTCTTAGGCTCCAACTGCTTCTTAAGGTTCCACTGCATGTAATCGAACATAATCTGATTGTTGCTGCTTATGGCATGGTGAATATCATCTACAACATAGTAGATACTCTCATTCATATTTTTTACACGCCCATGCACCACTACTTGACGTTTCAGTTGATCTGCTTCATAGTCACTAGCCATTGCCGTAAGCTTTTTTATGAGGTCATCCGACTTCTTTGCAGTTATGAACTTCGATGACTGGACAGCATCCACCAGAAGCTTAAGTTCCGCAATGTCAAATTCTTTCTTACCGACATGGTATTCGTAAGAATTCCCTGCCTTTTCTCCTATAATATCCAGACCCATTACCTTAAGTGCATCAAAGTCGTCATAAAGGCTCTTGCGATCAGCGGAGCAATCATATTCCAACAGCAGGTTTTGGATTTCTTTCATGCTAAGGCCGTGCTCATCATCGGTCTTTTCTCGCATGATTCTGTTTAAGTAATAGAGTTTCAGCTTCTGATGTGATCCTTTTGGCATATTAAGTAC
>JAEEGL012650565.1_pt1 | contig 13630 bp, 14 predicted proteins | sample 9134231 | NCBI WGS metagenome assembly JAEEGL01 (sample SAMN16246548, study PRJNA631951) | gut metagenome | biome: gut microbiome; feature: rumen; material: fiber-attached | host: Bos | place: Iran: Karaj | collected 2018-10
AACAATCATATTCAATATCCGCCCCGAGCTAATCAAGGTCGAATTCTCTTTCTATCATTGCCTCCGCCATCGCGAAGCCCGCCTCGTCGTCCGGCAGCTCGCCGCTGTCGAGCATGAGCGCGGCGCCGTATATGAGTGAGCGGACGACGAAGACCTTTCTCCTGCGCACCTCCGGCGCCATGCCGACCTCGGCGCAGTACTGCCGCACTATCTCGCGCGAGCCCTCCGTGAGCCGCAAAAGCATCGGCGCTCCGCCCTCGGCGTCGCTGTCCCGAAGCATTATTATAGAGCGGAAGCTCGGGTTTTCATGCAGAAAACGCACGAAGCCCACGCTTATCTTCACCAGCTGCCTGCGCTTATCCTCCGGCACCTCTGCGGCAAGACGCTCCCTCTGTTCGCCCCAGCGCTCGTAGACGTATTCTATTATCGCCTCAACGAACTCCTGCCGGTTTTTAAAGTGCTTGTACGGCGCGGCGCAGGAGACCCCGCACGCTTCCGCCACGCGGCGGATGGAGAAATCCTGCAGACCGTTTTTTTCTATCTCCGCTATGCCCGAAAGTATCAGCCGTTCCCGGGCGGAAAGCCCTTCTTTTTTTCTTTCTGTTTCCATGTTTCGCTGCCGAGCCTCAAAGCCCCGCCGCCGCTTCCGCGGAGGCGGGTTATCACTGTTAACCTTTACGCTTCAAGTTTAGCGCCGCGCATCCTCTTTGTCAAGCCTCAGGGCCGCTTTTCCGTTATATACAACAAATTTCTCGGCCTCCCTCTCTCCGTTTTTTTGTTGACAAGGTCTTTTGCCGGTGTTAGAATACTTCCAATCCTTGTAAGGAGTGCAAAAATGAAAGCTTCCGCATGCAAAAGTGCATACTTCGGCTTTTTCGGCTTTACCCGCTTTATATTCTGGGGTAAGGCTTTTTCGGGTTTCACTTGCGGCGGCTCCGTCTGAACGGCGGGAAGTATATTTGCTTGCAGGCCATGCAGTGAAACCGCTGCATGGCTCTTTTTTTAGGGGGTTTTGAAATGGTAATCATACTCAAGGACAATCCGGATAAAAACCAGCTGGCCGGCCTCAAAAGCTGGCTCGCGGAGCAGGGAGTCTCCGTTCACACGACCGAGGGCACGCACCACACCATCCTCGGCCTTGTGGGCGATACCTCCGCCGTGGATATCGACCTCGTGCGCGCGATGGAGATAGTCTCAGACGTCAAGCGCATCCAGGAGCCTTATAAGAACGCCAACCGCAAGTTCCACCCGGACGATACGGTCGTGAACGCCGGCGGAGTGCCGATCGGCGGCGGCAATTTCCATATAATCGCCGGGCCCTGCTCGGTGGAGTCGCGCGAGCAGATAACTCTCGTGGCGCAGCTCGTCAAAAACTCGGGCGCGGCGCTCATGCGCGGCGGCGCCTTCAAGCCGCGCACCTCCCCCTACTCCTTCCAGGGGCTCCGCGGCGAGGGCATCAAGCTGCTGCTCGAGGCGAAAAAAGAGACCGGCCTGCCGATAGTAACGGAGATAATGGATCTCTCCCAGCTGCCTCTTTTCGAGGAGGTGGACGTCATCCAGGTCGGCGCGCGAAACATGCAGAACTTCGAGCTTCTGAAGGAGCTTGGCCACACGAGAAAGCCGATCCTTCTCAAGCGCGGCCTTTCCAGCACTCTCGAGGAGCTGCTCATGAGCGCCGAATACATAATGGCCGGCGGCAACGAGCAGGTCATCCTCTGCGAGCGCGGTATCCGCACCTTCGAGCCCTATACGAGAAACACTCTCGACCTTTCCGCCGTGCCCGTTCTCAAAAAGCTCACTCACCTGCCCATCATAATCGACCCCAGCCATGCCACCGGCAAAAGCGAGCTCGTGGCCTCCATGAGCATGGCGGCGGTGGCCGCCGGAGCCGACGGGCTTATAATAGAAGTGCACAACGACCCGCCGCACGCGCTTTGCGACGGGGCGCAGTCCCTCACTCCGGAGCAGTTCGACAAGCTCGCAAAACGAGTTTACGCTCTCAGTGAATTCATGCGCAGCGGCGCCGGAAAGGAAAGCTGAAATGACGACCGTAAGGATAAACACCGAAGCGCCATACGACGTAATGATCGGCTCCGGCCTTCTCGAGCGCTGCGGCGAGCTTGTTTCGGCGGTGCACGCCCCCTGCTCCGCCGTCCTTGTCAGCGACAGCACCGTCGCCCCGCTCTACGCCGAAAAAGTGCGCAATAGCCTTGAAGCGGCGGGCTTTTCCGCGGCGGAGTTCGTTTTCTCCGCCGGTGAAGAGCAAAAGAATCTTGCCACCTTCGGCGAGCTGCTCAGCTTCATGGCCGCCTCCGCGCTCACCCGCGCGGATATAGCCGTCGCCCTCGGCGGCGGCGTGACGGGCGATCTTACCGGCTTTGCCGCCGCGTGCTACGAGCGCGGCATACCCTTCGTGCAGATACCCACCACTCTCCTTTCGATGGTGGACGCCTCCGTCGGCGGCAAAACGGCAGTGGACCTGCCCGAGGGCAAAAACCTCGCCGGCGCATTCCACCAGCCCTCGCTCGTGATATGCGACTGCGGCTGCCTCAAGACCCTCCCGCCCGAGCGGATAGCCGAGGGCGCGGCCGAGATGGTGAAGCACGCGCTGATAGCCGACCCCTCGCTTCTCGAGCCGCTTGCAAGCGGAAATATCCTCGAGAACGCCGAGCTTCTCGTGAAGCGAAACGTTGAGATAAAGCGCAGCTTCGTCGTCGGTGACGAGCGCGATTCCGGCCGCAGGCAGCTTTTAAATTTCGGCCATACCGTCGGCCACGCCGTTGAAAAGCTCAGCGGATACACCGTCTCGCACGGGCAGGCCGTCGCGATAGGCATGGCCGCCGCGCTGCGCGGCGCCGGCGGCGCGGACCTTGAAAAGATCGCGGCCCTGCTTGAAAAGCTCGGCCTTCCCACCCGCTGCCCCTACGGCGCGCAGGAGGTCTACCTCGCCGCGCTCGGCGATAAAAAGCGCAGCGGAGAATACATAAACTACGTTGTTCTTGAATCTCCGGGGTCAGCGAAGACCGTGCGCATGTCGAAGCCGGAATTCCGCGCTTTCCTCGAAAAGGCCGTTCCGGAGGGCGTCTGACATGGATATCACGGTCTACCCCCGCCCGCTTTCGGGCGAGCTGCGGGCAATACCCTCAAAATCGCAGGCGCACCGCCTGCTCATCTGCGCGGCGCTCGCGGATGGCCTCTCGGAGCTTCTCATACCCTCGTTTTCCGAGGATACCGAGGCCACCGTCCGCTGCCTTGAGGCTCTCGGCACGCGCTTTGAGCGAAAGGGCGACGCTGTCTCCGTCACCCCTATAGACCGCGCGGCCCTGCCCGCCTCCCCGCTGCTCGACTGCGGCGAGAGCGGCTCCACCCTGCGCTTCATGCTGCCCGTGGCGGCCTCTCTCTGCGAAAGGGCGCGCTTTACCGGGCGCGGGCGGCTCCCCGAGCGGCCGAACGGCCCGCTCATAGAGGCAATGAAGGCTCACGGCAGCCGCTTTTCCTCGGAAACTCTGCCCTTTGAAGTAACAAAAATGACCTCCGGCGGCCGCTTTGCCATACCGGGGAATATCAGCTCGCAGTATATAACCGGCCTTCTTCTCGCGGCTCCGCTGCTTCCCGGCGGCGCCGAGATAGAGTTCACGGCTCCGCTCGAATCCCGCGGATACGTTGATATGACGGCCGAGGCCCTCGAGGCTTTCGGAGTTCGTGTGCGTCTGGACGAAAACGGCTGCGCCGTCGCTCCCGGCGCGAAGCTGCGCGCGCGGGATGATCTCTCCGTCGGCGGCGACTGGTCGAACGCCGCCTTCTGGCTCGTCGCCGGCACCATAGGCGGCAGTATAAGCGTTTCCGGCCTCGACCCGGCTTCCCGCCAGGGCGACCGCGCCGTTTTCGATATTCTCCGGCGCATGGGTGCCTCCGTAACGGAGGAAAGCGGCAGGATAACCGCCGAAAGCTCCCGCCTGCGCGCTGTCGAGATAGACGCCTCTGACATACCGGACCTCGTTCCCGTCCTCTCGGTCGCTGCTGCCTGCGCCGAGGGGACCACCCGCTTTTACAACGCCTCCCGCCTGCGCCTCAAGGAGAGCGACAGGCTTGAAACGACTGCCGCCATGCTCACGGCGCTCGGCGCGAAGGCCGAGATATGCCGGGACGAGCTTTTTGTCACCGGCACGCCCTCCCTCGCGGGCGGAACAGTAAACAGCGAGAACGACCACCGCATCGCCATGGCCGCGGCCGTCGCCTCCTGCGCCTGCCGCGCGCCGGTGAAGATACTCGGCGCGGAGTGCACGGCAAAATCCTACCCCGATTTCTTCAAAGACCTTGTTTCTCTCGGCGGCAGAGCCGAGAAAGCGTGACCCCATTTACCGCAAGGAGTTGAAAAATATGGAACTTAAGGAACTCAGAAACCGCATCGACGCGCTTGATGACGAGCTTTTGAAGCTCTTCCTTCAGCGAATGGAGCTCTGCTCGCAGGTAGCGGAGGTCAAGGCGCAGAGCAAAAAGCCGGTGGCAGACGCCGGGCGCGAGCGCGAGATACTCTCGCGCGTCACCCGCTCCTCCCCCGAGGAGCTCGGCGGCTACGCCCGCGAGCTCTACTCCACCCTCTTCCGCCTCAGCCGCTCCTACCAGCATTCCAAAATGCCGCGCTCCGGCGCGCTCTCCGAGCTCATAGCCGGAATGGCAGACAAAGACCTGGAATTCCCGAAGGCGGCGCGCGTGGCCTGCCAGGGCATAGAGGGCGCATACTCGCAGCAGGCCTGCGACAAGGTCTTCTCCTTTGCGGACATAACCTTTTTCCGCACCTTTGAAGGCGTTTTCAACGCCGTGGAAAAGGGCATGTGCGACTACGGCGTGCTTCCCATAGAGAACAGCTCCCACGGCATAGTCAGGGAAGTCTACGACCTCATGCGCAGCCACAGCTTTTATATAGTGCGCAGCACGAGCCTGCAGGTGAAGCACGATCTTCTCGCCCTTCCCGGCTCGGAGCTCGGCGGGATAAAGGAGATAGTTTCCCACGAGCAGGCCATAGGCCAGTGCTCAAGGCTCCTTGCCTCCATGCCGGGCGTGCGCGTAACTCTCTGCGAGAATACGGCCGTAGCCGCGAAAACGGTCGCCGAGTCCGGCAGAAGCGATATCGCCGCGCTCTCCTCCCCGGTCTGCGCCGGCATGTACGGCCTCGAGGCGCTCAAAACGGGCGTGCAGGATTCCGACAACAACCACACCCGCTTTATAGTGATAGGCAAAAAGCCGGTGATTTACCCCGGCGCCAACCGCATAAGCATACTTTTCTCCACTCCGAACACGGCCGGCGCCCTTTCGGGCGTGCTCTCGCGGCTGGCCGACATCGGCGTGAACCTCACGCGCCTTGAAAGCCGCCCCGTCGCCGGGACCGATTTCGAATACGTTTTCTATGCCGATCTGGACGGCTCCGTGCGCTCCCCCGAGCTGCGCGCCATGCTGGACGAACTCTCCGGCGAGCTGCGCACCTTCGTCTTCCTCGGCAGCTACAGCGAGATATGACAGGACGGAGGTAAAGGATCATGAAGCTTCTTGTGATAAACGGCCCCAACCTCAATATGCTCGGAGTGCGCGAGCCGGAGATATACGGCGCGCAGACCTACGCCGACCTCGTTGAGCTCATACGCGCCTGCTGCGAAAAGAAGGGCGTTGAGGTCGAGTTCTTCCAGTCGAACCACGAGGGCGCGCTGGTGGACGCGATACAAAGCGCCTATAAAAACGCCGACGGCATCATAATAAACCCCGGCGCCTATACGCACACGAGCGTCGCTCTGCTCGACGCCGTGAAGGCCGTCGGCGTTCCGACGGTGGAGGTGCATATCTCGGACGTCGACTCCCGCGAGGAGTTCAGGAAGATATCCTATATCCGCTCCGCGTGCGTGGCCACGGTCTCCGGCCGGGGCTTCGCCGGCTATACCGACGCCGTGGATATTCTTCTCTCCCGCGCCGATTGATTTTTCCCCCGCTTTGTGGCATACTGATAAACAGCACACGATCATTTCGGGAGGAATTAACATGGATTGCAATCACGATTGCGGAAACTGCGGCGAAAACTGCGCCGAAAGAGACCCCAAGAGCTTTCTCGCCGAGCCGCGCGAGGACAGCCATATAAAGAAAGTTATCGGCGTCGTCTCCGGCAAGGGCGGAGTCGGCAAGTCTATGGTAACGAGCCTGCTGGCCGTGGCCGCGCGCCGCGCCGGGCGCAGCGCCGCCATTCTGGACGCCGATATAACCGGCCCCTCCATCCCCACCGCCTTCGGCATAACCGAGCGCCCCGTCAGCCGCGACGGCGGCCTTTGCCCGGTATATTCCAAAGGCGGCATAGGCATAATGTCCCTCAATCTGCTGCTTGAAAACGCGACCGACCCCGTGGTCTGGCGCGGGCCGATAATCTCCGGCACCGTAAAGCAGTTCTGGACGGACGTTATCTGGGGCGACGTTGACGTGCTCTTTATCGACATGCCGCCCGGAACGGGCGACGTGGCGCTGACAGTCTTCCAGTCCCTGCCGCTCGACGGGCTCATAATAGTCACGACCCCGCAGGAGCTCGTCGGCATGATAGTCACGAAGGCCGTTCGCATGGCCGAAATGCTCAATATCCCCGTGCTCGGGCTCGTTGAGAACATGAGCTATTTCCGGTGCCCGGACTGCGGCGGGAAGCACGAGATCTTCGGCGCGAGCCACGTTGAAGAGCTGGCAAAGCAGCTCGGCATCCCGCACACGGCTCGCCTTCCGATGGACCCGAAGCTCACCGCGCTCTGCGACGAGGGAAGGATAGAGAGCTTTGAGGGCGACTGGCTCGACGGCATCTCCGCCGCGCTCGAATAAAACAGCATAATAAAAGAGGCGCAGCCGTTGCGGCTGCGCCTCTTTTCGTTTTCCGGCTTTTTACTGCCGGCTTTCCTTCGCCTTTTCCTCGGTATACACCTTGTGCGCGCGGATCATCGTGGCCGTAACGGCCGCCGCGAGCAGCACGAGCATCACTATGACCCTCGCGAGGGAGCTTTTTATAAATATCGCCTCGATCACCGTGAGTACCCCCGCGGCGATGAGGGCATAGCCGCCGAAGCGGTTCGATTCTCTCCAGGTGTTGTCGTTATACATGCTCCATGTCGTCCTTACGCCCACAGTGCTGTTTTTCCTCGTTTTCGGCATGAAATTACCGAGCACTATGAAGACCGCGCCCATCAGTATGCACGCTATCATGAGCGTGTCTACCGCGCCCCGCTCCGCGCCGGAGGCGGCGTTTTTGCACGCGCCGCAGAGAACGAAGCCCTCCATTACGGTCAGCAGCGCCGCGACCGCGGCCCCGGCTATGCCGAGCACCTTCGCGTTCGCCCTGGCGCCCGCTCTTTCCTTTTCGTCAGCGGCGGTATTCGCCTTTTTAAGCGCAGCCGCAATAATCAGTGTAAAGACCAGCGCCATCACGATGACCGCTGCCGGAAAGATGAACGCCTCGAAACGGGAGCCCCATCGGTCTATCTCGCCGGCTGCATTGTAATGCATCGGTATCTGCTCCGGCATGAACTTTACCGCTGCGGCCGTTCCCACAAGCGAAATGCCCGCGATGATCCACATAAGCCTCTTCATTGTTTTTCACCTCTGAATTGTCCTATCCACAGTATGAGCTCGTCGAAGACCGACGTGTTGATCTCATAGTAGATATAGTTCTTCTGCCTGTACTCCATTATAAGGTCCGCGTCCTTTAACAGCTTCAGGTGGTAGGAAAGCGCCGCCGGCGTCACGCCGAGCGCTTCGGCGATCTCCCCGGCGTTCATCCTGCCCTTTTTGAGCATCATGAGTATGTCCCTTCGCTGAGAGTCCGCGAGCACCTTGAAGATATTCGTTTCACCCATAACGCGCCCCCCTTCCCGCAATCTATTTAAAATCTTTTTTAACTTGCATGGTCATTATAAGCCCCCGAGGCGCGGCTGTCAAGGGGTATTTCAAAAGTTTTTTAAATTCTTTCGGCTTGCCGGATATAACGAGGGGAGGCGCGGCTTTTGCCGCGCCTCCCTTTTTACGATCTAATATATTGTGGGCCGTTTCAGCCCCTGAGGGCCTGCGCCGCGGTCTCCAGCATCATCGCGAGCAGGCGGCGCTCGCCGGAAAGCGCGTCCCAGGCCGCGTCCTCGCTGAGAACGCCCCGCTTGAGGTCCTTCGGCAGAAGGCCCTTTTCGTCGTCCTCAAAGTCCTTTCTCCACTCTTCGCTTCCGTAATAGCTCTCCAGCTCCCGCAGGAGCGGCCCGGCCGCGGCAAAATCCTCCAGCGCATTTTCAAGCTTTTCCTCCGCGGCGGTCACGGCGTCGAGCACGCGCTCGTAATGCTCTATCCTCTCTGTCTGAGTCAAGGTATGCTCTCTCCTTTCAGTCGCCCGCGGACGAAAGCCCGAGCAGGCTCCATATGAATATGAACAGCGTTATCAGCGCCAGCATCAGCACGTTCACGAGGATGAATACCAGCAGATATTTTCCCGTGCGCGCGCCCTCCGTGCGCGAATAGAGTTTGAGACTTATGAGGCTGGCCAGGCTCGCTATCGGAGTGCCGAGCCCGCCGGCGTTCACTCCCAGAAGAAGGGCTCTGGAATTATCCGTAAAGCCCGAAAGCAGCAGCGCCGCCGGCACGTTGCTTATGACCTGGCTGGCAGCGAGCGAAGTAAGGTATTCCCTGCCTGTGAGCATGCTGCGCAGCAGCCGCTCCACCGCGGCGATCCGCGCGAGATTCCCTGCGAAAACGAAAAACGCCGCAAAGGTCAGAAGCAGCATGAAATCCGGCTTCAGAAGCGCCTTTCTGTCGAATATGAAAAGAACTATTATTACCGCGGCCAGCATCGCCGGCCAGGGTATCACGCGGAAGACGGCCAGCAGGCACACGGCGAAAAGCGCCGCGTACACGGCGAGCCGTTTCCCGTCCGGCTGTCCGCTCTCATCGAGCTCGGGCTCCAGTCTTTCCGGCCGTATCAGCAGGCACAGCACAGCCAGCAGCACCAGCGAAAACAGCCAGACCGGCGCCGTTACGCGGAAAAAGCTCCCTGCGGTAAAGCCGTAATACGAATAGAGATAGAGATTCTGCGGGTTGCCCACGGGAGTGAGCATGCTGCCGAGATTTGCGGCGACCGTCTGCAAAACGATTATGTATATCATACCGCGGCCTTTTCCCGTCATTCCCAGCAGCAGTACGGTAAACGGCACGAAGGTCAAAAGCGCGACGTCGTTCGTTATGAGCATCGAGCTGAAAAAGGCCAGCGCCGTGAGAAGCGCGCCGAGAAGGACCGTGTTTTTCGCGCGCGAGCATACCGCGCGCGCCAGACTCTCGAAGGCGCCCGCCCCGCGCAGGGCCGCCACCACCGCCATGAGCGAATAAAGCAGCGCCAGAGTGCGCAGGTCTATATAGCCGAGATACTCCCTGTCCGGAGGCACGAAGAAGCAGCTCGCCATCGCCGCCAGAGCCGAGATAATGAATATCGGCTCGCGAGCGAGAAACGCGGAAAACGCGTTTTTCGCTTTACCCCGTCCGCTTTTTTCTCCCTGCACAGCGGCTTCACCTCCAGTCGGACCGCGCCATCCGGCGCTCTGATCCTGCCGATTATAGCATCATTCCCCGCTTTGGGCAAGCGCCGCGCCCGTCCGGACAGCTGTTTTTATCCGCCGGGAACGGTATATTTCCTGTTTGTCAAAAAACATTGCGCAGCCGCCGTATTTTTTACTGGAAATTGTCCGAGGCATATGCTATACTTGTTAATACTACCGCTATAATGCTGTTTTGTCCCGTCGCGGGGCCGAAGCTCCGCCGCGAGACAGCGCGAACTCTTTGCAATCAAATCACTAAGGAAGGTGAGAATTTGGAGAACTATACCAAGTATAGGTTGAAGGACATCGGCGAGCTCGCTCCGTTTTTAGCCGAAACGGACGATATCTTCGTCGTTGCCTGCAACAAGTGTTTCAAGGAATTCGAGACCTTGGACGAGCCCGACTGCGGCGAATTTGTCGAAATGGCCAAGGGCCAGGGCAAGAACGTCACCGGTGCTCTTAAGGTGGATTTCCTCTGCAACAAGGTACAGACCGAGAAGAAACTTACGGACGCTATCCCCGAGGGCACGAAGAGCATATTCGTGGTCTCCTGCGGCCTCGGCGTTCAGACCGTCGCCGAGCTGAAGGACCTGCCCGTATACGCGGCCGCCAACTCCCTCAATTACAGGGGACACCACGGTATGGCGCTTACGAAAAAGGCCTGCGAAGCCTGCGCACAGTGCTACCTCAACATGACCGGCGGCATCTGCCCGATCATCGACTGCTCCAAGAGCCTTATAAACGGCCAGTGCGGCGGCGCGAAAAACGGCAAGTGCGAGGTCGACAGCAATAAGGACTGCGCCTGGGAAAAGATCCAGAACCGTCTTGCCCAGCAGGGCCGTCTGGACGAGCTCAAGGCCATGCCCGTTCAGCTGCGCGATTATTCCAAGATCAACTTCGAGCTCATCAACGATTACGTCACCTCCATCCGCGAGAGCCGCTTCGCCGGCTACTACGGCGGCGTGCATCCCTCCGAGAAGAAGGAGCCGACCGAGAAGCTCGCGCTTACGGCCTTCCCCGAGCCCGAGACAGTCGTTATCCCCCTGTCCATGCACGCGGGCGGCCCGGCCAATCCCACGGTCGCCGCGGGCGACACCGTGAAGGTCGGCCAGAAGATCGGCGAGGCCTCCGGCTTCATCAGCAGCCCCGTCCACTCCAGCGTGAGCGGCACGGTCGTCGCCGTTGAAGAGCGCCTGCATCCCACCAGGGGCGGCACTGCTCTCTCCGTAGTTATAAAGAACGACGGCAAGAATACTCTCGATCCTTCCGTCAAGCCCAACAAGCCCCTCGAGGAGCTCACTCCGGACGAGATAATAGACATCGTCCGCGAGGCCGGCATCGTCGGCATGGGCGGCGCCGGCTTCCCGACCTCCGTGAAGCTCAAGCCCGGCAAGCCGATAGACGCCGTTCTCCTCAACGGCTGCGAATGCGAGCCCATGCTCACGGCGGACCATCGCGTGCTCCTTGAGTATGCCGATTCCGTCATCTACGGCCTGAAGGCCATGGTCAAGGCCGTCAACGCCCCGAAGGGCATAATCGTCATCGAGGACAACAAGCCCGACGCCGTCGAGCTGCTCGAGGCGAAGACCGCCGGCATGGAAGACATCGAGGTCGTCACCGCCAGAACGAAGTACCCGCAGGGCGCCGAAAAAATGCTCATCAAGCGCGTTATGGGCAGGCAGGTGCCGAGCGGCGGTCTCCCGGCGGACGTCGGCTGCGTAGTGGCAAACGTCAGCACGGCCAAGGCCGTTGCCGACGCTATTCAGACCGGCATGCCTCTCGTTGACCGCGTGGTCACCGTAACGGGCGAAAAGATAAAGAAGCCCGGCAACTACATCGTAAAGATAGGCACGAGCATAAAGGCCATCGTCGATTACTGCGGCGGCGCCGCGGACGTCGACTACAAGGCCGGCGGCCCGATGATGGGCATAGCCCTTCCCGAGCTCGACGTTCCCGTTATAAAGGCCACCAACGGCGTCATAGCCCTTGAGCCCGACGAAACGCAGGAAGTGGCATGCATCAAGTGCGGCCGCTGCATGGACGTATGCCCGATGGAGCTCTCCCCGCTGTACTTCTCCAAGTATGCCGACGCCGAAAACTGGCAGGGCATGAAGGACAAGAACGTCATGGACTGCATCGAGTGCAGGAGCTGCGAGTACATATGCTCCTCCAAGATCCCGCTGGTCAAGAAGATCAAGGCCGGGAAAAATATGGTCAGGGGGATGAAGTGATATGCTGATTACTAAATTAAAAGATCGCGAAACTCTTGAAGCTCTGGCCGCCGGCAAGGTCTTCGTCGTAAACTGCCACGGCTGCAAGGAAGTAAGCTTCCCCGAAAAGGAAGCCGAAGAGCTGCAGAAGGAATGGCTCGAGGCCGATAAGATAACCGGCGTTCTCACCACGGATTATATCTGCAACCCCGATAACATGAAGCTCCGCCTTGAGCGGCGCAGAGCCCAGATAGACGAGGCCGACGTAGTGCTGGTCTTCTCCTGCGGCGTAGGCGTGCAGACAGTCGCCGAATACCTCGAAGGCAAAAAGGTATGCGCCGGCTGCGACACCTATCCTCTGCCCGGCTATCAGGGAGTCACCCCGCTGGACGTAGACTGCGATCAGTGCGGCGAGTGCTATCTCAACCTCACCGGCGGCATCTGCCCGATAACCGCATGCTCCAAGAGCCTGGTAAACGGCCAGTGCGGCGGCGCGAAAAACGGCCACTGCGAGGTCGACAGCAATATGGAGTGCGGCTGGGAGCGCATCTACCGCCGCCTTGCTCAGATCGGCCGTCTGGACGCTCTGAAGTGCCCCGTTCAGATCCGCAATTTCGCTACGGATCTCGATATCGCAAAAGAATAATGCGACCCTCAAAATATTAAAGGTTAGGAGTTTTATATAATGAGAATTACCGAATTATTCGATCGTGGTGAATTCGTAGTATCTGCGGAAGTAGGCCCTCCCAAGGGCGTGCATATCGAGCACATGCTCGAGGAAGCCAAGGAATACCTCAGCAATATCACCGCCGTTAACGTAACCGACAACCAGTCCTCCGTAATGCGCGTGAGCTCTCTTGCCATCTGCAAGGAGCTGATGGACAAGGGCATGAACCCCATCTTCCAGATGACCTGCCGCGACAGGAACCGCATCGCCCTCCAGTCCGATATCCTCAGCGCGGGCGTTTTCGGAATAGACAACATCCTCTGCCTGACCGGCGACCACACCAAGCTGGGCGACCATCCCACCGCCAAGCCCGTGTTCGACCTCGACTCCGTCTCCCTCCTGCACACCGTAAAGTGCATCGAAGAGGGCCACGACCTGGCCGGCAACGAGCTCGTGGGCGAGCCCCCGAAGTTCGCCAAGGGCGCCGTCGTATCCCCCTGCAACGACTCTATTGACGCACAGCTGGCAAAGATGGAGCGCAAGGTCATGGCCGGCGCCGATTTCTTCCAGACTCAGGCCGTCTTCGAGCCCGAAAAGTTCATCGCCTTCATGGAGAAGGCCAAGCAGTTCGGCAAGCCCGTTCAGCTCGGCATCATCATCCCGAAGAACGTCGGCATGTGCCGCTTCCTGAACGCCAATATCGCCGGCATCCACATCCCCGACGATATGATCAAGGAGCTCGCCGCCGATAAGGAGCGCACCAAGGCAGGCATCACCGGCGTTGAGATCGCCGCGCGCATCATCCGCGCCTGCAAGCCCTACTGCCAGGGCGTGCACATCATGGCCATGGGCTGGGAGTCCAAAGTCCCCGCCGTCCTCGAGCAGGCCGGTCTCTGAGCCTTTCAGGCATACGCATCATAAAAGATCCCCGGTACCGAACGGTGCCGGGGATCTTTCATTTTTCCGCGCCCGGCCGTTTCGTCATGCGCTTGAAAAGCCGGAGAAAATATAGTAATCTGTCTTCAGTGAAGACCCCTACGCCTGATAATGATCCGGAGGAATACATGGACAATATAACTCAACGCCTTGCGCAGGAGCTGGGCAAGCCCGCGCAGCTGGTACAAAACGTAATAGACCTTCTCGACGAAGGCAACACCATCCCCTTCATC
>JAEEGL012744147.1_pt1 | contig 13630 bp, 2 predicted proteins | sample 9134231 | NCBI WGS metagenome assembly JAEEGL01 (sample SAMN16246548, study PRJNA631951) | gut metagenome | biome: gut microbiome; feature: rumen; material: fiber-attached | host: Bos | place: Iran: Karaj | collected 2018-10
ATGCTATTGGAAACCTCCTGAAAATTCGCCACATAGGTAGCCGATCCCGTCACAGGAATGTTGCAAGTGGAAAGATAGGAAACCACTTCGTCGTTTTTCGTCCAGTAGTTGAACACATAGCCTTCATTGGGCGTGGCCGTGAGGGTGACAGGTTGGCCATGATAATAAAGGCCGCCACCTCCGCTCACCGTACCGCCGTTGGTAGGATTGGCCGCGACGTTCACTGTGTAGTCATAACTCGGAATGCCAAGGACAATCTCGTTCTTCACCATCGGGCAGGTTCCCGTGTATGGGACAGTGGTATACGGGTCAAAATCGACAAAGTCACTATAAATATAGATGGACTGATTGGTTTCAGTCGACGAAACCCTACAATTCATCCAGGAATAATAAGATCCTGTGTTATCGTCAACGATAAGGGCCAGGTTGGAGGTGCCGTCATAACTGAAGGGAGTACTGAAATAAATGGTCGTCCAACTGCCTCCGTTAAACGTCACGCCGCCGCTGAACACTTGGTCCGCTTCGGTAACGGTCATCCAATCCTGAGTGTTGTCGAAGGAAGCCTTATCCGTGTTCACCATGTAAATCGTAAAGTTGCGAGTATCGTAGACATATTCCGTATTGAAGAACGAGATGCTTGAAATCTCGCAAGCCGTATGGTTCAGTTCCTCGGCGGTATAGATTTGTTGGGTAAGTGAATAGCAATACCATGTATAACTCGGCAGATAGGCATCGGTAGCTGAGGCTTCGCCAACGACGAAACTGTTGACGAATGGTTGGAAATTCGCCACGTAATTCGCTGCGCCAGTCACTGAAAAACTGTAGGTGGGAAGATATGAAACCACCTCGCCATTCAACATCCAGCTCACGAAAGCGAAGCCGTCGTTGGGTGTTGCGGTGATGGTGCAGGTTTGTCCCTCCCCATAATAACCCGCTCCACTAACTGTACCGCCGTTTGCGGGGTTGGAATCAAGCGTGATGGGTTTTCTCCACAACTCAAAATCCACATCCGTGTGCTTTTGGGCGGCATCGACCAGGTCGAGGGAGAAGTCAATCACGTAACTTTCGGGAGCTGCATTGCCAAGCGTGACATTATAGTCGGCCGAGGCCTCACCGTTGACGTCAAGGTCTCCGAAAGTCTCCACGGCGTCATTGATGGTGAGATACGGATACGATGAGGCAAGGGTGCCTACCACCGAGTTGGCCTGCTCGTTGCCGATATTGGAGATGACGACGTGCAAATCGGCCGTCTCACCGGCTTCGAGCGAGTTGTTCCCGTTGTTGTCGTTCAACACGGTGACCTCGTTGAATTTCAAGATATGGCCATACACCATGACGCTGATTCTAACAGTGCCTAGCGACTCGCCACTGGCGAAGATTTCGCCAGTGAATTGAATGTTACGTTTGGCAGGAGCATCGTTGCTCAAGGTGAAGGCAAACATGTTTTCGATGGTCCGCGTTTGGCCCACATTGAAACTTGGCAATGATTCCGAACCATCGGTGATGGTCACGTATTCCGATTCGCTGGTCAGCGTCATCGTGGCGCCGTTGAGGGCAAGGTCGGATTCATTCGTCAAAGTGAGGCTCAAAGTGACCGATTCGCCAGCATTGAGTTTGCCGTCGTTGTTGCCTTGGCTATCATTGACAGTAAAGGAATCGAGCGTCAGAGGACCCGAATACAAGGCATTGATGGCTTCCAGCACATCAACGCGGCCATAGCCGTAGGTGTTACTCTTACCCGATTCCAAGGGCACGGCCGTTTCCTCAAGCACTTGACAAATCTCTTCAGGGGTGGCGTTCATCTTCTTGCTCAACAAGAGCGAGATGCAGCCCGCAACACAAGGTGTTGCCATGGAAGTGCCGCTCATGGTGGTATAGTCGCTATTACTGCCATAATAAGCCGAAACGATGTCGACACCTGGTGCGCACACATCGGGACGGATAAGGCCGAAATTGGTGGTGCTGCCTGGCGTGTAAGGATAGTCGCCATACACGGTGTTTGCCCACGTGACAGGACCTCTCGACGTGAAATAGGCTGCGTAATCGCTGTCATCGACGGCGCCCACGCAAACTGCACACGACAAACCGCCTGGGTTGTTTTCCTGGATGGGATCCATATAGGGGGGCGGGCAGCTACCTGGGACACGCACGTTGTTAGGTTCGTAGCCGCTGCCTTCGTTGCCTGCCGCTATCGCGCCCACAACACCGGCATCCAAAATCGCTGCGCAGGTGCTGCGGAACAGTTCGCGCTCCGTAATGCTCGCATCGGCCCAGCCTAAAGACATGCTAAACAGGTCGCAACCCTGCTCAACCGCCCACTGCATGGCATTGCAGGTGACCGACACAGAGCCAAAACCTCCAGCATCCAAAACCTTCACGCACATCAGTGTGGCGTCGGGAGCCATGCCCGTCTGCTGTCCGGCAGTGCCGTCACCGCACACCGTACCAGCGCAGTGTGTGCCATGGCTGTTGTCGTCCATAGGGTCATTATCTTCGTTGTAAAAATCATAACCGTGGTTAGGGTACGCATCGCCGCCATCCCAAAGGTGGTCGGCGAGGTCGAGGTGGTTATAGTTCACGCCCGTGTCGATGACGGCCACCACAACGCCTTGGCCCGTATAGCCCAACTCCCACACCTGGTCAGCATTCACCTGGGAGACATTGGAAGTGATTCCTCGGGTCGTCGCGGCGGGACTCGACTCTTCGTCAAACAGCGCATACCGGTCCTTATCCAGACCGATAATCGCGACGTCACGGCGCATGGCCAGGTCGTTGATGGCTTGCTTGGTAGCTGAGAAATACATGGCATTGGCCATCCAAATGATTTTCGGGGCCGTGGTCATGTCGTTCCTTTCCATTTCATCGAGTGTTCTTCTCAAATCATATTGCGAAGCTTCGGCAAACTGCTTCAGCTCATTGACCACGAACTCGCGACGGTCGGCTCGTGTGACGTAGTGTGCAGCACGACGGTTCAATTGCTGTCTGTCGTACTGCTGATTCATGACGACGATTACTTTGATCTTTTCATCGTCACTTCTTTGTCTCATTTCCTGCTTCAAAACGGGGTCTATGGTTTGGGCAAATCCACAAACGCATAGCAAAGCCAGCAGGATTAAAGTAAATGACTTTTTCATAGTAATAGAGTTTTAGGAATAATAGTTTTTGCCCTACAAAGTTAGAAAAAAACGATACATTATGATTGTTTTTGCCATTTTTTTGCAAAAAAAGAGGATGGCCAAGATATCTTGGCCACCCTCTACATTAATTCGAAAAAGCAAATTATTTTCTGACCGTCGGGAAAACAAAAGTCTTGTTCTCCGTCGCTTTCGAATTGTAGATGTAACCCTTTCCTGGTTCGAGGATGGTGAGACCACCTACCCACAAGCCTGCATTGCTGTTCCATGTGGCCTGGCCACCGCCATTTGACTTGATGTTGTCTTGGTTGGCAGGGAATCCGGCAAAGGCATCGGTTACGGTCATGCTCTGCGACAGCGGGAAGGCTATCCAGTTGACACCGTTCTTGATCGTTACAGGATGATCAGCGGGATTAATGGTCACGCCTTGCAGCGTAATCTCCGTGTCAGCAGGGACTTTAATCATGTACATCTGCGACAAATCCATCTCGGTCAAGCCTCCAATCCACATTTGCGCTGTGCTGTTCCAAGAAGTCTGGCCATCGCCATTCGACTTGATCACCAGGGCGTTGGCACCGGCATCCGGGAAAGCGGTCAGCAGAGCAGCCTTGAGGTCGTCCAAGGTGATTTCGAGGTGGCTCGAGAACCAGTTCCAGCCAGCCGTTAAGGTTATTGTCTGCTCAACCATTGGATTAACACTCAAAATAACCTGATTCTTCACCGAATAACGTGTGCCAGTATATCCAGAAGGATCGTTAGGATCATAATTGGTATTGTCGCCATAGACATGAATGGCCTGATAGCCATCAGCATTAAACACACGGCAACTCATGACAGGAGACGTCCAACTTCCTGTATTGTCATCAACGATGACAGCGAGGTTTGAGGTACCATCATAAACAAAAGGCGTATCAAATGTAATCGTGGTCCAATAGCCCTTTGTCATCGTCACACTACCGCTATACACTCGGTCGGCTTCGGATACCGTAATCCAATCCGTGTTGTCGTCAAAGACGGTCTTGTCGGTATGCACCAGGTAGATATCATAAGTGCGGGTCCTGGTTTCGCCAGCATTATAGTAAGCAACCGAATTGATGATTCCTGACATCCCTATTTCATCAGGTGTGTAAATCTGTTGAGAAAGTGTGTAACGGAAGAACGAATAACTCGGAAAATAGGAGTTTGTCAATTCGCCCGAACCGATGAGTGTACCTTCAAGGAGCATAAAGACGGCTTCTACCTCAGCATCCTCAGTGACGGCGAAGCTGTATGTAGCATTGCAGCTGACCACTACTCCATTCACGCTCCAGTTCAAGAACAGATAACCCTCATTTGGCGTAGCTGTCAGCGTACAGGTGGCTCCATAGTCAAAAGTACCTCCACCCGAAGCAGTGCCTCCTTCGTCCATATTGGTTGTAACAGAAATATTTAATGGCAGTGAGAAGAAAGCCTCCAAATTGCGGTCAGAGGTCACGGTGAAGGAATAAACTGGAGTAGTTGCAACCACTTGTCCGTTTTCAGTCCAATAGTAGAACGAGTAGCCTTCGTTGGCAGTGGCAGTCACTGTACAGGTTTCACCCAAAGCGTAATACTGGTTGCCGGAAGCAAGACCGGTGAAACTGATGTCGTCAACGAAGAAAGCGTCTCCAACGGGATGCACCGAACCGTCTTTAGAGTATGACCAGCGGAAGGTGTGTGTACCAGCAGCAACCCCAAAGCTATAATAAGACCAGGATTGTAAGCTACCATAGCTGAATTGTTGTACTTCGTCGATAAAGAAACTGCAAACATCCCATGTGTTGCCCTCTCCCCAGCATCCTGCAAGGAAGCTGATGGTGCCGTCTTCAGCGAAATCGTAGGTCATCTCAATGGATGAGGTTGAGCTATGGACACCTCCATTGCCACTCATCAGGCTGAAAGATCCGTTGTAGCCTTCATAGTCGGGTGTGACGACCACCCAAGGATAGACTTCGTCGTTCGTCCAATTGGATGGAATCGATTGTTGCTCAAAATCGAAGGACCTGTTGAAACCAACGCTTCCGTATGCCTCGGGATTCGCATAGGCATCAATCTCATAATACAATGTTGGCATAGTCTCGCAATCCACCACGAACGAGGCTGAGAAACTATCATTCAAATCTGAGCCTATGTAAATCAAGGTGCCGTTCAAATAGCTTATGGTGAAAGAGCAATCCTCGGGATACGATCCTGTAATCCACGAAAGATTCACTTGGGCTCCCTGGGGAATGCTCAGGGTATACGAGGCAAAGGAGCCGCTTTCAACCGTCAGTTGTTCTGTTATGTCACCATAGTTCACAACCAAATAATTGCCGGTATAACCGTCGCCGTAGGAATCGTTAAGATCAATGACGATGTCGCATGCTTCGTCAGAGCCATTGCAATTCACGTTAAATGAGGCAGAGAAACTATCATCCAAGTTGGAGCCGCTGTAAATCACATCGCCATCCGCATAGCTAACATTGAAAGAGCAATCCTCGGGATACGATCCTGTAATCCACGAAAGATTCACTTGGGCTCCCTCGGGAATGTTCAGGGTATATGAGGCATAGGAGCCACTTCCAACCGTCAGTTGTTCTGTTATGTCACCATAGTTCACAACCAAATAATTGCCGGTATAACCATCGCCATAGGAATCAAAGAGCTCGAAGACGATATCGCATCCATCATTACCACTAAAGCAATCGACAGTGAACGAGGTTGAGAAACCACCGCTCATATTGGAGCCGTTGTAAATCACTAAGCCTGTAGAATAGCTAATGGTGAACGAACATTCCCCGATCCATGAGCCTGCAATCCATGAAAGATCCACAGCACTACCATTGGGTATAGGTAACATATAAGTGGCCGAGGAACCACTTTCAACCGTTAGTTGATGTGTCGTGCCTCCGTAGCTCACCACCAAATAATTGCCATTCCATCCATCGCCGTAGGAGTCGAAGAGTTCGAACACGATATTGCAACCATCATTCATATCCATGAAATGAGCCACATAATCGGCGCTCTCCGTCACGCTGAAACTGTATTCAGGAAGGTAAGACACCACTTCATCCCCCACTGTCCAATTGATAAAGGTGTAACCTTCATTAGGCATAGCAGTAAGGGTAATAGGCTGTCCATAGAAGCACTGACCGCCTCCACTCACCGTGCCTCCGTATGCTGGATCGGCTGTTGCGTTGATAGTGTAGTCGAAACTTGGTATGCCAAGGATAATTTGGTTTTTCACTAACGGGAGATTGCCATAGTAACTTGAAGGATTATACGGGTCATAATTGGTGTTATCACTATAGATGTATATCGATTGATTGCTATTCGTTTGTGAGGCTCTGCAATACATGGTGGAAACGTAACTACCCGTATTGTCATCCACTATAAGGGCAACATTGGAGGATCCATCATAATGGAATGGAGCATTGAAATAAATGGTTGTCCAGCTGCCACCCGCCAATGACACACTGCCATTGTACACCATGTCGGCTTCGGTGACTGGAATCCAGTCCGTACTATTATTGAATGATGATTTGTCAGTGTTTACCATATAAATGGTGAAATCGCGAGTGAAGGCACCTGTCGTGTTGAAAAAGGAAACCGTGCCTATATCACTGGCATCCAAGTTCAATTCCTCCGCAGTATAGATTTGCTGAGAGAGTGTATAACGATACCATGAGTAAGTGGGCAGATAGGCATTTGTCGTAGAACCATCACCAATAAAGACGCTGTTGTCGAACGCTTGGAAATCAGCCACGTAATTAGCCTCTCCAGTAACCTCAAAGGTGTAGCTAGGAAGATATGAAACCACAGCACCATCCAATGTCCATTTCACGAAAGCATAGCCTTCGTTGGGTGTTGCGGAAATCGTGCAAGTCTGCCCCTGACCATAGTAGCCTGCTCCGCTCAACGTGCCGGCTCCTGCTGGATTGGAAGTGAGTGTGATGGCTTTTCTCCATAGCTCAAAATCAACATCTGTGTGTCTTTGGGCTGCATCAACAAGGTCGAGGGAGAAGTCTATCGTGTAGCTGTCGGGAGCGCCAGCCGATAAGGTGACATTGAAGTTGGCTGAAGCTTGCTCGTTGACCTCCATGCTGCCGAAAGACTTATTGTTATCATTAATGGTAAGGTAGGGATAGATGGTCGACAAAGTACCCACAACAGATTCCGCCACGTCGTTGCCCACATTGGAGATGACAACATGCAAGTCGGCGGTTTCACCCGCTTCAAGCGAGCTGTTGCCGTTATTGTCGTTCAGCACGGTGACTTCAACAAAATGCAGAATATGACCATACACCATGACGCTAATCCTAACAGTGCCTAGCGACTCGCCACCGGCGAAGATTTCGCCAGTGAATTGAATGTTACGTTTGGCAGGAGCGTCATTGCTCAAGGTGAAGGCAAACATGTTTTCGATGGTACGAGTTTGGCCCACATTGAAACTTGGCAACGATTCCAAACCGTCGGTGATGGTCACGTATTCCGATTCGCTGGTCAGCGTCATCGTGGCGCCGTTGAGGGCAAGGTCGGATTCATTCGTCAAAGTGAGGCTCAAAGTGACCGATTCACCCGCATTGAGTTTGCCATCGTTGTTGCCTTGGCTATCGTTGACGGTATAGGAATCGAGGGTCAACGGACCCGAATGCATGGCATTGATGGCAGCCAAAACATCAATACGGCCATAACCGTAGATGTTGCTCTTGCCATCGGCCAACGGCACTGCCGTTTCTTCCAGCACTTGGCAGATTTCCTCTGGTGTGGCATTGATGTTCTTGCTCAGCAAAAGCGAAATGCAGCCTGCCGTGCAAGGGGTTGCCATCGAAGTACCGCTCATGGTGGTGTAACCATCATTGCTTCCATAATAAGCAGATTTGATACTTACGCCTGGTGCACACACATCGGGACGGATAAGGCCGAAATCCGTGGTGCTGCCTGCCGTGTAAGGATAATCGCCAAATTCGGTATTCGTCCATGTGACCGGACCGTTGGAAGTGAAATAAGCAGCGTTGTCATTAACATCAACCGCTCCCACGCAAACCGTGCATGACAAGCCACCTATGTTGTTAGCCTGTATGGGATCCATGTAAGGTGGAGGGCAGCTACCTGGAGCTCGCACATTGTCGGGGATGGGAAACGAACCCAACTCATCGCCTTCGTTACCAGCGGCAATGGCACCCACAACGCCAGCGTCCAAGATGGCGGCACAAGTATTGCGGAACAAGGTACGTTCCGTGATGGTTGAATTAGCCCAGCCCAACGACATGCTGAACAAGTCGCAGCCCTGTTCAACTGCCCATTGCATGGCGTAGCAAGTGGTGGAAGCCGACCCACCGCCTCCCGAGCTCAATACCTTCACGCACATCAGCGTGGCATCAGGTGCCATACCCGTTTGCGAGCCTGCCGTACCGTCACCACATACCGTGCCAGCGCAGTGTGTGCCATGGCTGTTGTCGTCCATAGGGTCATTGTCTTCGTTGTAAAAATCATAACCGTGGTTAGGGTACGCATCGCCGCCATCCCAAAGGTGGTCGGCAAGGTCGAGGTGATTGTAGTTCACGCCTGTGTCGATGACGGCTACCACAACGCCCTGTCCCGTGAAACCCAAATCCCAGACTTGGTCGGCGTTCACCTGTGTGACGTTGGAGGTGATTTCGCGGGTATTGCTTGCAGGTGTGGATTCCTCGCCAAACAGAACATGTTTTTCTTCATCCAAACCGATGAGTCCAACATCCCTACGCATGGCCAGGTCGTTGATGGCTTGCTTGGTGGCTGAAAAATACATGGCATTGGCCATCCAAATGATTTTCGGGGCCGTGGTCATGTCGTTCCTTTCCATTTCATCGAGTGTTCTTCTCAAATCATATTGCGAAGCTTCGGCAAACTGCTTCAGCTCATTGACCACGAACTCGCGACGATCGGCTCGTGTGACATAGTGTGCAGCACGACGGTTCAATTGCTGCCTGTCGTACTGCTGATTCATGACGACGATTACTTTGATCTTTTCATCATCTCTTCTTTGTCTCATTTCCTGCTTCAAGACAGGGTCTATGGTTTGGGCAAATCCGCAAACGCATAGCAAAGCCAGCAGGATTAAAGTAAATGACTTTTTCATAGTAATAGAGTTTTAGGATTAATGGATTTTTGCCCTACAAAGATAGGAAAAAACGATACTTTATGATTTTTTTGCCATTTTTTTGCAAAAAAGAGGATGACCAAAATAGCTTGGCCACCCTCTACATTAATTCGAAAAAGCAAATTATTTTCTGACCGTCGGGAACACAAAAGTCTTGTTCTCCGTCGCTTTCGAATTGTAGATGTAACCCTGGCCTGGTTCGAGGATGGTGAGACCACCTACCCACAAGCCTGCATTGCTGTTCCATGTGGCCTGGCCACCACCATTAGCCTTGATATTGTCTTGGTTGGCAGGGAATCCGGCAAAGGCATCAGTCACAGTCATGCTCTGCGACAGTGGGAAGGCGATCCAGTTGACACCGTTCTTGATTGTTACGGGATGATCAGCGGGATTAATGGTCACGCCTTGCAGCGTAATCTCCGTGTCGGCAGGAACTTTAATCATATACATCTGCGACAAATCCATCTCGGTCAAGCCTCCAATCCACATTTGCGCTGTGCTGTTCCAAGAGGTCTGGCCATAGCCATTCGACTTGATCACCAGGGCGTTGGCACCTGCATCCGGGAAAGCGGTCAGCAGAGCAGCCTTGAGGTCGTCCAAGGTGATTTCGAGGTAGCTCGAGAACCAGTTCCAGCCTTGGGAAAAATCAATGGTTTGAAATTGCGTACAAAGTTCCTGAATATTGGTGAACTCGTTCCAATAGGCAGCAGATTGATAAGCCTCAGCGCTTTCGCAGGGTACATAGACTGGGATGGATATGGGACAACCGTAGAAAGAATTAATGCTTATCGTAGGAGGCACTTCAGCAAGCAAGGTTATGGACTCAAGGTCTGCATATCTATTATTAGCAGAAAGATGACCCAAAATAAAACCACCATCCTCATAATATGAAAAAGCCTGATTGCCTATAGTGGTCACAGAATTGCCAATAGTCAATGAGGTTAAACTGCGGCAATTATGGAAGGCATAAGAGCCTATTGTAATTACAGAATTTGGAATGGTTAGATCTCCTGTCAGGCCACTGCAATAATTGAAAGCATAATCGCCTATGACAGTCACAGTGTTCGGCAATTCAATGGAAGAAAGGTTCGTGCAACTATAGAAAGCATAATTGCCAATAGAAGACAATCCGGTAAAATATTGAAGTTCGTCAAACGATGCAATATCTGTATTGTTTCGAAAATAATCGATTAAATCCGTCACAGCCGCTGCCTCCTCATAACTCAATTCTCCGTCACCATTGGTATCCCAATGCGCTAAACAGATGGACTTTACATTGGAATCAGTAAATTTTAAGATGTATCCATAAACTATGACACTAAATCCGATGTTTCCAATATTATTTCCATCAAAGAAAGCTTCGACAGAAAAGCGGATTGTATCATTTCCTGTAGCATTTTCGCTCAAAGTGAAGGCAAAGACATCTTCGATGGTTTGAGGCTGGTCCGTGTCGTTAAGTGAAATTGTTGCCATCCCGTTCGTGATGGTGACATACTCTGATTCGGTCGAAAGAGTCATTGAGACTCCGTCAAGGGTCATATTAGAATCATTTATCAAAGTGAGGTTGAGCGTAACCTCTTCGCCCGCATTGAGTTTGCCATCGTTGTTGCCTAATTCATCGTTGATGGTGTATGATTCAAGGGAAAACATTGGCAAAACATTGATGGCAGCGAGTGCATCTACACGGCCATAGCCATAAATATTGCTTTTTCCAGTTGAAAGCGAAACTGCAGTTTCTTCCAGAATACGACACATATCGGCTGGCGTGGTTTCAAAATTCTTGCTTAAAATCAAAGCCATGCAGCCTGCCACACATGGTGCTGCCATAGAAGTACCACTCATTGTGATGTATCCAGTATTGCTATCATAAGATGCAGACTTGATATTAACCCCAGGTGCACACACATCAGGACGGATCAATCCGAATTCCGATTGACTTCCAAAAATGTATGGATAGTCGGCATAGTCACTTCCAGACCAATCACGAGGGCCTTGAGAGGTGAAATCGGCCGCTTGATCATTTGAATCGACAGCACCCACGCATACCGAGCAGCTCAAACCGCCAGGATTCAACTCCTGTTCGGGGTCGAGATAAGGCGGTGGGCATCCGCCAGGCAATCCAATATTATCAGGGATGGGATACAAACTCAATTGCTTGCCCTGGTTGCCTGCAGAAATTGAAGCTATTACACCTGCTGCCAACACATTAACACAGGCGTCACGAATTATAATTTGTTGCGCCACAGATTCTTCGTGGCCTCCCAATGACATACTAATGATATCGCACCCATGATCAATAGCCCATTGCATGCCATTGATTACATCCGTTTCAGAGCCTTTGCCATCTGCATGAAGACATTTCACACACATCAAGGTTGCATCTGGTGCTATGCCAGTTTGTGAGCCAGCCGTGCCGTCGCCACAAACCGTTCCTGCGCAGTGAGTGCCGTGACCGTGGTCGTCTATGGGGTCGTTGTCATTATTGTAGACATCATAACCATGGTGAGGAAATTCCAAGCCGCCATCCCAAAGATGGTCAGCAAGGTCTAAATGGTTGTAATTCACGCCCGTGTCGATGACGGCCACCACCACACCTTGGCCTGTGTAGCCCAAACTCCACACTTGGTCAGCATTCACCTGCGTGACATTTGAGGTAATCTCACGCGTAGGATAGGCGGGATGAGCCTCTTCCCCATCGGGAAGCCAGTTACGCTCTTCATCGAACCCTATGACCAGAATATCGCTACAGTCAGCAAGAGAAATGATTGCCTCTCTAGTCGCTTCAAAACAGATGGCATTGGCAATCCAAAGTGTTTTCGGTTCGCTCACCAAATCGTTATGTTGCATTTCGGCGAGGGAATGACGCAAATTGTATTGCGAGGCTTCAGTGAACCGCTTCAGTTCGCTTACCACGAACTCACGTCGTGCAGCTCGTGACGTGAAGTGGTCGGCACGACGACACATCTGCTCGCGGTCATACTGTCCCTTCATGATGACGAACACCTTGATTTTCTCACCATCTTTGCTCCGCCTCATCTCCTTTTCCAAGTCAGAATCGATAATCTGAGCCTTACCTATGATGCAGATCAAGGTCAAAATGATCAAGTTTACAGCTTTTCTCATGGTATTAGTTTTTGTTTTATACTGTTTAATTGGTCACAAAACTAGTTTATTTTATGTAATCCAAATGAAATCCACTGCATTTTTGAGATAATAGGCCATGGAAAAATAAAAAATCCCGCCTTCAATCGAAAGCGGGATTTTTCGTTTCAAGAAGCTGAATTATTCACCTTGTTGGGCTTTCTCTTGCTTCTCAAGGTTTTCCTTCAGGCCAGCGAGGACTTCGAGGTCGCCGAGGGTGCTGTGCTCAATGTTGTCATTGATTTCCTTCACAGTACGCTTGGCTTGCTTGGCTGCCTTTTCAGCTGCCTTTTCCTCTGCGCTCTTGGCGGGAACTTCCTTCTCCTCCTCTACCTTAGGCAGAGCGAGGATGATCTTCTTGCTTTCCTTGTTGAACTCAAGGACCTTGAACTCGAGGCTGTCGTCAACCTTGGCGGGAGTGCCGTCTTCCTTCTTCATGTAACGGCTGGGGCAGAAGCCTTCCACGCCGTAAGGCAGGCTGACCACGGCGCCCTTGTCGTTAGCGCTGATGACGGTGCCTTGGTGCATAGAACCGACGGTGAAGACGGTTTCAAACACGTCCCAAGGATTCTCTTCGAGTTGCTTGTGGCCGAGGCTGAGGCGGCGGTTCTCCTGGTCGACATCGAGAACGACGACATCGATGGTCTCGCCTACCTTGGTGAATTCGGCCGGGTGCTTGATCTTCTTCGACCAGCTGAGATCGCTGATGTGGATCAGGCCATCGACGCCTTCTTCGAGTTCGACGAAGATGCCGAAGTTGGTGAAGTTACGCACGGTGGCGGTGTGTTTCGAACCTATCGGATAGCGGTCGGTGATGTTGGCCCACGGGTCGGGCATCAGCTGCTTCATGCCGAGGCTCATCTTGCGCTCCTCGCGGTCGAGGGTCAAGACCTTGGCTTCCACCTCGTCGCCCACCTTCAGGAAGTCCTGGGCGCTGCGGAGGTGTTGGCTCCATGACATCTCTGACACATGGATGAGGCCTTCAACGCCAGGGGCGATCTCGACGAACGCACCGTAGTCGGCGATGACGACGACCTTACCCTTGACGATGTCACCCACCTTGAGGTTCTCGTCGAGAGCATCCCACGGATGAGGAGTGAGCTGCTTGAGACCCAAGGCAATACGTTTCTTGTTGTCGTCGAAGTCGAGGATGACGACCTTGATCTTCTCGTCCAACTTGACCACCTCTTCGGGGTGCGTGATGCGGCCCCAGCTG
>JAEEGL012828536.1_pt1 | contig 13630 bp, 19 predicted proteins | sample 9134231 | NCBI WGS metagenome assembly JAEEGL01 (sample SAMN16246548, study PRJNA631951) | gut metagenome | biome: gut microbiome; feature: rumen; material: fiber-attached | host: Bos | place: Iran: Karaj | collected 2018-10
AGGACTTATCCAACCGGTACTCATCTTTGTCGCAGGGGCGCCGCAAATGCAGCAGGTCTTGTATGAAAGGTCTTCGTACTTACGGATTAAAGCACAATACTCTTCATAAATGGCAACCGGTACGCCGCAATCATACCATCTAAGTCCACCAAATTTTTCTTTTACCTGACAAAGTCTGTACTTATCAACAAAATCGACCTTTTCAAGAAGTGGTTTGAGTTCTGCGCAGAGGTCTTCACAAAGTTTTGCCCAACCACTGGGCGCGCAGTCGATGAAAGTATAAATCTTATCTTCTTCAATATCAAGATAATTTATAGCCTCATCTTCTTCCATTCGAAGCCAGGGATATTCCATTAACAGCCATCTCTTATGGTCGTTTGAATCAATAGGTGCGTTCTTTAAATCTTCAAGCCAATCTTTGTATTCGTTAGACATTTTTTAACTCCCTTCATATACTCTACTAAATTTAACAACTCTCCATATTCATTCCAGTCATCGAGGATATCTCCACGAGGATTGATGATAACATCATTAACTTCAATATCATCACCATTAGGAATTTTAGAATAGCACATTGTTCTATGGAATTTAATCAATGGCTTATCCATTATCTCGCAATCCCATCTAAAAGAATTGAAATGGAATTTACAGTCATTGACATCAACACCTAATCCTTTTAAGAGATTATCAAGTCTTTTGTTCTCATAGCAATTATACAGATTATCATAATTAACACCTATATAATTATCTCTAAACTGAATACCAGTAACATTTTCAAAATCCTTAAAACGATTTATTAACTTATCAGCATATAAAGCTTCTTTTTCTGTATAAAGTACACAGTTAATACGCACAGGAATTTCAAGAAGTCTAATAAGTTCATCATCACATTCTTTTACATATTTGTTAATATGACGAGAAATATTGATACAAGTAATTGTATCTTTGAATTTATTTATTCTATCAATATCTTCTCTTTTAATAGGTAAAGTTGTATTGACAAATAATTTATGATTAGAACCTTTTAAATTTAATTCTTTAATAGTTAAAACTATTCTTTCAAACTTATATAAATCAGCTAAAGGCTCTCCACCAGTAATTACATAATCGCAATCAGGTGTAATCCAATCCATTCTTACGATAGAGTTTACTACTTCTACCAAATTGAAATTAGGATTTTCTTTATATTCCTTTTTATTTACGCAGAAAGGGCAATTATTACCACAATCATACGGCGCAAATATTGTAACTGTTGCTCCATTTTCTGGCACTTTGTACATATTCAATCTTCCTTTCATTTTTCTAACTATATTATAACGAAAATTTCGAAAAATTCCAAATTTAAGGAAGTTTATAATACTGTTCCATAAACTTCTTAAAACCAGCCAAAAAATGATAGGTAACTTTTATTGAAGTTAAAGCTTCGTTAGACTGTGTTGTCCAAGGGTGTTCATCTTTGGCGGCATTTTGTTCTGCTTGAGTTGGCCAAAGAATACTTGACGGCATGTCAAATTCAACTGCTACTAATTCATCTTTCGCCATTGCATCTTGAAGATTTCCAAAAGCTTCGTATAATAATGTATAAAATACAGAAAGAGGAACATAAACACCATTTAAGTAAAGTAAGTGAACAGTTTTTAAATCAGGTCCCTTCTTCTTATATGGGTCGTCTGGCTCAAAATCATCAAACAAAGCGCTACCAATGGCTCGCGCGAACATATCTGATACTCTTTCTAAATTTTCATTATCACCATTTGGATTGCCGATGGCACCAGGGATTAACTGCATAATAGTAAAAATAAAATCTCTTCCTCGGATATTCATTGCGTGCATCATATCATCCCACGTATTTAAATCTATTGGTGAACCAGCACTATAACCTCTAAGTTTCCCATCACTTTTAGCATAACCATATTTCATACTTCGATTTAAAGTCCAGTTTTTAGAGTTAACGAGTAATATAAAACCATTCTCATTACCAAAGCCTTTAAAACTATTTTCTAAAAGTTTTTTTACATCTTCAACGTTTGTACCACGACCGGTTCCTCTAAAATTTTCAAGTTGATATCTCAAAGTCCGGTTTGCACTAGCGGGTAAACCGATGGTGTACATCATATCGGCTTTCTGGTTGACGCTTAAACCACCTCCAGTATGAATACTATCAAATTGTACTCCTTTATTACTAAGACTAACTGAGGCTAAAAAATTACCAAAAAATTCAGTATCAATACCAGCGAGAGAACCGGCCTCTCTAGTTGACACCTTAAATTTAACACCAGATAAAGCTTGCTGAACATTTCCTATATTAACTTTTGTTCCTTTTAAATTATCTGCTACTATTTTTCCTAAATTACCATTTAATTTATAATTTTGAGCTATACCACGAACAAATTCATTTGTTTTTGCCGTGTTTTCTACTTTTTTTAAGGCATCAAAAACTTCTTTATATGCATTTTTAAGCCTTTCCCTTTCTTTTTCATCTACCTTTTTAACTAAACCAGGCTCAATGTCAGCACTAAACATTTTTTCTAATGCTAATTGTACTATTTCATCGGTGTGGTCATCAATATTTTTTTCCACTGCTTTTCTTATTTTTTCTGTATTGCTTCTACCTTTAACCATTCCACTTACAATTAAATTATCAACATCTTCTAAGAAATGATGCTCTTTCTCCTTATCAGTAATCCAATCTTCTAAAGCTTTGTTTAAATAGGTGGGGAAGAAAGAAAATACACTTTTTGCCGTACTATTTCCGATTACAAGAGCACATCTTTCAAATATTTCTTTTGTACTAAGTACTAAATTAAAAGCTTCAATAAGGTGTTGTCCACACAGGGGTGAGTTTGGATCATATGAAGTTTTAAAATATGTTTCAAGTAATGCTTTTTCTTTACCAAATTCGTAACTAGCAAGTTTACCAAAATAAGCACTAATATTTTCGGGATTACCACCATAATCAATACGCCACTTCAATACATCTTTAGCTTTTTGATAAACCTTTTTAGCCATATCGGGCCAAACGGTATTAGTACCATCTTCTGCATCAGTTAATAATCGTTCATAGTAAACAAAACGCTCCCCGTTAATAGTGTTAACTGAGCGCATTTTACCTTTACCATCTCTTTCTTTTACACCATATGGCATACCAAAACTCATATCTACCCTCCTTATAAAACTATGGCCTGACTTCGCGCCAGGCCTTAGTTCATTCGTCCATCTTATCCGCAAGTGCGGCTATTGCCGACCTTTCTACTTTTGGCATATGGATATAACCAAACAGCGGGTCATCTTGTAATTTGTCTATCATACATTCAAGTCCCTGAGATTTTTCAAAAATTGTTTTATCTCTTTGTTTAAGGTCGCCGTCAAACCATACTTGTGTTCCTTCATCCGCGCGCCCTATAATCAGTTGGATATGCTCTTTTGTAAGATTCTCGGACTCCATAGAATAGATAATCGCATTTCTAATAGAGCGTCCACGCAGATATGCAAGAGGAATAACCTCTAACTTTCCTTCCTCTACTAATCGCTTAGCTCCCTCAAAACCACCGCAGTGGTCAGCGAATGGTGCGAGATAAGGTAACATTTTACTATCTATATCTCCGGGAAGGGCACCGAGGTTATCTGTATCCTTTACCTGTACGTTATTACGTACAAATACAATCTTATCAAATCTTCCTTCATCTACCATTTGAAGCGCACCTACAACACAGGCCATTGTTTTGCCAGTACCAAAACGTCCAGTTAATAACTTGACGGGCGCGCTATTGCTTTTTATAAGGTCGAGCGCGCAGTACTGTTGAGGATTGCGCGGTTTCATAATACCAGTATAGGTATTTCCAATCTCCGGAAAAGGAACTTGAATAAGTCCACCATTACGATTACACCAGTAATCTATTGCTTCACCTTCTGCATCTTCAATAATAAGATATTCATTATTCTTTAATTCAAAAGGTAATATTTTATTAGAATAAAAATCACTCAATTGATTTTCATTCAGATATAGTTGCCTATATCCTGTATATTCCATAAACTCCTCCATTAAAGGATATCGTCAATATTTTCAACAATATCGGTTACGATGTGTTTTTCTACAGCTTCATCCAAATAGATATACCAATCATGAGTAATTTTGCTACGAACATCTTCTTCGCTATAATCAGTATTCTCTATATAGAATGTCGTAAGTTTTTCTACGGAACGCTTATAGTCTTCCATAGCAGCCTGAACTTCATCGAAATTACCGCTTACATTAGAGCAAGAACCTTGATGGAAAATAAAGTATGTATTCGGCAGAGCAAGGCGTCTTGAACAACTTAAATAGATAAGTGATGCCGCAGATGCTACCATACCCATACCGATTGCCCATACCGGAGTTTTGGAGAGGTGAATTGCAGACACAACAGCCTGCTCGATTTCTAATTCACCACCAGGACTTAAGAAATAAATTTTAATCGGCTTTCTTTCTTCAACTGGAACATCTTTGTCTTCTCTGTTCCAATAAATAATTTTTGAGATAATATCAAGTGTTTCTCTATTTACTTCATCATCAAGCCAGATTATACGATTTTTGAAATCATCATAATACTGTAAGAGTGAAGGGTCTGGTAATGAGAGTGTAGGGTCTATACACTCAGATACCAATAAGTTAATAAAGTCTTTTGAAACCATTAGGTTACCCCCTATAATTACTCAACTATAAGTAGAGTTTTTATTCTCTATCTCTAAAGAATAGATTTAAAAATACATCGTCAGAATAATTGGGAGCCGTTCCTACCCATCCATAAAACTCTTTTGTTAAGCCATTAAAGATACTATCAAAACGTCTGTTAAGTCTAAAGCGCTCTTCAGATATATGCTTTGAGCTATCTATGATTATCATTTTAGAAGTCTCATCTTCTATTTTAGATAATAAAACTTCCTTAAACTCTTCGTATTTAGCGGGCGATACTTCTTTATTAAAGATATAATATTCCTTACCCTCAATACCAGTGCAGAATAAACATCTTCTAGAATTGTTTACAAAACCACAGAAGTGACAATCTACTAAATCATTAGACTTATAATTAAAGGAACAGTCATCTAAATGGGAACAATTCAATATATTATTACTCCAAGTGATTTGATTGCTGCGCGCTACGTTATTAGAGAAGTTCACAGATTGTGATTCAATAATACTGCGTGAGTTCTTAATGTCTGTACTATGCGCGACATCCTTGGAGTTCTTTATACAGCTACTATTGTAGACATCAGTAGAGTCATACACATCATCAGAATTGCGAACAAAACTACTATTGGATACATTATCACAAAGATAGAGGTTCTTACTGTCCTTGACTTCTTGGCTATACCAAATATTTTCTGAGTCTTTTATATTACAATAAGACTCATACAGGTTCATCTCTATCTCTGATAGGTCACAATATTGGCGTATATAGTGTAACAAATCTACCGGAACAATACCGCCTCTTATTAACTCTGAAAATTCAAGACCAGAGGGATACTTGCTCTTTATAAAATCTATAAATTGTAATGAAGCGTTATAATGCTCCAAAAGTTTAGTCGTTATTTTCATTTCCGTCAAATGGAATTATCTCTATTTCTCCATTTTCCTCCTTATAATCATACGGAAATTCACGCTCATTTATCACATACTCTAATCTTTTATTTATTAAATTTATAAATGCTTTTACTTCTAAACTATTATCAAATAAAACGGTTATATTACGATTATTTATTCCTATTAGTTGCGCGCCAAGTCTGTCTCTTGCATATCTTAAATAATTAGCATAAGATAAATTTAATAATCGAGCAATAAGTATATCATAAGAGCCGGCAATTTCCGCTGCATAGGGAAAGAGATAGGTATCAAAACGAATAACGAATTTATTTTGATAGATTAAACTATGTTCCAAATAAAAATATTTTTCCATTAAAAATCCATCTCCTCCCAAAGTTTAGTTAATTCTTCTATTTCTTTATCAGTTAATTGACATAATTTATTCCAATCTTTATTACGAAAGATTTCAGGTTCAAAATCTGGTAATGGTTCATTAAATATATTTTTCTTTTTTTCTTCAAAATTATCTACATATTTACTAATAGTATAAGGACTAAAACCTAATTTTTTTCCTATAAATTTACAATCTTTACCTTCTAAATAAAGATTTCTTATCTTTTCAATTTCTTCATATGTTATAATTCTCATAAATTTTGTCTCCTTGTTCCTGTTCCTACATTTAGTATAACAGAAATCCGGGCATTTTGCAAATTTTGGAAATGAAAAGGCGCGCCTTGTGAGCGCGCCCTCTAGAGTTTTCATTACTTTTTAAGGAATTTGCCGTAAGCCCAGCCCTTTTTGCCTGACTTTTTGTGTGTGCCGTAGTACCAATCACCATTATGTTTTTCTACAAGGAAATCATCACCATATCCCATGCAGATAAGCTTGGTTCCGTTTTGCGGAGATCTTCTCAACCATAAACCAGACTTAGCAGTTACATCATACTTCGTTTTAGAAGTAGTTGTTTTCTGAACAGGAGCAGGAGTAGGTGCAGGTGTAGCAACCGGTTTCTCTGCTGTAGCAGGTGTAGTAGCCGGCGCTGTCGAAGCTGTTGTCTTCGCTGCTTTGTAATAAGGGAGACCAAATCCTACGATATTCTTAGAATTATACTTGATACGTCTGTATCCAACCTTATTACTCTTGTTTCCTTCGATAACATAGATATATCCTGTCTTCTTATTAACAGAAGTAACGATACCTGTGTGAGTACTCTTTGATGTGGAACTATCTTTGAAGTTATAGAAAACTTGCCAGCCGACCTGCGGCATTGTTCCACGTTTCTTAAAACGGCCCTTCTTCTTGTACCACTTCATCGCTTGTGTGCAACCAGCAGTAATATATAACTTCTTTACACCAGCCTGATACAAACAAGAAACAACACTAATCTGGCACCAAGGGGTTGTCTTTACATTGAGACTTCTGCCCGAAATCTTGTTGTAAGGGCGCATAATATATTTCTGCGCCTTTCCGTTGGACTCACTATATCCATTCCAAGATTTGAATAAGGCTCTAGCCTCTTGAACAGTGCCATTTGCCATATTACATATCCTCCTCGGGTATGTCTTCGAGGTCCTCTTCATCTGCGGAATCAGATTCAAAGAACTCATCATCGTTGTCGCTATTATCGACTTCGATTATACCATCATCTTCTTCCTCTTCAACATACTCTTCTTCGGGTTCTATGGCAACCAACTCCTCAGTTTCGATAAACTCGTTATCTCTTTCTTCAGGAATAGCCATAGTTAGTCACCCCTTAAGCTGCTTGTAAATCTGGTTAATACCAACTGAGACAAGACCAGAAACTGCGCCAAGAATGAAAGCAGCAAACCAGTTTGCAGCATATACAGGAAGGTAGCCCGGAATAGTAATGAAGATAAGAACAGCTACTAAACCGCCGAATACTGCGAGAATCTCAGGGATATACTTATCAAGCTTCTCGTTACCGATTGCCTTGAGAACTGCACCAAGAATGTAACAAAGAATTACAAAAGGTACAAAGGGTTCAATACCCAATACTGTTGGAAGTTCACTCATTTTAAATTCCTCCTTTTAAATTTATTTAGCACTATTAAAAAAATAGTTAATAGCACAACAGAACCTAAGGCTTTTAATGCATCTATCGTAAACACCTCCAGACCTTATTCTCACATTAAAGTAGTGTTTTAACCCAACAGTCTAAAAATTTGCATTTTTATCAAAAATCGTATATAATTATAGTATAAGAAAAAGAAGGGAGTTTAATATGAAAGGATTTGTAGATGGAATTGATTGGATAAATGCAGAGGCTATGAAGTATTGGAGTTTCCCTGCTTCGTATACCGATGAAAAGAAAAAGACTGAAGTTCATAATGCAATATTTGGCGGCGACTACATGGGCGCCCTCAAGGTTGATGGATACTATCAGCGTCTTATAAAAGATGAGGACGGCAACTGTTTTATGATTGCGCGCAGTAAAGGGGTTAATGGCGCCATCGATAAATATGAGTGGGTTCCTCAACTCCATCCGTTTATGGAAAGTCTTCCTAATGGAACGGTTCTGCTTTCAGAGTGCTATCTTCCGGGTAATGAAGGCTCCAATAAAATTACATCTTTACTTGGATGTTTGAAGGATAAGTGTATTGCACGGCAGGAGGCGGGACAGAAACTCCACTTCTATGTTTATGATATGTGTGCTTATAAAGGACAGAACTACATAAACTCAAGTGCGGAGCTTAGGTTTAATACACTTAGCTATTTTTCACGCGAATATACAAATGAATATGTAGAGTATGCAGAATACTTTAGTGGGCCAATGCTTTGGGAAAAGCTTCAGGAATATCTTGGAAGCGGCCGCGAAGGAATCGTAATCACACGAAGGGATTGTCCTATCTACTTTAAGCGCACACCTGCGCACATGACTATCAAGATTAAGAAAGAACTCCAAGAAACTATTGATGTAGTAGTTCTTGGTGCTAATGCGCCAACTCGTCTTTACGGCGGTAAAGAAATCGAAACTTGGAAGTATTGGGAAGATATTCGCTCAGGTGAAAAGTTGAGTGGAGAACATTATAAGGATTATAGTGATGGAAAAAATATAGAACCTGTTACAAAAGCCTACTTTAATGGATGGGCAGGTAGTCTTATTATCGGTATCCGTAAGGGAGAAGAGTTAGTTCCTATCGGCTCACTTAGCGGCTTGGAAGAAGAAGTCCTTGCTAATTGGAAGAGCTATAAAGGTAAGGTTGCAGAAGTAACTGCTATGCAGATTATGGATACAGATGCTCAGGGATTACGTCACCCTAAGTTTCTTAAATGGCGCCCGGACCTTACTCCAAGGGATACGGATTACTATAGGTTCTTTACCTAATAGGAGATAAATATGAGCAAAATGAGTTCGCTTGAAAAAGTAGTTTCAAACCTTCTCTCTCAAGCGAACTTTTCGTATGAGCGAGAAAAAATCTTTAAAGACTGTTATAATGGTCATTATCGTTATGACTTCTATCTGCCAGAAAAAAATGCTTTGGTGGAGGTCAATGGTGAACAACACTACACCTTCACCAAAAAGTTTTATAAAAATAAATCAGATTTTCTAAAAGCGCAAGAGCGCGATAGACGCAAGATTTCTTACGCCCTGGCGCAAGGTATGAAAATTTACTGCATTCCATATTGGGAAATACATAATCTCCATTCGGTAGATGACATCTTCAGTCAAAAATTTTTGGCTAAAACAAAGTTCCATAATGATGATGTGTTCAGGACGCAACAAAATCGTTGACAATCCTGATTTGTTTTCTACTTATTATGTAGGAACAAATCGGGAGGTAGTTAATGGAAATCGTAAGAGACATCGCGGCCGTAGTGGGCGGTATACTTTCTATTATAACTTTAATAAGTATCTGCTCTAAAACGGGTAGAGCATTTATTACGGGACTTTTTAAGCGCAATACAAAAAGTCTTCACGAAGAAAATGCTCAACAATCTAAAGACATCAAGGAAATGAAAGAAACATTAGACTTGATGTTGAAGAAGTTTGACGGTTTGCAAGAGGTATCTATGCAACAGTGTCGCAATACTATAAAAAATGTTTACTATAAATATTGTACTACAAAACGAATTCCACTTTACGAAAGAAAAACAGTAGATAAGACATATAAAATATATAGAGATGTACTTAAGGGTAATAGTTACGCTTCTCTTCTCTATAAAGAGATATGTAAATGGGAAATTGAACCGCCCGATTCACAAGATTTAATAGATGAGTAAAATAAAAGGCCTCGATAAAAATCGAGGTCTTTTTTTATTCTACTATTTCTCCAAAAAGATTTACTGTTAATCCAGATTTCTTATCGAGGTCCCACTTTTCTACAAAATCAAAAGCTTTATTTGTAAGGTCTAATAAGTTCCCGTCATTCTCAATAACAATATCATAATCATAATTTAGTACTTGAGCGTCAGCGTGGTTAGAAGTTTCTGAATTTTCAGCACCCGCGCGCCGTATAAGCAAGGACTTTGCGTCGAGTGCGGTGCAGAGTTTTCTTATTTCTTCAGGCTCCCTACAATCAATAAAGATAGCGATATCATCTTCATAATCATTTATTTTTTCTAAGTATTCAACTTCTTTACAAACCCAATTAAAAGAATAATCGTTCCATTCGGTTAAAAGGTCTTTTAGGTCGGAAAGGAACTTGCGACTCTTTAAGTCTTTCTTACCATTCCAACCAACCATTTTTGCTATTCTTTTTATAGGGTCAATGGTGGATATGATATAACAAGTTTCATACTTCATAATCTGCTTGACAGTTTCCTCGAAAGTGGTTTTGCCTGCGCCGGGCGCTCCGTTCACTACAAAAATCATTACAGTTCCTCCGCTACGTATTCTTTTAACCAATCGTTAAATCTATCCTGATAGAAGATTAAGTTATCTTCCCACATCTGACAACCCTTAACATTTACAGCAATAAAACTCCAGAAATTTACGTCTTTAAGAGCTTCAAGAATTTGAGGACTATTCTTTATCTTTGCCATGATTTCTCTACTTTCATCATCAACCAAGTTCAGATACTTGGCTATCATCCAATAGGAATAGATATTTATCAATGTCATAGCAACCAAGATAGGTGCAATCTCTCCTTTGATATCTACAATACTCAGCATACCTTCCACTTGGCTTAAGATATATAATTTCCATCCTTTAAAGATGAACGGTTTATCGCCAGAGCGAGTGATTGAGTTGTTATTATCGCGCCAGAGATAAGTAATTTCTTTTATCTGAAATTTCTTTTGAGTACAGTTAAATGCTACCAAGTTAAAGTAAGAGTCTTCATTGTAGCGTAATGAGGGTAAGAAACGAATATTCTTCTCTCGTAAGTATTTGGCTTTATAGATATTGCCGTGGAACCATGTTACAGGTCTATTACGTACATCCATAAGGTAGCCCGGAGTATTTTTCTTCTCTGCGATAAAATCTGAACTTACGATATCTGCATCGTTGATTTTTGCCTCACGATAGAGAAGCTCTACTGCACGAGGAAACAGCATATCATCAGAGTCCAAGAACATAAAGTAGTCGCACATTTTATCAGCGTCCATACCTACTTGGCGAGCGTTTCCGGGACCTTTATTCTCTTCGAGTTTTATGAGGCGGATTTGAAGACCTCTTCTTTTATACTCTTCAATTATATCAGAGTAATCTTCACCATCACCATCTTGAACTATTGTGGTGATAAACATCTTCTTTGTCTGCGCGACCAGTGAGTCCAATGCCTTCGGTAAGGTCTCGCGCGCTTTGTAAGTTGGAATTATTACATCAACCATTTGTCTCTCCATAAATAATAGCTTTGGCTTCAACGGCCAATCTATCTACAAGATTATTATATCTATTATCTGCGTGTCCCGCTACTTTTTCAAAATGAAAATTAGGTTTTTCAAAGTATGGGACAAGCTCTTCCCAAAGTTCCTTATTAGCGACAGGTTGTTTCTTAGAGTTTATCCAGCCATTGCTTTGCCATTTTTTATACCACTTTTGTTTATAACAATTTATAATATATGCACTATCACTATAAATAGTATATTCTTCATTGGGATCTGCATTAGTACAGGCATGAATAACTGCGGTAAGCTCACAGATATTATTAGTTGCATTATCTATATGACCAACAGCTTTCAGAACTATATTGTCTTCTTCGTCTATTAAAATCCAAGCCCAACCACCCTGTGCGCCTTCATATCCGTTGTCGCTGGTTGCGCCATCTGTATAGATACTATATTTCACCTATCATACCTCTTGAAGTATTCATCATAAATTCCAGCGAAAGCGCCAGGTAAATCATTAGCTTTTTCAATATGTGAGATAAAATCTTCTATATCTACTGTCTTATACATAATAACAGTTTTTGGCTGATATTTTAACCATTTCTTTACCTTACACTTCCAGTTCAATTTCCAATAACTAATTCTTTTTCCAGAAAAATAAAAGTTATAGCTATATATATCATTTACTAACTTAGCAATATGAATACAAGCCAAATGGCGTTTATCTTTCATATCTAAATTAGTTAAAAATAATGGTGTATCATTTTTTCCTAAGGTAAAAAAGTTAATGATTGCTACATTCATTAACTTGTCATAATCTTTTACGTCCATTTTTAATCCTCCTCTTTTTCTTTATTTTATTATATCACATTTTTGCGTCAATGTCAATTTTTTGGAGGATATTAATTTTTTAGAGGGGCCGCGAAAAATTCTACTTTTATGTAGGTATAAGAATCTTTATAGGAGGCAGTTATGCAGTTAATAAGAGGTACTACTCCAACAATCATAATAACTGTTCAGACCGAAATTGACTTGCATCAGGTCGCCGAGGTTTGGATTTATATTTCACAACAAAATAAGGTAAGAGTTGACAAGCAACTTGAAGACGTTACCTTTGACTACGACCATAGAAAAATGTCTGTAACATTAACCCAAGATGATACTCTCGCGCTTAAGGAAGGAGATGCATTATTTCAAATAAGGCTATTACTTATGGATGGAACGGCGCTTGCAACGCTCGCAAGTAAAGTTGATGTTAAACCTGTTTATAAGCCGGGCGTAATTTCAGAGGAAGAGGTTAATAATGGCTGATGAACCTGATATCATTCAGAAGTTATCTGTTGATTTCAATGTAGTCAATGATATAAATATTGACTTCAGTACATCACCTACACCAACAATTCGATTAGAGTCCTCTGAAGCCCCGGTAGATGCAGATTTTAATAATTCAGCCGAGCCAGTAAATGCACAATTCCAATCCAATGTAATGCCGCTTGAGGCGCAGTTTGGTACTATCTATGTAGTTAGCGGCGACTGCCGCGTTCTCTATGCTACAACAGCTACGTGGAATAGCCAACCATCCCTCGTCTCACAAATGGGTTTCATTTATATCTATTCAGATTACAGACAAAACGAGAAGGGCGAGAACATACCTTCAATGAAAGTCGGAGACGGTAATGCTTATTTAATAGATATGCCGTTCAGCGACGAAGTTCTCTACAAGCACGTTGATGATAATGTCAGACATATTACCCAGGAAGAGCGAGAGTTCTGGAATAATAAAGTCAGATGTTATGCATCAGACATCCAAGATGATGTCTTAGTTTTTACTACAAATTAAAAAATATAAAAAGGAGAATACGATATGCCCGATATTAAACAAGTGAAGTTGCCTAATGGCAATACTTACGATTTAAGAGATAGTCGTGTTGATAGTATTATCTCTCAAGGAACAAGATGGGTTGGTGTTACAACTACTGCTCTTTCAGATGGTAGTACAACATCAACTATTAAAATTGATGGTGCTGACCACTCTGCTGAAGTCGGTGATATTGCTTCATATAATAGTATGGAGTTTATTTGGAGCGGAACGATTTGGCAAGAGTTTGGTTCTACTGGTTCCCTCAAAGCGCTTGCATTTAAGGATAGCGCGAGCGGTACAGTCGCAGTTCCAAAGACTTATAGCTTTACGGGTTCCGCGGCGAGTGTCTCTGTTTCCGGTACAACAACAGGTAGTATTACCCCTACAAAATCTGCTGTTACAGTAAGTAAAGCAGCTAG
>JAEEGL013626417.1_pt1 | contig 13630 bp, 12 predicted proteins | sample 9134231 | NCBI WGS metagenome assembly JAEEGL01 (sample SAMN16246548, study PRJNA631951) | gut metagenome | biome: gut microbiome; feature: rumen; material: fiber-attached | host: Bos | place: Iran: Karaj | collected 2018-10
GATAAGGATGAGCTGGTTCTTCCCATGCTACCGCCCGGCGGCTCGATCAATGATATGATTACCTCGAAAGAACAGGGGGGAGAATAATGCAGCAGCGGTTTGTCATTGCAATCTATGTAGAAAACAAATACGGCGTTTTGGCTCGGGTCTCGGGATTGTTCATGCGCAGAGGCGTCAACATCGATTCGCTGACCGTATGCGAAACGGACGATCCTCAGTATTCCAGAATCACCATAACGCTGAACGGCGACGATTACGCCTGCGAGCAGACGATCAATCAGCTCAAAAAGCTGCACAATGTCAAACGCGTAAAACGTCTTGAAACCGGAGCGATCGCGGAAAGAGAGCTGATGCTGCTCAAGGTGAACAACACACCGGAAAACCGAAGCGAGATCATGGCGGTAACGCAGGTATACCGCGCAAAAATCATCGATTATTCGACCAATACGATCTGTGTAGAGGTAACCGGCGAATCGTCGAAGCTGAAGGCGTTCATCGAAGTGATGAAGCCGCTCGGCATCGTGGAAATGTGCCGCACTGGTGTTGTCGCGCTGGAGCGCGGCAGCAGTATTATGGAAAAATAAATAATAATTGATAAAGGAGTAATTCGTCATGCAAAACATTTATTATCAGGCAGACTGCAATCTGGAAAAACTCAACGGAAAAACCATCGCAATCATCGGCTACGGTTCTCAGGGACACGCACATGCGCTGAACCTTAAAGATTCCGGCGTGAATGTCATCGTAGGTCTTTACGAGGGCAGCAAAAGCTGGGAAAAAGCTGAAAAAGCCGGTCTTAAAGTCATGACCGCGGCGGAAGCAGCCAAAAATGCGGACCTCATCATGATCCTCATCAATGACGAAAAGCAGGCAAAGCTCTACAAAGAAAGCATCGAGCCGAACCTCACCGAGGGCAAAACGCTTGCCTTTGCGCATGGATTCAACATCCATTTCGGCTGCATCAAACCGCCGAAGGACGTAAACGTCATCATGGTCGCACCGAAAGGCCCCGGCCATACCGTGCGCAGCGAATATCAGGCCGGCAAGGGCGTTCCCTGTCTGGTCGCGATCGAGCAGGACGCTACCGGCGACGCGCTGGATATCGCTCTCGCGTATGCGCTCGGCATCGGCGGCGCGCGTGCGGGCGTTCTGGAAACCACTTTCAGAACCGAAACGGAAACCGACCTCTTCGGTGAGCAGGCAGTCCTGTGCGGCGGCGTATGCGCCTTGATGCAGGCGGGCTTTGAAACGCTCGTGGAAGCGGGCTACGATCCCAGAAACGCCTACTTCGAGTGCATCCATGAAATGAAGCTGATCGTCGATCTGATCTATCAGAGCGGCTTTGAAGGCATGCGCTACTCGATTTCCAACACGGCCGAATACGGCGACTATGTAACCGGTCCCAAGATCATCACCGAAGAGACCAAGAAAACGATGAAAAAGATTCTTGCCGATATTCAGGACGGCACCTTCGCGAAGGAATTCCTTCTGGAGATGTCGGACGCCGGTGCTCAGGTTCACTTTAACGCCCTGCGCAAGCGCGCATCCGAGCATCCCGCCGAGACAATCGGTAAAGATATCCGCAAACTGTATAGCTGGAGCGACGAAGACAAACTGATCAACAACTAAAAGCAGGAGCGTTTGTTATGATCAAAGACACGATTGTAGACGGGTTCCAAAACGCCCCGCACCGAAGCCTTTATCATGCTCTCGGTCTGACAAAGGAAGAGCAGGCAAGACCGCTGATCGGCATTGTCAGCTCTTACAATGAAATCGTCCCGGGACATATGAACCTCGATAAGATCGTCGACGCGGTAAAGCTCGGAGTGGCGATGGCGGGGGGAACGCCTATCGTGTTCCCGGCCATCGCGGTATGCGACGGGATTGCCATGGGGCATGTCGGGATGAAGTATTCTCTGATCACCAGGGATTTGATTGCCGATTCCACGGAGGCCATGGTGCTCGCGCATGGGTTTGACGGACTTGTAATGGTTCCCAACTGCGACAAGAATGTGCCCGGCCTGCTGATGGCAGCGGCAAGGGTGAACATTCCCACGATTTTCGTAAGCGGCGGTCCTATGCTGGCCGGACATGTCGATGGAAAGAAAACCAGTCTTTCGAGCATGTTCGAAGCGGTCGGCGCATATTCCGCGGGAAAAATCGACGAGGACAGGCTCAAAACATTTGAGGAAAACACGTGTCCTTCCTGCGGTTCCTGTTCCGGGATGTACACGGCGAATTCCATGAACTGCCTGACGGAAGTCTTGGGCATGGGATTAAGCGGGAACGGCACCATACCAGCAGTGTATTCGGCGAGAATCGCGCTTGCCAAGCACGCCGGCATGCAGGTGATGGAACTCGTAAAAAAGAACATCCGTCCCCGCGACATCATGACGGAAGCGGCGATCAAAAACGCGCTTACCGCGGATATGGCTTTAGGCTGCTCCACGAACAGCATGCTGCATCTTCCTGCCATTGCCAATGAGTGCGGTGTGGCATTCGACTTGGATATGGCGAACGCGATCAGCGAGAAAACTCCTAATCTGTGCCATTTAGCGCCTGCCGGGCACACGTATATGGAGGACCTGAATGAAGCCGGAGGCGTTTACGCCGTGCTGAAGGAACTGACGAAGCGCAATTTGCTGAATACTTCAGTCATGACCTGCACCTGCAAAACGCTCAAAGAGAATATCGAGGACGCCGTAAACAGGGATACCGACGTTATCCGGACAATCGAAAACCCGTACAGCGAAACCGGCGGCATTGCCGTGCTGCGCGGAAATCTCGCACCCGACGGCTGTGTCGTAAAGCGTAGCGCGGTAGCCGAAGAAATGCTGGTTCATGAAGGCCCTGCAAAGGTCTTTGACAGTGAAGAAGATGCCATAGCCGCTATCTATGCGGGAAAAATCGTGAAGGGCGACGTCGTCGTCATCCGCTATGAAGGTCCCGCAGGCGGACCCGGTATGCGCGAAATGCTTTCTCCGACCTCGGCGATTGCCGGTATGGGGCTGGATAAGGATGTCGCTTTGATTACCGACGGGCGTTTTTCCGGCGCAACCAGAGGCGCATGCATCGGCCACATTTCGCCGGAAGCGGTGAGCGGCGGATTGATCGCGTATGTAAAGGACGGCGACCGAATCGCCATCAACATCCCCGCATACTCGATAGAGCTTAAGGTAAGCGATACCGAGCTGGAACGCCGCAAGGCCAGCATGCAGATTAAAAGCAAGCCGGGGATCAAAGGCGTCCTCGCAAGATATGCCGCCATGGTAAGCTCTGCGGATAAAGGCGCCGTGATCAATAAGTTTATGTAATATGACGGAACAGGATTTGAAAAACTTAGCCTGCGAGTTGTCGTCGCTGGGCGTGTTCAGGGGAGTGCTGCAAAAAAAGCCGATTGCGCTTTTGCTTGATTTTTTAAGCAGCAATGCTGATTTGCGCAAAAGAATAGAGCTGTTCGGCGCGTTTGTCTATTCGCTCGCAGAAGACAATTACTGCCTTTCTGACTTTCTGAACCGTGCCGTGTACGAGGACGAAAACCGTTACGTCGTGCTTGCAAGCCGAAACGAGGATATCCCGACAGTCCTTGAAAACAACGCTAAAGCGGAATTGGCGTTGTTTTCAAGGCTGACTCGCCTGAATGCGAACGAGTTTTTCTCGTGCCTGGCGTACAGCGGGTATCTCCCGCAGTTTACAAATCACGCGATTGATTTTGAAAAAACGTATGCCGCACGGCTCAAGGATATCGGCCATTACGGCTATGGCGTGTTCGCCAAGGCAAAGATGTTCCGCATCGTAGATCAGACCATTATTCCGGTCGAAAGCGCCGATGAAATATCGCTGAACAGTTTTGTGGGATATGCGGCCGAGCGTAAGAAGGTATTCGATAACACGAAAGCTCTGATCGAAGGCAGGCCTGCCGCCAACGTGCTGTTGTACGGCGACGCCGGAACCGGAAAATCCTCCACCGTCAAGGCATGCGTAAACTACTTTTATAATCAGGGATTGCGTCTAATCGAGCTAAGGAAAGATCAGTTGTTCAGCCTTTCCCATGTCATGGACAGGATTGCCTGCCATCCGCTTAAGTTCATCGTCTTTATCGACGATCTGTCCTTCAACAAAAACGACGATTCTTTCAGTATGCTTAAAGCCGCATTGGAGGGCTCCGCTTCCGCCAAGGCGAAAAACGCGGTGATCTACGCTACCAGCAACAGAAGGCATATTGTAAAAGAAAAATTCTCCGACCGATCTGACACAGATGATATCCACACGAACGATACCATGCAGGAATTGATGTCTCTTTCTGCCCGTTTCGGCCTAACCGTATATTTTTCAAAGCCCGATAAGGCTCTGTACCTGGATATCGTCCATGAACTGGCACTGCGCAGCGGCGTCACGCTGGAACGAAGCGAGCTGGATACGAAAGCGGAAGCTTTTGCACTGGCTAAGGGAGCGCGTTCCCCCAGAGCTGCCGAGCAGTTTATTAACAGCTTGCTGTAGATGTACATGATCATATGGATTTATGAGTTCCGCTTCCATGCCGATTGTCATATGCATGGAAGTTTTCTCTTGATAAATTCCCGCACACAGCTACACAAACGTTTCGTTTGAGTTTACATTCTCAGACTATCCTGAACATGAACGAAAGTCTTCGGAGGGCATGCAGATGTTTCACATTCTTGTGGTGGACGACGATAAAAACACCCGCAAATACATTCAGGCTGTTTTGGAAGCTGAAAACTACACCGTCTCCACGGCGACCAATGGGGAAGAGGCGATCATGGTCATGGATAAAGAGTACATCGACCTCGTCGTCCTCGATATCATGATGCCCAATATGGACGGATATGAGTTCACGAAAACCATACGCGAATCCAACAGCGATCTTCCCATTCTGATGGTATCCGCGAAGCAGCTGCCTGCCGACCGGCACAAAGGCTTTCTGGTCGGAACAGACGATTACATGACAAAGCCCATCGACGAGAAGGAAATGCTGCTGCGCATAAAGGCCCTGCTGCGCAGAGCCAAGATCGCAAGCGAAAGGAAAATCGAGATCGGCGACGTGACGCTCGACTATAACAGTCTGACGGTTTCAAAAAGCGGCGAAACGCAGGAGCTGCCACAAAAGGAATTCCTGCTTTTGTATAAACTGCTTTCCTACCCGGGGAAAATCTTCACCCGCATACAGCTCATGGACGAGATCTGGGGCGCTGAGAGCAACACCGGCTGGGAAACGGTCACGGTCCACATCGGCCGGCTGCGCAAACGCTTTGAAGGCTGGAATGAATTTGAGATTGAATCCGTACGCGGACTTGGATACAAGGCGGTGAAAAAAACATGAAATCACATGCGGAAGAGCGCAAGCACAGATTATCGCTGATCCTCATTTTTTCCGGAATCGTACTCCTGTTTTTTATTGTGACAACAGCGATCGTCAGCGTCGTGATCGTCTTTTTGATATATCACGGCACATTGACTTTAGGAGATACCGAAATCACGGTCGGTACGTTTATACTGAATTTTATACTATGGAGTTTGATTATCGGCGCAGCGCTGGCTGTTGTCACCAGCCGCTTCCCATTAAAGCCGCTCAACAGTGTTTTAACCACGTTAAACCGCCTTGCTTCCGGCGATTATTCCGCACGGCTTGTTTTTAAGGGGTTTCTCAGCAAGAACCCAACGATTACAGAATTATCCAACAGTTTCAATACCATGGCTTCCGAACTTGAGCAGACGGAACTGCTGCGTTCGGATTTCATCAATAATTTCTCACACGAGTTCAAGACGCCGATCGTTTCCATCGCGGGATTTGCTAAGCTGCTTAAGCGCGGCAACCTGCCGCCAGAAAAGCAGATGGAATACCTGGATGTGATCGAAGAAGAATCTCTTCGGTTGTCGCAGATGGCCTCAAACGTTCTGAGCCTCACGAAAGTGGAAAGTCAAAATATTCTGACGGATGTTAGAACGTTTAACCTGTCGGAACAAATCCGCACCTGCATACTGACGCTCGAACGAAAATGGTCCAAAAAGCATGTCGAATTGCTGTTGCCACTCGAAGAGTACTTCATTGACGCTAATGAAGAGCTGATGAAACAGGTCTGGATCAACCTTCTCGACAATGCAATCAAGTTTTCTCCCGATTACGGCACCATAGAAGCGCAGATCCAGCAGGAAGCCGATTCGACGCGCGTCAGGATCTCCAATTTGGGAGAACCGATCCCGAAAGAAAAAATAGATAAAATTTTTAAAAAATTCTATCAGGCAGACGAATCGCATTCGGCCGAAGGAAACGGCGTAGGCCTCGCAGTCGTAAAAAAAATCGTCGACCTTCACGAAGGGAGCGTTGACGTGAACTGCAATGATGGGAAGACAACTTTTACGGTGTTTATTCCGCAAAGGAAATCTTAAGCCGTTGTTTCGTTTGAGTTTAGAAAACCGGCATATAATTAAGCAATAATTCGATGATCCGCCATTTGACGGGCCGCGAGGTAACAGAGTAGTAATGAGTGATGCATTCGACATTCAGGAGTATATGACGCGCGGTGTAGAGCTCATCGTTGCGGATGCGTTGAAGGCAACGTTGAAGGATCCCCGCGGAAGCGCGTTTATGCTGAAGTTCGCCGCTGCCAGCAAAATTGCGTCAAAGAAACGCGCCGCTGCGGAGAAAAACGGCGAGCATATCCCGACCTTTTTGATTGCCAGCATTACCTCGCAATGCAATCTGCATTGCGCCGGTTGTTATTCCCGCTGCAATCACGCTACGGTAGACTCTGCGCCGGTTCTTCAGCTCACTGACGCTGAATGGCTGAGAATATTCGATGAGGCAGACAGCCTGGGAATTAGTTTTATATTGCTTGCAGGCGGCGAACCCATGATTCGCAGGGATATTATCGAAGCTGCCGGGAAAAAGCAAAATATACTTTTCCCAATCCTTACCAACGGCACTTTCCTCGACGACCGTTATCTCGTCCTTTTTGATAAATGCCGCAATTTGATCCCCGTTATGAGCATCGAAGGCGGAAAAACCGTCACCGACGCAAGGCGCGGAGATGGGGTTTACAATAAACTGATTGCAAACATGGACGAATTGCACAAGCGAAACCTGTTGTTCGGAGCGTCCGTAACGGTTACCACGGAAAACATCCGTGAAATTTCTTCCGACGCTTTTATCGGCGATTTAGTCAACAAAGGCTGTAAGCTCGTCATATTTGTTGAATTTGTTCCCGTAACCGAAGACAGCAGGGAATTGGCGCCGGGGGATGAAGAGCGCGATTACCTTAGCGGCGAAATCGCAAGGCTGCGCGACGCGTATCCTGAAATCCTGTTTCTCTCTTTTCCCGGCGATGAGAAAAGCTCGGGAGGATGCCTAGCCGCGGGCAGAGGTTTCTTCCATATCAATTCGCACGGCGGCGCGGAACCTTGCCCGTTTTCACCGTATTCAGATATCAACGTTCGCGATACTTCTCTTCGCGAAGCGCTGCACTCCAACCTTTTCCGCGCATTGCAGGACGGGAACTATTTGCTGGAGGATCATGTCGGCGGCTGTGTACTGTATGAGAAAAGGCGCCAGGTAGAGGCTCTGATAAAGTCCTGATGATGCAATTGTTTTAACACGGTTGTCAACTCGGTACATATTTTGCTGTATTTTGGGGTTGAATCTTTTGTGGGAAATGGTATTCTATTAAGTAGTCTTAATTGAACACAGTAATACCTTTATAAATAAATATTTCGTCAGAAACATTTTTTGGGAGGGTAAGTATTATGAAAGACAATTTATTAACCAGAACTATAGTGCGGCAAGCGATACGCGCTGCGATTAAGGATCCGGACAAAAATCTTCCCCGCATTCTTTCTACTGTTGAGAAATTTGATACAAAAGGTGTCAATGCCAATACTTATGCAAACCTGCGTAAAAACTTCACCGATCCGAATAACAACTGGAATATCATGATACATAACTTGATTAAAAATGTGGATCCGGACGTATTGGAGAGCATGATGATGTCGCTTGGTTTCCATTCCGCCATTGCCAGCATGACCGAGCGCATGGAAAACATCAAAAAGTACAACTGCAATATCCCTTGGGCAGTCCTGATGGATCCTACCGCTGCATGCAACCTGCACTGCACTGGTTGCTGGGCAGCCGAATACGGGAAGAATACGTTCTTAACCTATGAAACCATGGAGCGTATCATCAGCGAGGGAATGGCGCTCGGCACCTATACTTACATTTTCTCCGGCGGCGAACCTACGACGCGGAAAAAGGATATCATCCGCTTGGCGGAAACTCATCCCGATTGTGCCTTTCTGGCGTTCACGAACGGCACTTTAGTCGATGAAGCCTTTGCTGACGACTTAAAGCGTGTAGGCAATTTCGCTCTCGCTTTCTCCATCGAAGGCAGCGAGGAAGACACGGACGCACGCAGAGGCGCGGGCACCTATCAAGCCGTTATCCGGGCTATGAACCTTCTGAAAGAAAGAGGCGTCATCTTTGGTTTCTCCGCTTGCTACACGAGCAAAAACCTCGACACCATCGCTTCGGATGCCTTTGTCGATCTGATGATCGAGAACGGCTGCCTTTTCGGCTGGTACTTCACTTATATCCCGATCGGCAAGGATGCCGCGACGGATCTGATCGTCAGCGCCGAACAGCGCGCGCACATGTACCACAAGATCCGCGAATGGCGCGAAACGAAGCCCTGCTTCCTGCTTGATTTCTGGAACGACGGCGAATACGTACAGGGTTGTATCGCGGGCGGCCGCCACTATCTCCACATCAACGCCAACGGCGACGTGGAGCCCTGCGCCTTTATCCATTACAGCAACGTCAATATCAAGGAATGCAGCCTGCTGGAGGCGCTGCAAAGCCCGCTCTTCATGCAGTACAAACAGAACCAGCCTTTCAACAAAAACCTGCTCCGGCCTTGCCCGATGCTGGATAATCCCGAAAAGCTGCGTAATATGGTGAAAAACTCCAATGCGCATTCCACGGATCTCCTTGCTCCGGAAAGCGCGGAAGACCTTACCGCAAAGACCGAAAAAGCTGCGGAAGCTTGGGCAATCAAGGCTGACGAGCTTTGGAACGACCCGAACGAACATCGTCACAGCCAGGCAAACGCCAAGATGTATCTGTAAGTACAATCACTTTCAAAGCACCGATCCGGATAGATCGGTGCTTTGTTTTTCTTGCATCAAGAACGTCAAAATAAGGATTGACAAGAATACGGCGAAGGAGTAGGCTATAAACGCAATCGAATCTTCGGGGCAGGGTGAAATTCCCGATCGGCGGTAAAAAGTCCGCAAGCGTTTGTCGCAGGATTTGGTGAAATTCCAAAACCGACAGTTACAGTCTGGATGGAAGAAGAGGTTGGCATAAACGGAATAGGTTTCCATGCACATCGCGCGGACGCCTTCGGGTTAATGATAACCTTCCAAGAATGCCATTTTACGCCCTGTAGAATTTCTGCAGGGCTTTTTTATTGCGGATATGCGTAAAAAGAGAGGGTAGAACGATGTCCGAAGAACAATATATGCGACGTGCCATCGCGCTTGCCAAACAGGGCGAAGGTTGGGTGCATCCCAATCCTTTGGTAGGTGCGGTCATCGTCAAAGACGGGCATATCATCGCGGAAGGCTACCATCAGCGCTGCGGCGAAGCGCACGCAGAGCGCAACGCGCTGGCCGCTCTTACAGAAAGCGCCGCGGGAGCGACACTGTATGTCACTTTAGAGCCCTGCTGCCATCAGGGACGGACGCCGCCCTGTACAGAAGCTATCATTGAACACCGGATCGGACGTGTCGTCATCGGCTCCGGCGATCCTAATCCCAAGGTGGCGGGGAGAGGGGCAAACACCTTGCGCGATGCGGGCATTTGCGTCGAGGAAAACTTTCTAAAATCCGAATGCGATGCGCTCAATCCCGTTTTTTTTCACTATATCACGACAAAAACGCCATATGTCATCCTGAAATACGCAATGACGATGGATGGCAAGATCGCCACAAAAACCGGCGCGTCCAAGTGGATTACCGGAGAAACCGCACGAAATGCGGTTCAACAGATGCGGCACGCATGCATGGGAATCATGGTAGGGATCGGAACCGTATTGGCGGACGATCCTATGCTGAATTGTCGTCTGGAAGGCGGCAGAGACCCCGTGCGGATCATATGCGACAGCCATCTGCGCATTCCATTGAATTCGCAGATCGTCCGCACCGCAAGGCAATATGAAACGATCCTTGTATGCGCCTTGCCGGAGCTTCCGATTGGACAGGTCACAGAATCGGGCGATCTCCCGAAAAAAGCTCTTGCGCTCTTGGAAGCGGGAAACACAGTATTAAACGTCCCGTCGCAGATGTCGGGTGTAGACCTGAAGCTTCTGATGCAGATTCTGGGCGAGCGGGAGATCGACAGCATACTGCTGGAAGGCGGAGGAACGTTAAACGAAAGCGCCCTGCGCGCAGGGATCGTACAGGAAGTCTGCGTTTTTGTTGCGCCAAAGGTCTTCGGCGGCACAGCGGCAAGTCCCGTAATGGGCAAGGGCGTTGCACTGCCGGAAGAAGCGAGGCAGTTCCGATTGAAATGCTCGGAGCAGCTGGGCGACGATCTATTGCTGACCTACCTTCCCGTAAACAGAGAGGAGCCGTAAAATGTTCACTGGGATTATTGAAGAAACTGGCACCGTCCGCGGGATTCGCCTCGCAGGTGAATCCGGACAGATCGAAATCTACGCCCGAAAGGTGCTGGAGGGCACACGCATCGGCGACAGCATTTCCGTAAACGGCGTCTGCCTGACCGTAACATCTCTGTCGGCTGACAGTTTCACTGCCGATATCATGTCGGAGACCGTCCGGCGCACGGCATTCCGCCGTTGCAGCTCCGGCGAAAAAGTGAATCTGGAAAGAGCCATGCCCGCGGACGGGCGCTTTGGCGGGCACATCGTTGCCGGCCATATCGATGGAACGGGAGAAATTGCTTCCATTCATCCGGAGGGAAACGCCACCTATCTGACGATACGAACATCCCCGGACATTTTGCGGTTGGTAGTAGAAAAGGGATCCATCGCCATTGACGGCATAAGCTTGACGGTGACCACCGTGGAAAACGACCGGTTCTCGGTCGGAGTCATACCGCACACCGGCGACGAAACCACATTGCTCTCTAAACGGCAAGGCGATACAGTGAACTTGGAAACGGATATCGTCGGCAAGTATGTTGAACGTTTGCTCCAACCACATACGGAGCAGACCAATGCCGGCGGGTTAACTATAGAATATTTACAGGAAATCGGATTTTGAGCAGGAGGCACAAGAATGCAGGAAGAAAGCTATCAATACCACACGATCGAACAAGCCCTTGCGGATCTCAAAGCCGGAAAAATGATTCTGGTAACGGATGACCCGGATCGTGAAAACGAGGGGGATTTGATCTGTGCTGCGGAGTTTGCGACATTGGAGAACATCAATTTTATGGCCACTCGTGCTAAAGGCCTAATTTGCACTCCTATGAGCGCCGAGCATGCGGCGCGGCTGGGTTTAACGCCCATGGTCGCCGAGAACACCGACAATCACGAGACCGCGTTCACGGTTTCGATCGACCATAAGGACACGACCACCGGCATTTCAGCCGCAGAGCGGTCGCTGACCATGATGAAATGTGCGGATTTAGCGTCTAAGCCCGATGACTTCCGCCGTCCGGGTCACGTTTTCCCGCTGATTGCCCGCCACGGCGGCGTACTCGTTAGGAACGGGCATACGGAAGCTACGGTGGATCTGCTTCGTCTCGCAGGAATGACGCAGTGCGGCGTATGCTGTGAGATCATGGAAGATGACGGCACCATGATGCGCACGCCACGGCTGTGGGAGTTCGCAAAAAAGTACGATTTGACTTTTATCACCATCAAAAGCCTTCAGGATTACTGCCGCATCCACGAGAAACATGTCATTCTGGAAGCCAGCGCACATCTTCCCACGCAGTACGGCACATTCAAAATGTACGGCTACATCAACGACATCACGGGCGAACACCACATCGCATTGGTAAAAGGCGATCTCGGCGACGGGGAAAATATCTTATGTCGCGTTCACTCCGAATGTCTGACCGGCGATACGTTCGGCTCGCTTCGCTGCGATTGCGGCTTGCAGTTGCAAAAGGCAATGGAAATGATCGAGCAGGAAGGACGGGGGATTCTCCTTTACATGCGTCAGGAGGGTAGGGGAATCGGTCTGATCAACAAGCTGAAAGCTTACGCTTTGCAGGAATGCGGTTTGGATACGGTCGAAGCGAACGTTCAATTGGGCTTTGCTCCCGACCTGCGCGAATACTGGGTCGGCGCACAGATTTTGCGGGATCTTGGAGCGAAATCTCTGCGTTTATTGACCAATAATCCGGACAAAGTTTACGGGATCAGTAATTTTGGCCTGAATATCGTCGAGCGTGTTCCCATCGAGATCGAGCCGCAGGAGTTCGATCGGAAATATCTTGCCACCAAGAAAACGAAAATGGGGCATATTTTGGATAGAGTTTAATCAACGAAAGGAAGGAATCAGTCATGAAAGAAATTTGTATCATCGAAGGAAAGGTCATCGCTCCGGAAGGTATGAAAGTAGGAATCGTAGCGTCCCGTTTCAATGAGATTATCGTCAATAAGCTTTTGGGCGGCGCAATAGACGGCCTGGTGCGCCACGGAGTAACGGAAAGGAATATTACCGCAGCCTGGGTCCCCGGCGCGTTTGAAATCCCCACCGCAGCGCAGCAGATGGCAAAGTCTGGGAAATACGACGCAATAATCTGCCTGGGAACCGTTATTCGCGGCCAAACATCCCATTACGACTATGTCTGCAACGAAGTATCCAAAGGCATCGCGCAGGTGGCGCTTGCCACAGGTATGCCTGTGCTCTTCGGGATCGTGACCACCGAAAACATCGAACAGGCTATCGCCAGAGCCGGTTCTAAATCGGGGAATAAGGGATATGACTGTGCGCTTTCGGCGATCGAAATGGTAAACCTGCTCAAGCAGCTCTAAGTCCCACAAATAAGGACTGAGGCGCACTGTGAGTGGGACCTCATAACGCTTCAGCCATAGTGATTCATGATAAAATGAAGACGAAATACCCATCTCGCTCACGATTTCATAGTCGATCGAGATGGGATTTTTGCTGTAAAAGGAAAGACGTTCTGAACCGCAATTCGTGAGCAAGAGGCCGAAAACGCCTGCGGCACACAGGACTTTAAGCCGGGGAGGGAGCAAAACAGAAGAACGCCTATTGTATCAAATAAGCGTTCTTCTTTGGTGCGGGAAACAGGACTTGAACCTGCATGAAATTGCTTTCACACGGACCTGAACCGTGCGCGTCTGCCAATTCCGCCATTCCCGCGGGTGGTGGATGGGGGTGGATTCGAACCACCGAAGTCTGTGACGGCAGATTTACAGTCTGCTCCCTTTGGCCGCTCGGGAACCCATCCACGTAATACCTATGCAATTGTCAATGTTCGTGTTGGAGCCGGCGATCGGAGTCGAACCAACAACCTACTGATTACAAATCAGTTGCTCTGCCATTGAGCTACGCCGGCAGAAAAAATGGCGACCCGAAGGGGGCTCGAACCCCTGACCTCCAGCGTGACAGGCTGGCA
>JAEEGL014564974.1_pt1 | contig 13630 bp, 17 predicted proteins | sample 9134231 | NCBI WGS metagenome assembly JAEEGL01 (sample SAMN16246548, study PRJNA631951) | gut metagenome | biome: gut microbiome; feature: rumen; material: fiber-attached | host: Bos | place: Iran: Karaj | collected 2018-10
TAACGATTAGGATGCCGATCCATTTAAGCATCCTCGACCCTGGCTCTAACATATTTAGTTTATGCTTAAACCTTTTTTCTTCATCCACTATTTTATGTCTCCCCGGCTGTGCATTAAACTGGAAGATAAAATTACAATCAAAATCTTACACCAGGTTCTTACAAAAACCAATTAGTATTTAACTTATAGATATGCGGATTGTATAGTCAATAAAAGGAGCATTCACTCTGATTGCTCCCGTGTAAATCTAAATTATCATAGAAGATTCCTATTTACAGAAAGGATTTCAAACTCTCGCTGATATAAAAATCCCCTTAAGAGACTTTGAATATTTCCATTGTCTACTTAAGGGGAATCATATCAATTTTGACACACTCCCGGGATTGTCGTCGCTTACTTTGTAATCGTCTGGGTCTTCTCTTTTACTCCCCTGGCCTTAAAGATCTTCTGATAATCCTTAAACTTTTTCTTAGGAACCTTGACCTTGGCTTTGGGATGTATTCCCTTGAAAGCTCCGCTGCCAACACTCTTCTTGGTGAGTAATTTTGTCTTAACCTTTACTTTCTTAAGCTTCTTGCACTTGTAAAATGCCTTACTGCCTATCTTCTCGACATTAGCACCAATGGTCACACTCTTAAGCTTCTTGCTATTCTTGAAAGCTCCGGCTGCAATCTCAGTAACCTTGAATACCTTGTTATCAATGGTGATTGATTCCGGGATGTTTGCACTTGAAACGGTGTCAGATTCAGCCTTCAGAATCTTAACTTTCTCCTTACCTTCTTCAACAGAAGTAATCTCGTATGAAAAACCACCGTCAGTTACAACATCACCAACCTTGTGAGCAGGAGCAGGATCTGCTACTGTAGGTGTCTTAGTATCATCTGGTTTAGTTTCGTCAGGCGTCGTAGAATCAGACGTTGCAACTCCAATAATAGCCTTTATTACTTTTATTGTGTTTTCATTAGAAGCATCCGATTCACTTGATGGATAGATACTTGTAACATGCTGATTTTCGTTCTTTTTTATAACAGCTCCAGCTGGTGATAAGATTTTTACATTATTTTCAAAGATTATCTCGGCGTCTTTTTCCGCTCTTAGAACGCCAGTATATGCCTGCGATACCTCTAGATCAAGCCTACCCCCACTCACAACAATATTGGCCTTTTCAGTTACAATTCCTCTTGCATAAATTCTTGTTGTTATATCACCATCAAGCTTGAGCGATGTATTGGTAGTTCCAGTTCCATCTAAGTGAATAGCATCTGTGCGACCACTAGTATAAGCAGGATCAATCATCACTTTTCCCTTTATTGTAAGAGAAATATCCTTGGCATATATTCCTGCATGTGGTCCTGCCGATCCTGACCCTTTATAAATATACCCTGTTGTTATCTTCGCATTATTAAAGGTAAGAGTATTAGTTGTAGGATCAAATGTTGCAGTTCCTATAGAGCAGGGGATGGAGTTCTTATTTTCTTCCGTAACCTGAGTATCACCTACCCATAAGTTATACTTATTTGATAATTTAAAAGTTTTTGTTGTGGTATCAAACTCTGCTTTATTTAAATCTACCCTTAAAGCAAGACGAAAAGCCCATGTATTCGATGCGTATTCAAAATACTCATAGACATCTGTTGCCGTACTTTTTACTGTCAAAACTTTAGAACTTTCTTTTGAATATGGTGTGCGTAGCCACCACATCTTAGAAGCGGAACTATTACCATAGTTTTTACACTGCAATTTTTCTTTTTGAGTAATTGCTTTTGCCTCTGAATAACTTAGTAAGTATATTTTTGCTCCGGTAACTCCTACATCTGTTAAATCTGTCGGTTTTATAAGATCGGTCACGTCTGCAAATGCCCCAGATCCAGTTGTCAATCCTTCAAGATACTTCTGGACTGTCGAACCTTTATACAAATTGTTGCCGTCCTTATTGAACGCAGAATAATCATAAATCTCCTTGGAAAAGAGTGTCACAGTGGGCTCCGCTCCTGTTGAATTATCCTCAATAATGTACCAATCAATTCCGTTAAACTTTACTGTATCCATGCTATCTATATAGCTACTATAACTACTGGATGCATTTACTACCATCTTAGGTAGAACTATAAATGCCATTGAAAGCACAAATAATAATCCAAATAGCAGTACCGGAAACTTTCCTATCTTAGCGAAACTTTGGGTTGGTTCTTTAACTTTTTTCTTCATATTTACCTTCCTCTCCTTTCCCAATCGGAATTAATATCTTACATGAAACACTAAATGATTCGATGCATAAAAAACGCACCTTAAGAAAACATTTCCTAAAGTGCGAATGTTACAATAAAAATGCTTATAAAATTGCCTGTTATGCCTAATCTGTCTGTAAAGATTATACTTTTCCCATGAACGTTATACAATTTGAAATCCCCCTCAAGATCAGGATGCTGTCCTATGTCTTTGCATATAATAATTATACATGGCAATGGTTCTGTATAAACTACGGATTTTGCACAGTTTCATGCATATTCCGTACTTGACAAATGCCTCTTTTTTATTTTTTCACACCTATTGTAAACGTTCTAAAAAATTCCACTACCGCCATTTGGGGGTGATTTGAAAACTTTTTTATAAAATATTTTAACAAAATAACGTACATCAGCATATTTTTTGCCAATGTACGTTAATGAACCCGGTAAAGCATTGTGCGTATTTTTACTTGATGATATATGCGTCAACTATTTCTCCCACATACATGGTGTGAAAATCTCTATTTGCCATAGGGTATGTTCCGGGCACATCCTGCGGATATGTATTTTCTCTGATGTCCTCAACCAATTACCATTGAGTTGAACTTATCTGCATTTGTATTAAGCAATATTCCCTTGGGAAGTGCTTTTGTAATCAGATTTGCATAATCAGTAACATTTACTTTTTCCTTCATTTTATTCCTCTCCATTCTTAAATCTGTTTTCGTGATTTGAGTGAGTAAAAGCAGCTATTACCTATCTGGCGACGAGCCTCTCACTTAAATCAAAAAGCTTTCTTGCAAGCTCCATATCCTTTGATCGTTGCGAAGATGCTGCAATCTTACATTTATAGAAATACTCTCCGGTAACATCTTTCACTGATTCATCAGTTGCCAGAAATATTGCCGTTTTTGCACCTTCTGCCGGTGTGAGGAAAAATGGTTTTAGCATGCCGGTTATTGTCTTACCAAAGCCTGTATCCCTGTCTATTCCGATATTTGTTGCAACTGCACCGGGATGACAGCAGTTAACTGTAATACCTTTATCCGAAAGTCTTGCTGCAAGCTCCCTTGTAAACAGAACATTCGCCAGCTTACTCTGGGAATATGCCTTAACTACATTGTATCCTTTTGTAAGATTTATATTGTTAAAATGTATTTTGCCTACTTTATGTGCCCCTGACGCAACATTTACTATCCTTGATCCTTTTCCCATGACATCAAGAAGCTCCGTTGTTAGCAGAAAATGACCTATATGGTTTATCCCAAACTGCCTCTCTAAACCTTCTTTTGTCTCCTGTCTGTCCAGAGATATAAATCCTGCATTATTTACAAGGATATCAACTCTGCCATACTTTTCCTTTACCTTTTCAGTAAAAGATCTTATCGAAGAAAAATCCCCAAGATCACAAAGTATCAATTCCAGTTTTCTGTCATTATTTTCTGATAGCCTCTCTAAAGCCTCTTTACCACGCTTTTCGCTTCGACAAAGCATTATTACTCTGGCGCCTTCATCGCTAAGCGCCTCCACTGTAGCTATTCCCATCCCTGAATTAGCCCCTGTGACTATCGCAACTTTTTCACCCAATCTTCCCATCTTTACCTCTGCCTCTTAAATCCATGTAACAGGATTGCCCTTTCGCTCAAGCGGTATGCGATTTGGCATTCCGGTATCAGGATATCCAAGAATGAGTCCTCCTGTTATTGTTTCATCTTCCTTGATTCCCTTTTCCTGCAGAAATGCACGTACTGCCTCGTTTTCATCAAGCCAGTGGAGCTGGTTGATCCAACATGAACCAAGGTCAAGTGCATTGGCTGCTATCATCATGTTTTCAAGAGCACAGGCACTATCAGCTATCGCATTGCCATAGCCTTTTCTGTTTGCGGTCACTATAAGCACAGGAGCGCTGTAATAGAAATTATAATTGCCTGTCTTAGCTGCATTTATGGAATTCTTAAGAGAAATATAGGTGTCTTCATAAATTTCCATCTTGGCAAATTCTGTTTTCACGAGCTCTGACAGTTCATTAAGTACTTCTTTATCGGTGATCACAAGAAAATGCGTGGATTGGCTGTTAGAACCGCTAGGCGCATAGCGGCCTGCCTCGATTACTTTTTCAATTATCTCTTTATCCGGAGCTTCATCCTTGTACTTTCTGGTACTCCGCCTTGTTAAAATTGCGTCTAGTGCTTCCATATGACTCCTCCTGCTAAAAAAGCCCTGTTTTACATTCGATTGTTTTATGGAGCTGTTCGTACTATTAAGTTTGAAATCCATATCAATATGTCATGTATTTTTACTTGAATATTCCTGAAATTCCTCATTTATCAGATCTTCATTTGCAGCCATTGCTTGAAGAGTCATTGTAAGAAGCTTATCCAGTTCCCATCCGAGCTGCTGCGCTCCACGCTCAATTACTTCCCTTGAGCAGCCTGCCGCAAAGCCTTTGCTTTTGTACTTTTTCTTAAGAGACTTAAGTTCCATGTCCTTTGTGCTTTTGGATGGTCTCATGAGAGCCGCTGCCCATATAAGCCCGGTAAGCTCATCAGCAGCAAAAAGGACCTTTTCCATCTCGTGAGTAGGCTCTACATCTATCGTCACTCCGTTACCAACAGTAATTCCATAACCATGTGAACATACAGAATGGATAATATCCTCACTGACACCACCATCTTTTAAGAGTTCAGGTGCCTTAAGACAGTGCTCATCCGGATACAATTCAAAGTCTATGTCATGTAAAAGGCCTACAATCCCCCAGTGCTCTGCTTCATCCGAATATCCCAGTTCATTTGCATACCATTTCATAACAGCCTCAACCGTCAATGAATGTTGGATATGAAATGGATCTTTGTTGTATTTCTTTAAAAGTTCATATGCTTCTTCCCTTGTAATCATACCGTTCCTCCTTCATTCTGTCTGATAACTCAATCCTATTCCACAATTATACAAAAAAGGATTCTGATTGCACACAATTAATAATCAGAATCCCTTAAAAATGTCAGCTATTTTGTTTTCATGTAAGCATTTTATGCAACACATGACTTTTGATCTTCTACATGGTAATTATTTAAAATCTTTTTTCCTATGATGAAATGCATCATATCTACATTCCCAGCAAATCAAGAATCTGCCTTTTGTAGGATACCGGCGTGTCCTTAAGCCCCTGTGGAATCTTAAGGACTATGCGTAGCATGATGCTATTTTTATTACGTCCTGCCCTGATGAGCCTCATCATCTGAGATGAAATCTTCACTTCAGGTTCCTCCAAAAGAGGTAAGATCACGTAGTAAAGTGCATCATCATCAAATGAAATATCTCCGAGGAACACTCCGGTCACAGGATTTTGAGCCACTGCCCTGTTATCAGATAGGAAAATATCGACAGGCTCACCTTCATGAAAAACACCAGCTCCTTTTGCGGAAGTTTTTATGTAGCCGATGAACTGATACTCTTCTGCATCTTCCATGCCACCAACGGGTTCTCCAATTTTCCTTGCTGCGTCCGCAGGTAAGACATATTCCTGCATCATAAGATGGAAAATTCCCATGAGAACATCACCGGAAAGGGCGCCCTCCGCTCCCGAAGCTACATCCTTTGCAGCTTCAAGTACGCTTTTCGCAAAGAAAGGAAAATCCTCAAGATCGGGATCCCAGATATACTTGCCCTCAGCCACTTTTGACAGCGGAAGGTCCTCATCATCATAGATTCTGTACTGCACATATACAGCTCTGTCACAGAAAGCTTCCCCATTAACGGCAGCTTCCCACTCCCAGTCATCACTGCTGTCTGTCTCTAGTTCAAGACTTTCCCTGATTACCTTATATGCCTCTATGACTTTAGTAATCATCCCATCATCGGACGCCTCTCCCCTATGCCTTTTCGCGTCGGGATGATGGACAAAAAGAAGTCTTTTATACTTTTTCTTTATGGTGTTTTCATCATCGCTCCTTGACGCGCCAAGGATACGATAAGCCTCAGTAATATCCATATTATTCAAGCACCAGCTCTTCGCCGGGTTTAACAATTATTCTTCCGGGAACATCAAAGCTTTCTGCTACAGACTGATCAAAGCAGTTGGTCTTATCTGCAGGGATCATGTGATAGGGTATGTTGTGCTTTGCGCCAACGGTTTTAGCGCACTCAATTGCTTCCTGCACATCCATGTTGTAGACACCGTCACAACAGAAAAATGCATAATCCAGATTCCTCTCCGCCAAATCCTTCATCTGAGGTGTTGTGGAAGTATCTCCGGACAGATACAGTGTCACTCCATCTGAAAAAGTAAGGATAAATCCCACACATTCATTAACATCATGGTTCTTATTGTAGCCTGCTTCCACAGCTTCAACCTTTACATATCCAAGATCAAAGTTCTGATGCTGTCCTCCGCTTAAGGCCTCAACCCATGAAATAGTCTCGCAGTCCGGATTCTTTGTAGCTATCTCATCTGTCTGGGTGTGATCATAGTGGCTGTGTGTCATAAGTATCAAATCTGCCGGTACATCATAGCCTTCCCCGGCAAAAGGATCCACATAGATCACTTTTCCCTCAGCTGTAGTAATCCTCATACTTGCGTGTCCCTGATACAAAAGTTTTGCTGCTCCCATGTCATCTCCTCCGTTTTCTGCATTTGCGTTACTGTTATCGGTGGCCTCTTCCGTTATTGGAAGAGCACCCTGATCCTGCATATCGTTACTATCTTTACTCGGCTCGCTCTCACCTGTCTCAATATCCCCAGTCCAGTCGATGATTCCTCCGAATTCATACACTTTCGAATATCCCATATCCGCAAGCTTCTGCGAGGCTTCCTTACTTCGTCTGCCGCTTCGGCAATAGACAAGGATTATCTGATCAAAATCCGGAAGTTCTTTAGGCGGATCCGTCTCAATGCTTTCATTAGGAATTAAAATTGCACCGGGGATATGTCCTTCTACATATTCATCCTCTCTGCGAACATCGACAATAACGTGGCCATCGTCTTTTGCCATCATCTCCCTGGCTTCGTCCTGCGATATCTGCGTATACTCAAACGTTTGGACCATTCCATCCCCGTCCATAACCTGACCTTTTTCGCCACAGGCTGTGATTATCAATAAAAACATAAGTCCCAAAACACCACAAAGTTTTTTCATTCTGATCCCCTTATGTGCTATATCCATAACCGCATTACTTTCCTTTACTATAGCCTTTTTGGGTGCTTTTGCATAGGACTAGGGGAATGGCCCATGGGCCAAAAAAAGACGGCAGAAATGTCTGCCGCCGTGTCTTTTCTTAGGAGTTTTTCTCCTCTTCCATCTTTTTAATCAGCTTATCTATCTCTTCCTGAGAAAGCAGTGCCATATCGTTCGTATCAGCCATTGTTCCCTCCGTTCTCCGCTCTTTGTATGACTATATATATCATAGAAGGTGGCGGACGTCATTAACAATATCGCGCGTTTTTTAATTATCCATAAAACTCACAAAACATAAATTCATAAGTCTATTTTTTCATGAAAAATGGCATATTGCGTGAAGTAATTTTTCATGAAAAAGTCATGGCTTTGAATCATTTTTGCTTCGACATTTGTGATTCAAACGTGCAGATGCTGCAAAACAGGTAGCCGCTGCAAAGAAAACTGCTCCCAGTCCAAAATGTTTATCTGCTATCTGAAATACGGATGAAGCATAGAGAAGCGTTGCTGCAAGTGTATTTAACTTTGAAATCTCTGCTTTCATCTCTTTAATTCTTTCATTTTCCATAGTTAACTACCCTCCTTCTGAAGTAAATATACCTCGTCCTAGAAAAAAAGACCGCTTCTACACCAGAAACGGTCAAATATACACTGATTTATCATATCGGTATGTATGCTGCTATAACAGCCACAATCAGTGCAGGCAGCATATTTGCGACTCTTACCTTTTTACCCCAGACAAGATTTACTCCCACACAGAAGATCAACACCGATCCCACAAGTGACAGATTCGATATCGCAGTCTCAGTCATTATCGGTGCTACAAGCTTTGCCAAAAGGGTTATGGATCCTTCCAGGATAAACACCGGAATTACAGAAAACGCGCAGCCTTTTCCCATGGATGCCGTCATAATTGCGACTATGATGAAATCCAGCACAGCCTTAACTGCAAGAGTTGAATAGTCACCGCTTACGCCATCCTGGATTGCTCCGACTATCGCCATGGCTCCTATACAAACCGTAAGCGAAGCCGTTACAAATGCATTTACAAATTCTGCATCCTTACCATTGCCGGATTTTATCTTAAGCCATTCTCCAAATCGCTCAAACGCAGCCTCTATTCCGGCAAGTTCTCCGATTATCGTTCCAATTGCAAGGCTTATGACCACCAACATGGATCCGCTTCCCACAAGCGCACTGTTTTCGACCTTCATCATTTCTTCAATGGCACCGGATATCGCTATGAAAAGAGTGCTAATTCCGCAAGCAATGCACAGTGCATCCTGCTGTTCCTGTTTAAACAGCTTTCCCGTGATATTTCCAAGCAGCCCTGCCACAATGATGGCTATACTGTTTATTATTGTTCCCAACATAACTTATTTCCTTATAAATCCCTCACCAGCTGAGGGCATATCCTCCCCTTTTTATAATGACAAAGTCTCAAGCATTCCTGCCGGTGCATGCTTCTGAACAGTTCTTGTAAGAGTAAGAAGCATGTATTTGGCATCGCGTTCAGACATATCTTCTATAAGCTTATGAAGCTTTTCATCGTTCTTTTCCATTAGAATACTTGCAAACAATTCTGATCTGTTCATCGTAAATCCCCTAATTCTGTTTACATCATTCTACGTGGGCAGCTTCGAGGATTGCGTCCACATCTGCCCCGACAACATCCAGGCCCTCAGCCTTAATCTGGTAGACTTCGTCTATTCCATAAAAATTATTTGCAAGAGCTTTTACATAGCCAAATCCGAGTTCATCGGATAGAATCGGCCCTCCGGCGGTTGTTACATAATACAGCTTATCGGCTTTACATAAGCCTGTAGGTATGCCTGTTTCCGAATATGTAAAGGTCAGTCCAAGGACATTGATCTGTTCAAAAAACTGCTTAAGCATAGCAGGAAAAGAAAGGTCATAATACGGAGCAGCTATGACTATTGTGTCTGCAGCCGCAAAATCCCTACCTAGAGAAAACATGGGATCATCATATTTTCCGGCGTTTTTAAGGTCCTCGCGATGATTTATGAACTCTTCATCTACCACAGGAAAATCTACATCTTCCAGTCTGATTTCCTTTACCTCACCTTCTAAAGTACTTAACAGCTGCTTAGCCAAAATCAATGTTCTAGACTGCTTGCGAACACAAGCGTTAACAAATAAAATCATAGAATTCTCCTTTCCCTTAAACGGTGATCTATAGTGCTTCTATTTCCTTTATCTCCGGAATTATCTCGTAATCATCAGTCACGGTTACAACTGCATAAGTGGCTTTATCGCTGCTAAACTGTGGATAACAGATGGTACCCGGATTTACCAGTACAATGCCGGTCTCTTTGTTCTATTATAAATTATGCCCCATTAATTGGCGAGACCAGACAATACTGAGAAAATCTCAAGCACTGCCTGGCCTCTAAAAAATAATTATTTGAAGTTTTTGTAATTCCTCGTCCTGTAGAAACATTTTAACTTGTGATAATGACTGATTCCTATTAGCAGAATTACCAAAAACTGCCTCTTTTGAAAGATTCATTCAAACCTGAAACAATCTGATGAAAGTGTTTTCCGAATCTGCTATACTGAACCCAACAAATATCAAGGAGGTCCTGTATGAAACGTGAAAAAATAGCCTGCCACTGCAAAAATGTCAACTATGGAATGATCCTTGATGCCGTAAAAGGCGGCGCTGACACCTTCGAAAAAGTCCAGGAGGTCACCGGATGTAGTACCGGCTGCGGACAATGCCGCGATTTCATCAGCACTATGGTTCGCGATATCCTGATGTTTCCTGAGGATTACGAATCCTGATTCCTAAACCATTTCTCCGCACCAATGCTCTTGGTGCTAAATAATCATTTTACCTTCACATTCTTTGACTTTGACCAGTCAGAGTAGTATTTCACGTTGTTTTTTCTACGTATGTTCTGATCTGAAAGTAATACTTCTTGTTTTTCTTAAGCTTTGAAATTGTATCTTCTTATCTCGCAGTTTTTAATGCCGAAGCTTGAAAACTCCTCGTTATCCATCTCCCTAAAATAGGACTCCACAATCCTTGCAATGCCGTTATGGGCCACCAGGATATATGTCTTATCATCATCCCTTATATCATCAAGAAGGTTGTATATCCTCTGAGCAAGCTGCATCATGGATTCACCTGTAGAAAAACGGCTTGCCATGTGCTTTTTGGCTTCATGGAACTCCGCTCCGTCCCTTGGAGTTGACTCATATCTGCCAAAGTTCTGCTCAATAAGACGCTGCTCGACCCTCATAGGAATTCCTGTCATCTCTGATATATGACGTGCTGTCTCGGAAGCTCTCACAAGCGGTGATGATAAAATCTCATCGGCCTTAATCCCTTCCGAAAGAATCTTCTCCCCGGTCTCTATAGCCTGCGCATGTCCTCTATCTGTAAGCGCTATGTCTGTGGCTCCGCAGATTTTGTTCTCTACGTTCCATACAGTTTCGCCATGCCTTACAAAATAAAAATGATCACTCATTCAATATCTCCCTTATCAAAGCTTGGATAACAGCTCCTGTGCAAGACTGCTTCCCTTTTTAGCTGCATAGCTTGCCCATTTTTTAGCTTTGGCCGGATTTTTGTCTCCGTACTTTCCTGTAAAATACGCTTCTGCAAGCTCAGCTGCTGCATCTATGCTACCCTTTGCAGCCTTATCTATAAGCTCAAGCATGGATAATTTATTCAGCTTTTTACCAAGCTCTGCCTTAAGGTACAGATACCTCTCATGCTTCTCTTCTTTTCCGAAGTGCACTTCCCTGAGCTGTGCCGGGTTATTCTCGTAATTAAGAACCTCATCCCCAAACTGCTCACTGGTAAGATCAAAGGTCATTCCATCAATTACGTTGTAGCAATGGAAATTTCCGTCTTCAAGCTCTGTTCCGTAAACCTCTCCTCCAAATATGTCCTGAATGAGAAATGCTGTGATGGAACACTGTCCAAGCGTCATGTTTTCTTTAGTCCAATCATCTCTCATCCTGGGCGCACAGGTCTCCCTGCACCAAATCTCGGTCATGATATCATACATGAATCTGAGATCCTTTATTTTCTCAAATCCCGGAGTCTTGGGAGCAACCTTATCGGCATCCTGCCATCCGTAAAATTTATAAGTCCTCTTTAATTCCACTTCCATATTTCTCTCCCTGTCATTCCTTTGGCATTTATTCCATGAACTTACTCATCAGTACAAAGTTATCAGCGGGATAAAAGCCTAAACCGGAATAGAATTTCTCATGCTTGTCATCATTAACGCTGCTAAGCTCAACTATTGAAGCCCCGTTCTCTCTGACTACCTCTTCTAAATGCTTCATGAAAGCTGTGCCATAGCCTTTTCCCTGATGGCCCATAAATATCACGATTTCCTCAAGAAAATAGCCCCGTATATCATCATATTCCTTGAAATATCCCATAAGATATCCGGTTATATTTCCTTCCTGATCTGTCTGAACCATACACATGGAATCCTCCATAGTCAAAACCTGATGGATTCTCTTATATGCCTTCTCATGTGTCCAGCAGCATTCCTCTACAGTGTTGTAGTATTCTGTGTATTTCTCTGCTACATACTGCAGGTCGTCTTCTGTCATTATTCTGTATTCCATTGTTTGTTAAATACGCTCCTGCTTTATCATTTAGAAATAAACATACCATAATCTTTAGGTAAGTCAATCGCACCATCTTTGACATGTTCCTTAAGTATTCTTCTGATATTCTCAACAGGAAGATCGATTATAGCTTTGAATGATGCCAGGCTTCGCAGATACTCCACAAGATCCTCTATATCAGTTACATGAAGGGAATCCTCGTAAAATACTTCTCTGACATCAGAAAATGCAGCCTTCAGCTTCGCTCCGCCATTCTGAAGCGTAAAATTATGATTAGGGTTAAAGTTTTCTCCGCTAAGTTCGAACCACTCTGCAAGCTTATCGGTAAAATTTCTTTCACCAAGGGTTGCACAGTAAAACGTACCGCCATCCTTCAAAACCCTTCTGACCTCACGGATTCCCCGAGCAAGATCCGGAACATGATACAGCATAGAATGTGCGATAACTACGTCAAAAGCCCCATCCTCGAAAGGAAGTTTCTGAATATCAGCCTGCTTATACTCAACATTATCTCTTTCACCAATATTATTTCTGGCACTTTCAAGCATGGCCTCGGACAAGTCAGTTAGCATCAGCAATTCGCATTTACTTATAAGATCATCACGCCCCATCCAAATGCTGCCGGTTCCGCAGCCAAGCTCCAAAACCTTCATGCCTTCCGTGATCTCATAATTCGATACAATCCAATTACCATATCCCTGCTTGTTCGTGGAGCACTTATCATGAAATGATAATCTCGTATTTATCCCCTTTGATGATGAGTACTGCTCCTTTACTGCCTTTGAATCGTTTGAACTACCAATCTGCATTTTCTTAACCTCGCTTTTTATTATTGTGTTTAAAGCATAAAGTATTCCCTAAGGGCAAGGTCAAACATATTTTAAAAAAATATCACCCCTAAACTCTTTAAGGCTGTCACGCCTTCGATTCAAGGAACCATTTTGCTCCCCCCGGACAGTCCTCAAAATACAAATGTACCTCTTTTCCATCTACGATACATGTATAGACAAGCCCTGCTCCTCCTGCACGTCTGCTGGCTCCCGGGACGCAGTCCTTGACCCTTGTGATCTCATACCTCCTGCCATCCTCCCATACAATGGACAATGGCCTAATCTCCCCGTCAGACGAGAACCTTACAGTCGTATCCACATAAACCTTATAACCTATTCTCTTAGCCATAATGCTGCTATCACCTGCCATTCCGAAACTAAGGCATGCCCTGTGTACACTGCATACCCTGAATCAATGTAAAACCCATGCATGGTGAACAATTGTTCTGTTTGTGTTTCTAATTATACGAATGTATGTTCTGTTTTGCAACCACTAAATATAGTGCTGGGAAATTTATTGGACTCTATCGTCCGAAAGGCACATGGTGCCGTAAAAAAGCTGTCCCTGATCCATTTTCAGAGACAGCTATATTCATTAAAATTGTGCCAATAACTTAGCATAGTTTTTTTCCATTTATTTTAATCTATTTGCCTGATCCTGAGGATAAAACCGTAACTCCCGCATCCTCAAGCTCTTCAAGCACCTTTTCGTAGATTTTCTCATCTCTGGCGCCGACGCAGGACTTGACGATCTTGGTCTTATAGCCGTATTTTATGGCATCCA
>JAEEGL014875793.1_pt1 | contig 13630 bp, 11 predicted proteins | sample 9134231 | NCBI WGS metagenome assembly JAEEGL01 (sample SAMN16246548, study PRJNA631951) | gut metagenome | biome: gut microbiome; feature: rumen; material: fiber-attached | host: Bos | place: Iran: Karaj | collected 2018-10
CTGCCCAGCTTCTCGCCTGAGATGTTCAAATACATAGAGAACGCTGATCCCATGCGTGCCAAGCAGCTTGCCAAGGGTATTGACCAGCTGATGGGTGAGGGTGTGGCCCAGATGTTCATCAACCAGTTCAACGGCCGCAAGCTCATAGGCACTGTAGGACAGCTTCAGTTTGAGGTTATCCAATATCGCCTGGAGCATGAGTACAATGCCCTGTGCCGCTGGGAGCCCGCCAGCCTTTACAAGGCCTGCTGGATAGAGAGTGATGATGAGGCAGAGCTTGAGGCGTTCAAGAAACGTAAGTACCAGTTCATGGCTACCGATATGGAGGGCCGTGATGTCTTCCTGGCTGACAGCGGCTACGTGCTGCAGATGGCCCAGATAGACTTCAAGCATATCAAGTTCCATTTTACAAGCGAGTTCTGATGCAGGAGTTTATTGAAGATGTAAAACGTGCCGTGCAGGTGATGCGTGATGGCGGTATTATCCTCTACCCCACAGATACCATATGGGGTATCGGGTGTGATGCCTCCAACAGCGCGGCCGTGCGCCGTATCTTTGAACTCAAGCAGCGCTCAGACAGCAAGTCCATGCTCTCGCTCATAGACTCTGATGCCAAGCTGGGCTATTATGTGCCCGATATACCCGATGTGGCCTATGACCTGATGGACCTGGCCGAGAAACCGCTCACCATCATCTATGATGATGTGCGTCATCTGGCACCGGAACTGCTGGCCGACGATGGCAGCGCAGGCATCCGTGTTACCCGTGAGGCCTTCTCCAAGGAGTTGTGCCGCAGGTTGGGTGGGGCAGTGGTCTCCACATCGGCCAATATAAGCGGACAGCCGTCGGCTGCCAATTTCAGTGAGATTGCCGATGCCATAAGGCAGGGCGTCGATTATATTGTTGAATACCGTCAGACAGAACAGACCAGAGCCGTTGCATCGGGCATAATCAAACTCGGTTCCGGCGGACTCGTTAAAGTAATCAGAGAATGAAAGATACATCCGAGGAGATAGAGAAACAGACAGAGTCATTGCTCAACAAGTTCAACTTATGGCGTCGTGACCATATCAGTGAGCGTCAGTTCATACTGCTGCTCAGTCTTGTGGTAGGTGTCTTTACCGCCTTTGCGGCATTACTGCTCAAATACCTTATATCACTGATTCACGGTTTTGTCTCCGACAATCTGTTTATCAGCCAGGAGAACTACAGCCTGCTTATTTATCCTATCATAGGCATACTGCTGTCGGGTCTGTTCATCAGGTATATAGTGCGTGATGATATAGGTCACGGCGTAACCAAGATACTCTATGCGCTATCCAAGAAAAACGGCCGTATCAAGCCGCACAACATGTACTCATCGGTCATTGCCAGTGCCATCACCATCGGCATGGGCGGATCTGTGGGTGCTGAGAGCCCTATCGTGCTCACGGGTTCCGCTATAGGGTCCAATATAGGCCGAATGTTCAAGATGGAGCACCGTACCCTGATGCTGCTTGTGGGCTGCGGCTCGGCCGGTGCCATTGCGGGCATTTTCAAGGCGCCTATTGCGGGACTGGTGTTTGTGCTTGAGGTCCTGATGTTTGACCTCAGTATGGGCTCACTCCTGCCGTTGCTGGTGTCATCAGTTACTGCCGCCACCATATCATACGTGTTTACCGGAACGGATTCCATGTTCCATTTTGCATCGGCCCATGACTTTAACCTGTCCAGAATCCCGTTTGCATTGCTGCTGGGTGTTACGTGCGGTATGGTATCGCTCTATTTCTCGCAGATGATGCACTGGTTTGAGACCTGGTTCAAACGTTTCGGCAGCCCCTGGGTCAAGTTCGTGATAAGCGCAATACTGCTTAGTATCCTCATATTTCTGTTCCCGTCACTCTATGGTGAAGGTTATGATACCATCTCACTGCTGCTTGATGTGAATGAGGATTCCGGCAAGGTAATGGACGGCTCCTTCTTTTACGGAGGTAACCTGTTGCTCTACCTGGGCCTGATTGTGCTTACCAAGGTGTTCGCATCAACCGCAACCAATGCAGGCGGCGGCTGCGGCGGTATATTTGCACCCAGCCTGTTCCTGGGCTGCCTTACCGGATTCATATTCGGTGAGCTCATGAACCGCCTGTCGCCGGGTTCAGACATATCGGTCCAGAACTTTGCATTGTTCGGTATGGCCGGCCTGATGTCGGGCGTTATGCATGCCCCTCTTACCGGCGTATTCCTGATAGCAGAACTCACCGGCGGCTACTCCATGTTCCTGCCGCTCATGATGGTCTCCATCATGTCATATCTCACCATACGCCTTTTCCAGCCGCACTCCATCTATTCCATGCGTCTGGCTCAGAAGGGTGAGCTCATGACCCATCATAAGGATCAGTCAGTACTTCTGCTTATGAGTATGGATAACTTGATAGAGAAGGAGTTCCTTACCGTCAGGCCCGATATGGACCTTGGCCAGCTGGTAAATATAATTGCCCGCTCCAAGCGCAACCTCTTCCCGGTGCTTGATGATGACGGTTGCCTGGTTGGCGTGGTCAATATGGAGAGCATACGTAACATAATGTTCCGACAGGAGCTGTACCACCGCTTCAATGTGCAGAAGCTCATGGAACTGCCTCCTGCACGTCTGTCCGTCAAGGATACTATGGACACCGTGATGAAGAAATTTGATGAGACCGGTGCCTGGAATCTGCCTGTTGAGGATGAGGAGGGAAAGTATCTGGGCTTTGTCTCAAAGTCCAAGATCTTCAACTCATACCGCAGTGTGTTGCTTGAACTCTCTGAGGAGTAAAAAAGATTCATTATGGAGAAGAAAGACCTGAGGATAGTATTTATGGGAACTCCTGAATTCGCGGAGTTCACCCTGCGTCGTCTTGTAGAGGACGGTTATAATATAATAGGTGTAGTAACCATGCCCGATAAGCCCATGGGCCGTCACGGCAGCGTGTTGCAGAGCAGTCCCGTCAAGAAATACGCCGTAGAGCAGGGCATCCCCGTACTTCAGCCTGAAAAACTGAAAGACCCGGCCTTCCTTGAAGCCCTTGCCGCCCTTAAGGCCGATCTCCAGATAGTAGTAGCCTTCCGTATGCTCCCTGAAGTAGTATGGAACATGCCACGCTTAGGAACCTTCAATCTTCACGGTTCCCTGCTCCCTCAGTACCGCGGAGCCGCTCCCATCAACTGGGCCATCATAAACGGTGACAAGGAGACCGGAGTAACCACCTTCTTCCTAAAGCATGAGATTGACACCGGCGATATAATTCACCAGGAGCGTATTCCTATTCTGCCCGATGACAATGCCGAGACCATGCATGACAAACTGATGGCGTTAGGAGCAGACCTTACCGTCCGTACACTGCAGGATATCCTTGCCGGTAATATCAAGCCCATACCGCAGTCCGATATTCCGGTCAGTGAACTCCGCCCAGCCCCCAAGATCTTCAAGGAGACCTGCCGCATAGACTGGAACCAACCTACAGCCCGTGTCCGTGACTTCATCCGAGGCCTCTCTCCATACCCAGCCGCCTGGACCGTCCTGCACTCTCCTGAAGGCAATGATCAGGATTTCAAGATATTCGCCGCAGAGCCCCTCACTGATGCGCCTGCCGGTCAGCCCGGCGCAATAATCAGCGATGGCCGCAAAAACATCTGCGTATCAACAGCCGACGGAGTCCTCCGTCTTCTCGAAGTCCAAATCGCTGGCAAAAAGAGAATGCCCGTCTCCGCCTTCCTCTGCGGCAACGACCTGTCAGATTGTACCTTCATTTGAATAACTTCCTCAGCGAGCGGATTTTTCCTTCTTGCAGGAGCCGGATATCCGTTTTGGAGACCATCAGTGCAGAGGCGTAAAGCGTAGGACCTTGGAGGATTCCGTTAAGAACGGCGCTTGTTTGAGGCATGTTAGGCCCCATAGGGGACTAAAAATGCCGAGTTCGCCGTTTAGGGTCCGGAAAGGCCCGGAGTAGCCTCGGAACGTTGTGTCTCCCAAACGGATATCCGGCGGTGTAAGAAGGAAAAATCCCCTTCCAAAGTGTTAAAATTGACATTTTGTTTGTGTATTAAGAAAAATTCACATTATCTTTGTCCTCGCACTAATCGAATTATTCACTAAAACCGAAATGCCTATAGACTGAACTTTACTCCAATAACCAAGTAAAGAAGAAGTAATGGAGAATTTGAATCAGCTCACTGACGACCAGTTGGTAGCTCTTTATTCAAACGGTAACAATAAGGCGTTCGATACCCTCTTGACACGTTATCAGGATAAATTGTATTCGTACATCAACTTTGTTGTGCGCAATCGTGACTTGGCCGATGATATCTTCCAGGATACATTCGTAAAGGCGATAGTAACCCTCCAGAAGGGAAACTATACCAGCACCGGTAAGTTCGGCGCCTGGCTCACACGTATAGCGCACAACCTCATTATAGATTTCTTCCGTCAGGACAAGAATGAGAACACCGTCAGCAATGACGCTCAGGATTATGACCTGCTCAACAACGCTAACCTGGCTGAGATGAATATAGAGGACACCATGATCAATGATCAGACTCTGCGTGATGTCCGCCGTCTTGTAGATGTCCTGCCCGATAATCAGCGTGAGGTAGTGTTCATGCGTTACTATCAGGACCTCAGCTTCAAGGAGATAGCCGATATCACAGGCGTCTCAATCAACACGGCATTGGGCCGTATGCGCTATGCCTTGATCAACATCCGCAAGATGTCGGTGGAGAAAGGCATCGCCCTGACCATTGCAGATTGACCTGTAGTCAGTTTTAAATATTTTTCACTCTGTTCCATATACTATTTTTGTAAGGTTCGCGTTTTAATTGTGAACTTAACAAAAGGATGCCTATGGATCAGACTTCTACTTCTTCTTCTATTACTGAAAATCTAATCCGGACTGCTCTTAAAAGCGTCTCATACGGCCGCCCAGCCGAGAAAACGCTGGAGTTCCTCCGCAATTTCGCAGCCGGAATACGTATTGTAGGCGAGCTTCCCGGTGAAGCCTCCGCATACTCATTGAACTAAGAAAGCGGATAACCTCCCGCTTTCTTTTTTTAATGTCAAATATTCACTACTTTTGCAGTAGGATTCAGCAGGAATCCAATGAATAACACAGATATAGAAAATAAATGAGCACCATTGTAGCACCCTCATTGCTGTCTGCCGATTTCGGTGATTTGCGAAAAGATTTGGAGATGATCAACCGCAGCCAGGCTGATTGGCTGCATCTTGATATAATGGACGGTGTGTTCGTACCTAACATATCGTTCGGTTTTCCCGTATTGAAGTATGTGGCTAAGTATTGCACCAAACCGCTGGACCTGCATCTTATGATTGTGGAGCCTGAGAAGTTCATGGATCGTTTCCAGGAGCTTGGCGTAACCACATATAACGTCCATTATGAGGCCTGCCGTCATCTCAACCGTACCATATATGAGATCAAGAACCGCGGTATGAAGGCTGCTGTCACGCTTAATCCTTCCACACCGGTTTCAATGTTGACCGATGTCATAAAGGATGTCGATATGGTACTGCTCATGACTGTGAACCCCGGTTTCGGTGGCCAGAAGTTCATAGAGCACTCAATAGATAAGGTTAAGGCACTGCGTAAGCTCATCAGTGAAAGCGGATCGAATGCTCTCATTGAGGTTGACGGAGGTGTAACATTTGAGACTGCTCCACGTCTTGTAAAAGCAGGTGTTGACGTCCTGGTATCGGGCAACACCATATTCTCGGCACCAGATCCTGAGGCCGCAATCCTTGAACTCAAAAAACTTTAAGGATAAGTGAGGTTACAGGACTGGCCCTCTTTAAGGCTGGTCTTTCCCCTTATAGCAGGGATAATAATATCGGATACCATCTTAAACACCCGGGCAGATGTGCCGGTCTGGTGCTTCTTTGCCATAATCGCAACGCTAATAGCATTAATTCTGATATTCAGTGACAGGCATCCCCGTTTCTCTGGGCTTTGTCTGTCACTTTCATTTGTCGTGGTAGGGGCATTGTCCTATACCATACAGATGGATAGGGTAAAGGTGGAGTGGCCCAAGCGCTGGGCAATATATCATGGGGTGGTTAACTCCTATCCGCTGGAGCGTGAACGTACCTATCGGCTTGAGGTGAGCCTTACTGACAGCCTTTACAGGGCCCGTAATATCTATCTCTACCTGCCCAAGGACAGTGCCGCGCAGTCTCTGCTGCCGGGGCAGACAATAACCTTTGACGGTAAGATAAACAAGCCATCCAGTGAGGGTGCCGGTTTTGACTACGCCTCATATCTGTTGAGCCATGGCGTCTCCGGCACACTCCGCGTCCAGGCTAAGGATTGGTGGGCAGGCCCGTCTGACGGTCCGTTGAGCCTTAAGAACCGATGCATCCGTTTCCGTCGCAGCATAATGGCCAAATACAGGGAGTGGGGGCTTGAGGGCAATGCTCTGGCGGTCGTCTCTGCCGTCTCGCTGGGTGAGAAGAAACAGCTGAGCGAGGGTCTGCGTGAGGTCTATTCCACATCGGGAGTAAGTCATGTGCTGGCCGTATCGGGCCTTCATGTAGGCATCATGTGTTGCTTCCTATATTTTCTCTTGCCCTCCTTCCTTTTCCGCATCCGTCCGGGTGGTATGATAGCCCGCCTGTGCCGCTTGGTTTCAGGAAAGAAAACCGTGCTTGAACTGGGCTCCGATGTCTTCTGGCTTAGAGAACTGATAGTCATGCTTGTGATGTGGTCATACGCCTTTGCCATAGGCATGCCGGTTTCCATAACCCGTTCTCTCATAATGTTCTCCATCGTGGCTGTCTGCCGTGCCGTTGAACATGAAGGCTCCGCCCTTAATTCGCTTGGCCTGGCTGCTCTGTTCATGCTGGTGGCAAATCCTTCGGCCATATTTGATATGAGTTTCCAGCTCTCGTTCAGCGCAGTGCTGTTCATCGTAATACTCACTCCGCCGCTTTTGGAACTGTGGAATCCCAAGAACGTCGTTGTCAGGTACATCTGGCGCGTATCGGCCCTCTCCATATCGGCTCAGATAGGCACAACGCCCATAATCATGTACCATTTCTCCAGCTTCTCAACCTATGTACTGCTGGCCAACCTCTTTGTCGTTCCTTTGATGTTCGTCATCGTGGCGCTCTCCATGTCCCTCTGGATTACAGGTTGGATTGCTCCGTTGAGGGATATCACAGTAAACCTGCTCACCTGGATGATTGATACCCTGACCCTTCTGCTCACCCGTGTTACGTCATTGCCATATTCGCATCTGGAGCTTTCCATCAGCAAAGGGTGGCATATCATAGCCTTTTATGCGGTCATCATCTGTATCTATTTGTGGTATAAAGAAGCTCGTGCGCATCGTTTGGTACAGGCTCTTGCCTGCGTGGCCATCGCATCGGTTTTGGGCATGATTCAAAACTTTGTTGTTTGAGCAAGAATGAGTAACTTTGCGCTGTTATGATAGAAAATGCGTTTTCAGGTAGTGACGTATCTGAGTTCCGGTTCTGGATGGGCTGGGCTGACCGTTATGTCATTCTCACCCACATGGGCCCTGATGGTGATGCCATTGGTTCGTCCCTGGCGTTATGTCACTACCTCAGGAGTAAAGGCAAGCAGGCCGTAGTGCTTGTGCCTGATTCGGCTCCTGATTTCCTTAAGTGGCTGCCTGGCGCTGATGAAATAAAGGTTTATAATGATAACCCCGCAGTTGCAGAGGATATGGTGTATAAGGCAGATGTCCTGTGCTGTCTTGACTTCAATGTGGTGAGCCGTATTGACAAGATCGCAGCCAGCTTCCTCTATTCTAAGGCCAAGAAATTCCTGTTGGATCATCACCCTTATCCTGGTGCCAATTTTGATGTGATACTCTCTCATCCTGAGGCCTCTTCAACATCGGAGTTGGTCTTCCATCTTATATGCGCGTTGGGTGATTTCCGTTCCATGGATCTCAATATGGCAGAGTGTATCTATACAGGAATCATGACTGATACCGGCGCACTTTCATACAACAGCAATTCCAGTTCTCTGTTCAATGTAGTGTCGCATCTGCTTGACAAAGGCGTTGATAAGGATGATATTTACCGTCGCGTCTATAACAACTACTCTGAGGACCGTCTGCGTCTCCAGGGATTCGTGTTGTATGACAAGATGCAGATTTTCCGTGATAAATCTACTGCCCTCATTACATTGACTGATGATGAGCTCCATCGTTTCAACTATAAGAAAGGAGATACTGAAGGCTTTGTCAATATGCCTCTTCAGATAAACGGTGTGCTCATGAGCGCCTTCTTCCGTGAGGATAAGGAGCAGGGTGTCATTAAACTCTCGTTCCGTTCAGTAGGTGATGTGCCATGTAACCGTTTTGCTACTGATTTCTTTCATGGCGGCGGTCACATGAACGCTGCCGGCGGTGAATTCCACGGTACGCTCAGTGAGGCTGTTGAGTGTCTGCATAAGGGACTTGATGAATGGTCCCGTTCTGCCGAAGAATGTATTAGACAATTATTTGTAAAGTGATATGAAGAGAATCTTGTATTTGGCTGTCTTATTTGTGGTTGCATCGGCTTCTGTTATCTCTTGCGATGATGAGGAGACCTATGCTGAGCAGAAAGAGCGTGAGGCCAGACAGATTGAAAACTGGATAAGCCAGCATGGCATAAATGTGTTATCAATGTCAGAATTCCTGCGTGATACCATAACTGATGTTGCCCGGAATGAATACGTCCTCTTTTCAGATAACGGCGTCTATATGCAGATAGTCGAGCGTGGTAAAGGACATGCTGTTCAGCCTGGTGAACAAACGTATATTAATGCCACGTATGTTGAGAGATATGTCAGTTCTGGTGATACTATCACGATGAATAAATTTGAGTCAGAACCAGATTTCTTCTCTTTAAGCCGTAAGGGTGACAATTATACGGCATCTTTTATTCAAAGAGAAAATAGACACATTGGTGTGATGCTAAGGCGTTATGGCTATTCTGTTCCAAATGCATGGCTTATGCCATTCCCTTATATCAAACCAGGTATGCTCAGTTCTGCAGCTAAGGTCCGTCTTATAGTCCCTCATAATCAGGGAACCCAGACAGCTGCAGCAAATGTTTACCCTACATTTTATGAAATAACTTTAAGTCGGTATAGAAACAATGGCAATGATTAAATCAATCTCCGGTTTACGCGGAGAGATAGGTGGTCCCGCAGGAAACGGTCTGACCCCTCTGGATATAGTAAAGTTTACATCGGCCTACGCCACCTGGGTACGTGAAGGTAACCCCCAGGCCCGTCAGATCGTTGTAGGCCGTGACGCCCGTCTTTCAGGCGAGATGGTACGTCAGGTGGTGTGCGGTACTCTTATGGGAATGGGTTTTGACGTGACCGATATCGGTCTTGCCACCACTCCCACCACAGAGCTTGCCGTAACCTGGCTCAAGGCCGATGGAGGTCTCATCCTCACCGCCAGCCATAACCCCCGTCACTGGAATGCGCTCAAGCTCCTCAACAGCAACGGTGAGTTTCTGACAGCTGCTGATGGCAACCGTGTCCTTGAGATTGCAGAGAAGGAGGATTTCATTTATGCCGATGTTGACCAGCTGGGTCATTACAAGACTGATGATACCATGAACCGTCGTCATATAGAGTCCGTCCTTGCACTTGACCTTGTTGATGTCGATGCAATTAAGAAGGCTGGCTTCAAGGTTGCTATTGACTGCGTAAACTCAGTCGGTGGTGTTATCCTGCCTGAACTTCTTGATGCACTGGGCGTCAAGAGCGTTGACAAACTCTATTGTGAGCCTACCGGTGATTTCCAGCATAACCCTGAGCCCTTGGAGAAGAACCTTGGTGATATAATGAACCTCATGAAGAAGGGTGGCCGCGATGTCGCTTTCGTTGTTGACCCTGATGTTGACCGCCTGGCATTCATAGATGAGAACGGCCAGATGTACGGTGAGGAATACACCCTTGTAACCGTAGCCGATTATGTCCTGCGTCACACTCCCGGCAATACCGTTTCCAATCTCAGCTCCACCCGTGCCCTGCGTGACGTAACCCGTCAGTACGGCGGTCAGTATAACGCCGCTGCAGTAGGTGAGGTCAATGTCACCACTAAGATGAAGGAGACTGGAGCCGTTATCGGCGGTGAGGGCAATGGCGGAGTCATCTATCCCGCTTCGCACTATGGCCGTGACGCACTCGTAGGTATCGCCCTGTTCCTGAGCCATCTGGCACACATGAACATGAAGGTAAGTGAGCTCCGTAAGATATATCCTCCGTACTTCATCGCCAAGAACCGTATCGATCTCAAACCCGGTACAGATGTTGATGCCATCCTCAACAAGGTTAAGGGCATCTATGCCAAGGAGGAGATCAATGACATTGACGGTGTAAAGATAGATTTCCCCGATAAGTGGGTACATCTGCGCAAGAGCAACACTGAGCCCATCATCCGTGTCTATTCAGAGGCTTCCACAATGGAGGCAGCCAACGCAATAGGCCAGGATGTGATGAATGTCATCAACTCAATGATCTGACCGTTTGGCGGGCATATACATACATATCCCGTTTTGTGCCAAACGCTGTATATACTGCGGCTTCTTCTCGACTGTGCGTCAGGAAGAAGCCGCACGTTATGTCAGCACCCTCTGCCGTGAACTGCAACTGCGCAAGGGTTATCTGTCCGATGCCCCCGTCAAGACCCTCTATTTTGGTGGCGGAACCCCTTCGCGCCTTACTGTTGACCAGCTGGGCAGTATTATATCGGCCATAGATTCCGTGTTCGGCCTAAGTCACCTTGAGGAACTCACCGTAGAGTGTAATCCCGATGATATAACCCCGGATTATGTCTGTGCCCTCCGTGCTTTTGGCGTGAACCGCATAAGCATGGGCGTGCAGACCTTCAATGATAATCTGCTTACGTTCCTGCGTCGCCGTCACACCGCTGCCCAAGCACTGGAAGCGGTCCGCATCTGCCGTGATTCCGGCATCACAAACATCAGCATAGACCTTATGTACGGTCTTCCCGGCCAAACATTGGATATGTTCCGTTCCGATCTTGAAACCGCTCTCTCAGCCTGCGTGCAGCATATCTCCTCCTACTGCCTCTCCTACGAGGAAGGCACGCCGTTGCAGGTTCTCCGTGATCAAGGCCGTGTAGTCCCTGCCACTGATGACCTTTGCGCCCGGATGTTCACCCTGATGTGCGACACACTCCATGCCGCCGGCTTTGACCATTATGAAATCTCCAACTTCTGCCAGCCCGGATTCCATTCCCGTCACAACAGCAGCTACTGGGACGGAACCCCCTATCTCGGAGTAGGAGCATCGGCCCATTCCTACAACGGTACGTCCCGCCAGTGGAACCCCTCTGATTTGGATGCCTATATGACCGCAATAGAGCATTCAACCCCGCAGTATGAGATAGAAACCCTGACTCCCGCCGATCTCTACAACGAAAAACTGATGCTCTCACTCCGTACCGCCCAAGGCCTCAATCTCTCTGCCCTTTCATCTAATGATCGTCATTCTGTTTTGCAATCCGCAGAAAACTTACTGAATAATGATTCTCTGATATTGGAAAACAATCATCTCAGAATCCCTGAGCACCGATTGTTCATAAGCGATACCATCATCTCCACTCTCTTCAAATCCTGATTCAGTTTGCTGAATGAGCGAAAACTTAAAGGGTATGGTCTCGGAAACCGTCGCCACCCTCGGCGCGTCAGAGGGAGGAGCCTGTGTCCAAGAAGGTATCATGGAAGGTGGGGGGAACTCACACCTTTCAGGGTGCCTTATTGGACATAGGAGGGATAGGCCTGAAGGGCCGTAGTTTCAGAGACTATACCCTTTAAGTTTTCCTCTCCATTCATGAAAAGCTGTAGGAACTTCTAATAAAAAAGTTTGGTATTCTTCGTATTATTAAATAAATTTGCGAGCCTTCGTTAGGAAGGATAACCTAATTGATAAATCAATAATTACTAATATGAAGAATTATAAAACAGAAGACATCCGGAACATCGCCATACTTGGCGGAGCCGGATCAGGAAAAACCACCCTGACCGAGAGTATCCTTTTTGAAGCCGGCGTCATTAAGCGCCGCGGTTCTGTAAACTCCAAGAACACAGTAAGTGACACCGCAGCAGTAGAGCTTGAGTATGGCTATTCAGTCTATTCAACAGTATTCGCTGTAGAGATGTTCGGCAAGAAGTTCAACTTCTTCGATTGCCCGGGCTCAGATGATTTCTCAGGCCAGGCAGTAACAGCACTGAACATCTGTGATTCAGCTATTCTTGTAGTGAACGGTTCACGCGGTGTAGATGTAGGCCTTATCAATAGCTATCGTCTTGTAAAGAAACTGGGTAAGCCCGCATTCTTCGTAGTAAACCACGTTGACAGCGATAAATGCGAGTATGACAACGTAGTAGAGCAGATCCGTTCTACCTTCGGTACCACATGTGTACCCATCCAGTTCCCCGAGCAGGCAGGTCCCTCATTCAAGAGCATAATTGACGTTCTGCTTAACCAGAAACTCACATTCGCTGACGGTTCAGCCATGAAGGCTGAGGATATCCCCGGTGCTGTTGCTGATAAGGCACAGACCATGCGCGATACCGTAACAGAGTCAGCTGCTGAGAATGATGAGGCTCTCATGGAGAAGTTCTTTGATCAGGGCGAGCTTTCAATTGATGAGATCCGTGCCGGTTTCCGTAAGGGTATCGAGACATGCGGCCTGTTCCCCATCGTATGCACAGCCGCTGCTCCTAACGTAGGCGTCAGCCGTCTTGTTGAGTTCCTCGGCAATGTAGCTCCGTCACCTCTGCAGGGTAAGGAAGTTCAGGATACCAAGGGTGAGACCGTTAAGCTTGATGCATCAGGCACATCACTCTTCTTCTTCAAGACCACCATTGAGCCCCATATCGGTGCAGTATCATACTTCAAGGTAATGTGCGGTAAGGCACATGAGGGTCAGGATATGTTGAATGCTGACCGTGGTTCCAAGGAGCGTGTAGCTCAGATCTTCGTAAGCCAGGGCAATACCCGCGTTCAGGTTCCTGAGCTGCTTCCCGGTGATATAGGTTGCACAGTAAAACTTAAGGATGTACGTACCGGCAACACTCTCAATGAGGGCGCTGACCGTTCATTCAACTTCATCAAATATCCTAACTCTAAGTATTCACGCGCATTGAAGCCCGTTAATGAGGCCGATATGGAGAAGATGATGACCATCGTCAACCGTATGCGTGAGGAGGATCCCACACTCGTTATTGAGCAGTCCAAGGAGCTCCGTCAGGTTATCCTGTCAGGTCAGGGTGAGTTCCATCTCCGTACCTTCAAGTCATGCATCGAGAACAATGATAAGATGATGAACAACTTTGAGGAGCCCAAGATTCCTTATCGTGAGACCATCACCAAAGCAGCCCGTGCTGATTATCGTCACAAGAAACAGTCAGGTGGTGCCGGTCAGTTTGGTGAGGTTCACCTTATCGTTGAGCCTTATGAGGACGGTAAGCCCATGCCTGAAATGTTCAAGTTTGGCAACCAGGAGTTCAAGATGACCGTTAAGGGCGTTGAGGAATATCCGCTGGAGTGGGGTGGTAAACTCGTTTATGTAAACAGTATCGTCGGTGGTTCTATCGATGCCC
>JAEEGL016810101.1_pt1 | contig 13630 bp, 6 predicted proteins | sample 9134231 | NCBI WGS metagenome assembly JAEEGL01 (sample SAMN16246548, study PRJNA631951) | gut metagenome | biome: gut microbiome; feature: rumen; material: fiber-attached | host: Bos | place: Iran: Karaj | collected 2018-10
TGGCCCTTCCCCTTGTCATAAAGAGGCTCATTGAACATATGACAACCTCATTGGAATACCCTTGAAATAAAGAACAAAAGGAGATTGATAACAGAAATAGAGAAGAGCGTCGCCGTTCGATTCAACCGATATTCATAGGACAACACGGTGTACCTTGGGGGTTACCGCAACAGAACACATACCACGACCCCATGAGTGAAAGAAGCACCGCGATCCATCAATCCAACACCATTCTGCGAACGGCAAGACACAACATCCGAGGCCATGATTCCATGTCATGGAAGGCCGCAGTCTGCATTCCGAGTGTCGTCGCGACTATCGCGACCGTCACCATCGCTGTTGCTAACAGTCCTAGTCTCTTTGCCGTTTCCATCCGAAAACACCTCCTTACAGTAATTCGGACGGAAATGAAACAATTGCATTTGATATTTGAAAGGCCACTGTCGAAACGAACAATGGTTCGAAAGAGTTGACAACATATGCACAAACATGGTCTCACGGGACATGAACTGTGCGATTTCGCACAAAATGAGCGAGTTTGTACTATCCTTTACAGTGATAATAGAAGATAGAACGACAATGGTCACATCGCGATTAGATGTTCCCGATTTCGCACTGTCTCCAGGGATCAGTTGCTCTCGTCCTTGAGGAGCATCTTGTAGCCTACGGGCATGACCTTGATGAACCTGTCGCAGCTGTTCTCCCAGTCACTCAGAAGGGATTCGGCCTTCTTGCTTCCGGTATACTTCAGGTGATCAGTCAGTATCCTCTTCAGATCCTCGCGGTCCTTCGGATCGTCCATCAGGTCGATCTCCACCATGTCCATGTTGCAATGGCGGTCGAAGTCCCCCACGTCGTCCAAGACGTAAGCGACACCTGCGGACATTCCTGCAGCGAAGTTCCTTCCGCAGCTTCCTAGCACGACGACCTTTCCGCCGGTCATGTACTCGCAGCAATGGTCTCCCACGCCTTCCGCGACGGCTATGGCTCCGCTGTTACGCACACAGAACCTCTCTCCGACGGTACCGGCGACATAGAGCTCTCCTGCAGTCGCTCCATAGAGGATGGTGTTGCCCGCGATGACGTCCCCGGGCTTCGAACCCTTGCGGGATATCGATATCCTTCCGCCCGAGAGTCCCTTTCCGACGAAGTCGTTGGCCTGTCCCTCGAGATTGAAAGATACTCCTTTCGCTAGGAACGCTCCGAAGCTCTGTCCCGCCTCGCCTTCGAATGCGACACTGATGTCATCCGCCTTCAATCCCCTCAGGATCTCTCCCGAGAGCATTGCACCCACCGAACGATCGGTGTTCTTGATCTGATATTGACATGGACTACCGTTGCAGACATCCTCGACGATCCTCTTGTCAAGACAGTCGCCTATCATATCGGGCTGTCCCTCGTCGAATGTCCTGGTGCCTTCAGCCACCTGCAAAAGAGGCGATATGTCCAGCATCGATCCCCTTCCAGAGATATTCCTGACATCAATGAGATCGGCCCTTCCGATTATGTCATCCAGACTGCGGTATCCCATGGCTGCGAGACGTCTCCTGACATCCTCTGCTATGGCCGTGAGGTAGTTGATCACGTTCTCTGGAGTGCCCTTGAACTTGGCCCTCTTCTCCGGATCCTGGGTGGCTATTCCTACCGGGCATGTGTTGGTCTGACATTTGCGGCACATGACGCAACCCATAGAGATCAGGATCGATGCAGCGAAACCGTATTCCTCCGCTCCTAGGAGGGCTGCGATGATCACATCGCGCCCGGTCTTCATCTGACCGTCGACCTGCAGCCTCACGCGTCCTCTTAGACCGTTGGAGACCAAGGCCTGCTGTGCTTCGGCGATTCCGAGCTCCCATGGTAGTCCTGCGTATCTCATCGAGGACATGGGCGCTGCTCCCGTTCCTCCGTCAGCTCCCGATATAAGGATGATGTCTGCTCCTGCCTTAGCGACTCCTGATGCGACCGTTCCCACGCTCGCTTCGGATACCAGCTTGACGCTGATCTTCGCAGTGGGATTCACGCATCTCAGGTCGAATATCAGCTGCTTCAAGTCTTCGATGGAATAGATGTCGTGATGAGGAGGCGGTGAGATCAGTGTGACCCCGGGCAGGGTGTGGCGGGTGGCCGCGATGATCTGATCCACTTTGAAACCCATCAGCTGTCCGCCCTCTCCGGGCTTGGCCCCTTGTGCGCATTTGATCTGCAACTCGTCGGCGTTGACGAGATACTCCGCATCGACTCCGAACCTTCCTGATGCGACTTGCCTGACGGCTGAGCGTATGTCCCTTCCGTCAACAGGCTTGTTCCTTGCAGAATCCTCTCCGCCCTCTCCGCAGTTGCTCTTGGCCTTGATGCGGTTCGCTGCCTCGGCAGCGGTCTCGTGGGCCTCCTTGCTAATGGCTCCGAAGGACATGGCCTCTATCACGAACCTCTTGAGGATCTCGGATGCGGGCTCGACCTCTTCCAACGGGACAGAGGTTCCCTTCCTCTCCTCCATGAGGTCGCGGATGTAGAACAGACCGTCTCCTAGATCGACCTTGTCCGCGAATGCCTGATAGTTGGCCGGATCGGATGATGCTGAATGGAGCAGCTTGACGGCCTCGGGGCACCATGCGTGCCTCTCTCCTCCGTTACGGCATACGTACATGCCCGGATCGGGGAGCTCCGTGCTCTCTGATGAGTAAACTGATGAATGGCATGAGATGATGTCCTCAGCAATCTCCTTGAGTGTGATTCCGCCGATGTTGGAGGTGGTCCCTGACAGATACTTGCTGCACAGTCCCTTGTCCAATCCGATTGCCTCGAACAGACATGATCCACGGTACGACCTGATGGTCGATATGCCCATCTTGGACATGATCTTCATGAGTCCCTTCTCAAGAACGCGGATATACCTGTACTCCGCGGTATCGGGGTCGTACGGGACCTTTCCTGAACGTGATAGTTCCTCGACCTCGGCATAGGCCAGGTAAGGGTTGACCAGATTCGCTCCGTAGGCGAACAGCATAGCTATATGCTCCACCTCCCTGGGCTCTCCTGATTCCACGATGATTCCCGTGAGGAGACGCTTCTTGTTCTCGACCAGATGCTGATTAACGGCCGCGAGCGCCAGCAGGGAAGGTATCGGTGCATGCTTGGAATCTATGCTCCTGTCCGAGAGGATGATGTAAGAATCTCCCTTCTCGACTATCTCGTCCGCCTGTCTGCATATGGAATCCAATGCTTCCTCGAGTCCCTCAGGTCCCTTGGACACATCAAAGACGATAGGTATGACCTCGGTGGAGAATCCGCGGTACCTCAGGTTCTTCAAGAGGTCCAGCTCACGGTTCGTGATGATCGGGTGCCTGACCTTGACGATATGGCAGCTGTCCGATGCGGGAGAGAGCATGTCATTCTGAAGCGGTCCGATGTATCCTGTGATGGACATGACCAGCTCCTCCCTTATCGGATCGATGGCAGGGTTCGTGACCTGCGCGAAGGACTGCCTGAAGTAGTTGAAGAACAGCTGAGGCTGGTCTGACAGTATCGGTAGAGGCGTGTCACATCCTGTGGATGAGACCGGCTCCTTGAAATTGAGTATCGAGGACACGAACGTGTTGTCGATATCCTCCTTGGTGTAGCGGAACATGCCTTTGGCATGGACCATGTCCTGGACCGAGCGATCGACCGTACGACCGGAAGATACATCTGCCAGATCGATACGATTCTTCTCCAGCCAGTCCCTGAACGGATATGCGGAAGCAAGAGCTCCTTTGATCTCGCTGTCCCTGACGATCCTGTTCCCTTCGGTGTCGATGAGGATCATCTTTCCGGGCCTCAGCCCTCCGGACTCCTTGATAGAAGACCCTTCTATCGGCAGGACTCCGGTCTCTGATGCCATGATCATGAGCCCGTCGTTGGTGATTGTGTACCTGACCGGACGCAGTCCGTTCCTGTCCAGCATCCCTCCTGAGAGCTTTCCGTCGGTGAACAGCACCGCTGCAGGCCCGTCCCAGGGCTCCATGTAGATCGAATTGTACTCGTAATAGGCCTTCAGGGAATCAGGGATCGGGTTCTTGCTGTTCCATGACTCGGGGATGAGCATGGACATCGCGTTGGACATCGAAAGCCCGCTCAGGGTCATGAACTCGAACACGTTGTCCATCGATGCGCTGTCGCTCATGCCCGGCTGGACTATAGGCGAGATATCCTCGATGTCGGAGAAGGTCTTGTTCTTCAGTATGCTCTCCCTTGCGCGCATCCAAGAGCGGTTTGCGTTGATGGTGTTGATCTCACCGTTGTGGCAGAGCATCCTGAAGGGCTGTGCCAGCTTCCACATGGGAACGGTGTTCGTACTGAATCTGGAATGGACCATCGCGACCGATGATTTGAGGTCGGGATCGCTGAGGTCGAGATAGTAGCGGCGTATCTGCTCGGGGGTGAGCATGCCCTTGTAGACGATGGTCTTGGTGGAGAGGCTGCAGATGTAGAACTCTTCATCCTGCACCTTCCTCTCGGTGTGCTTCCTGAGCAAGTACAGCTTCTTCTCCAGGGTCTCCTGGCTGTCATAGCTGCTCAGGAACACCTGGACTATGCGTGGCTCCGTCTCCAAGGCCAGGGGTCCGGGGACGCTGTGGTCCACAGGCACATCGCGCTCTCCGATGATCTTCAGACCGACGGCCTTGGCCTCCTCCCTGAATATCGAAAGACAGTTCGCCGATCTGGAGGCGTCCTTGGGAAGGAACATCAGGCCTGTACCGTACCTTCCGGCCTCAGGCGCATCTATACCGCACTTCAGGACGAAGTCGTGAGGGATCTGTATCGTGATTCCGGAACCATCACCGGTGCAACCGTCGGCGTTCTCAGCCCCACGGTGCGCCAGATTCTCCAGGACCTTAAGACCGCTATCCACGATTCCATGGCTAGCGCTGCCGTCTATCCTTACGACCATGCCGACTCCGCAGGAATCCCGCTCGTCAGCGGGGTCGTAAAGACCGCATACTGGATTCATATGAACTCTCTTCAGTGGATGAACAGCAGCTCTCTGTACTTGGGCAGAGGCCACATCTGATCGTCAATCATCATCTCAAGCGAATCCACATGCTCCCTAATCTTCTCGAGCATGGGTGCGACATCGTCGTGGTACATGACCGCGGTCTTGCGGTCCTCGTCCATCTTGGACAGCTTCTCTTCCATCTTGTCCAGCTTGATGACGTATGCCTCCGCTGAGGAGATGTCGTCTGAGATGCGCTTGATCAGGTTCATCTGTGATGCTGCCATCTTCTTGAACTCGGCTGCAGGGTACAGTTCCTTCAGGCCCTTGACGTTCTGCAGGAGCATGCTCTGATATCTGATCGCCACTGGAATTACGTGGTTGGTGGTCAGGTCGCTGAGAACCCTTGCCTCGATTGCGAGCTTCTTGCAGTAGATCTCCCAGTAGACCTCCTTCCTGGACTCCAGCTCGACCTTGGTCATGACGCCGGTGTCCTTGAAGATCTTGATGGTCTCCTTCGTGGTGTACTGGTCGTAGATCACGGGCGCTGATGTCTCGCAGTCAAGGCCACGCTTCTTAGCCTCGGCCTTCCACTCGTCGGAGTATCCGTTTCCGTCGAAGCAGATGTTCTTACATGCCTTGAAGGTCTCGCGGGTCTCGTCGAGGACCGCCTGCATCACAGGGGTTCCGGCGGACACCCTCTTCTCCACCGCCTTCTTGAAGATGTTCAGCTGATAGGCCAGGATGGTGTTGAGCACCATGATGGGTCCGGAGCAGTTCGCGCTGGATCCGACGGCCCTGAACTCGAACCTGTTTCCGGTGAATGCGAAGGGAGAGGTCCTGTTCCTGTCGGTGTTGTCCACCAGCAGCTCGGGGATCTGGGGGATTCCCAGGCTGTAGCCCTTCTTTCCGCTGATCTTGACCATGTCCTTGCTTGCGAGGAGCTTCTCGAAAGCTTCGGTGACCTGCTTTCCGAGGAAAGAGGAGATGATCGCGGGAGGAGCCTCGTTCGCTCCGAGCCTGTGTGCGTTGGTCGCGTTGAGGACCGTTGCCTTGAGCAGTCCGTTGTTGTCATAGACTGCCTTGAGTGTGTTCGCCATGAAGCACAGGAACCTGAGGTTCTCCTCATCGGTCTTACCGGGGGACATCAGTCCGATTCCGCTCTCGGTACCGAGGGACCAGTTGCAGTGCTTTCCAGAACCGTTGATTCCCGCGAAGGGCTTCTCGTGGAGGAGCACCTCGAATCCGTGCCTCTCGGCGACGTTCTTCATCAGGGACATGAGGAGCAGGTTGTGGTCGATTGCGAGGTTCGCTGCCTCGTATACGGGAGCGATCTCGAACTGGTTGGGCGCCACCTCGTTGTGCCTGGTCTTGACCGGGATTCCCAGTTTATATGCCTCGATCTCGAGATCCCTCATGAAGTTCAGGACCCTCGGAGGGATGTCTGCGAAATAGTGGTCGTCCAGCTGCTGGTTCCTGGCGCTGTCGTGCCCAAGGAGGGTACGGTCCGTCAGGACCAGGTCGGGGCGGTCCATGTACAGGTCCTTGTCCACAAGAAAGTACTCCTGCTCCCAGCCCAGATATGAGTGGATGACCTCGTCGCCCTCTCCGAAGAACTCGAGGATTCCCTTGGCGGCCTTGGTCACTGCCGCGTCTGACTTCAGGAGAGGCGTCTTGTAGTCCAGGGCCTCTCCGTTGTAGGAAACGAATACTGTGGGGATACAGAGCGTGTCTCCGATGATGAATGCGGGCGATGAGGGATCCCATGCGGTGTATCCTCTCGCCTCGAATGTGTTCCTCAGACCTCCGCTGGGGAATGATGATGCATCGGGCTCCTGCTGGAAGAGGAGCTTTCCGCTGAAGTTCTCCATGGCCTCGCCGTGACGGCGTGGATCGGTGAATGAGTCGTGCTTCTCCGCAGTACCTCCGGTCAGAGGCTGGAACCAGTGGGTGTAGTGGGTGGCTCCGTGGTCCATTGCCCACCTCTTCATTCCCTCAGCCACATGGTTTGCGACTTCCTTGTCCAGGGTCGCTCCCCTCTCGACGGTCTCGTAAATGGACCTCCTGGTCTCCTCGGAGAGATACTTTCTCATCGCCGCTCTGTTAAAGACGTTGCAGCCGTAGTACTTCGACGTCTCCTTCTCGGGGGCGGTCGTTACGACGGGCATCTTAGCATTCGCCTTATCAACCACAGTGAACCTAAAGTTCTGCATGGTTCGATAACTCGAAACACGATTTTTATATCTTTTGCAGAGAAGATTTTGCCATTCAGCAATTTGGTCTGCGATAGGTCATGCAAATACATGAGTTGTCGGATTTCAGACATTTTTCGCTACGAAATCAGAAAAACTGCTCCCGGAGAAGGGCGCAGCGGAGCGCCGGAACTCCGGGAGGAAAAACGGTTTAAAGACCCTTGTGCGCCATGGCGGCCTTCACCAATCCGAAGTGCAGAGGCGAGGGCGAGAGAGGCCTGCTCTTGAACTCAGGGTGGAACTGAGCGGCCATGAAGTAGGGATGCCCGTCAAGCTCAGCGATCTCCATCCTCTTGCCGTCCTCGGACCTGCCGGTGAAATGCCATCCAGCAGCCTCCAATCTATCGATATAGTCGATATTTACCTCGTATCTGTGCCTGTGGCGCTCGTCGCAGCCATCGGATCCGTAGAGCTCGGCGGCCTTGGACCCTCCAGCGATCACGGTATGACGGGAACCAAGTCTCATGGTGCCTCCCATATCGCTGATATCGGCCTGCTCCGGCATGAGGATTATGACTGGATTTGCCGTATCTGGATTGAACTCTGAGGAATCGGCATCGTTCAGGCCCACCACATGCCTGGCGATCTCGATGGTGGCCACCTGGAATCCCAGGCAGACTCCCAGGAACGGGATCTTGTTCTCCCTGGCGTAATTGGCGGCTGCGATCTTCCCCTCGACTCCCCTGGTCCCAAATCCTCCGGGAACCAGAACTCCGTCGCATCCTTCCAGCAGATCCTTGGGGTTCTCTGACAGGAACCTGTCGGAATCGATGAATCTTACTTTTACTCCACAGTTTAGTTTAGCGCCCGCGTGCGTGAAGGATTCCAAGTGGCTGAGATATGAGTCAGCAAGGGCTGTGTACTTGCCTACGAGCGCTATCTCCACACGGCCTTTCGGGTTGACGATCCTCTCGACAAAACCCTTCCACTCGCTCATATCGGACTTCTTCGTCAGAGGGCCGAGGTCCATGCGCTTGATGATGTAATCGGCGACACCCTGTTTCTCCAGGATCATGGGGACCTCGTATATCGTACGGGCATCTGGACACGAGATGACCGCGCTCTCGTCAACGTCGCAGAACATCGAGATCTTCCTCTTGGCAGAATCTGTGATCTCGCTCTTGCATCTGCATATGATCATGTCCGGCCTGATACCGGCGTTCATCAGGTCCTTGACGGAATGCTGGGTGGGCTTGGTCTTCTCCTCCCCGACGGTACCCATGATCGGCACCAGGGTGCAGTGGATGAACAGAGCGTTCTCGTTCCTTCCTATGTCCCTGCCGAGCTGTCTGACCGCCTCCAGGAAAGGCATGGACTCGATGTCTCCGACAGTTCCTCCGAGTTCCACGATGACCACGTCTGCATCCGAATTCCTTGCGGCTTGTATCATGCGCGATTTGATCTCATCCGTTATCTGAGGGATGATCTGAACCGTCTTACCCAGATAGGAGCCCTTACGCTCGTTCTCGATGACCGAGCGATAGACCTTTCCTGTGGTAATGTTGTTGTCCCTGCCGAGGTTGAGGTCCATGAAACGCTCGTAGTTCCCGAGGTCAAGATCGACCTCCCCTCCGTCGTCCAAGACATAGACCTCACCATGCTCGTATGGGTTCATGGTACCCGCATCTATGTTGAGGTATGGATCGACCTTGATCGATGTCACCCTGATTCCACGGGATTTCAACAGAAATCCTATGGAGGATGCAGTGATTCCCTTGCCTAAACCCGAAATAACTCCGCCGCTGACGAAAATGAATTTCATTGAAATCAACGGGATTGAATGACTGCTGTCAAACTTATTAAACCTTCTTTTTGTCGGATTTCAGACAAATGCCGTTTTTCAGGGAAATTAGGGTTAAATAGCATCTATTTGATGGGAACATCCCGATGATAAGTTACCTCGTGCTCGAAGATGGAACGGTGTATGAAGGGGATTCGTTCGGTTATCAGGCCGAAGCTTTTGGAGAAGTCGTATTCAGCACCGGAATGAGCGGATATCAGGAGAGTCTCACCGACCCTTCGTACAAGGGCCAGATACTTGTGATGACGTTCCCCACGATAGGAAACTACGGGGTCAACGACGAGTACTTCCAGTCGATCGGGATCCACTGCCGTGCCCTCGTTGTCAGGGAATACACCGAGATTCCTTCAGATTCCTACAAGGGAAAGACCATCGACGAGTTCCTCAAGGACTTCAAGGTCCCCGGGATCTCCGGAATCGATACAAGAGATCTCGTCATCAGGATTAGGGAGCAGGGAACACTCAAGGGAGCTATCATCTACGACGAGGATGCGATCGACGAGACCATCGATGAGCTCAAGAGGATGCCTGCACCATCCGATGCGGACCTGGTCCGCGAGGTGTCCTGCAAGAGCATCGAGAGATACGACAACGGAAAGGAATACACCGTAGGGCTGTTGGACTGCGGCGAGAAATCCCGTATCCTTCACGACCTCAGCGAGGTCTTCAACGTCATCATGTTCCCATACGACACCCCCTCGGATGTCATGATAGACACTGGAATCCAGGGGATTCTGGTCTCCAACGGGCCTGGGAACCCCAGTCATCCCAACATCATCAAGGGTCCCGTGAAGGCGGTCTCCGACCTTTCACCGGTCATGCCAATCATGGGAATATGCCTAGGAAATCAGATCACTGCCCTGTCATTCGGCGGAAGCACCTACAAGATGAAGTTCGGACACCGCGGATGCAATCAGCCCGTTTCCTACGAGGGGCGCGTCTACATCACCAGTCAGAACCACGGTTTCGCCGTGGACGAGAACAGCCTAGAAGGCACAGGGCTCATAGCGGATCAGTTCAACATCAACGACCGCAGCGTGGAGGGAATGAAGCACAAGGACCTCCCGATCTTCACCTCGCAGTATCATCCGGAGGCTCATCCGGGACCGCACGACACTTCGTTCCTGTTCCGTAGATTCTCCGAGGTCGTAAGGGGGGAGCGCAGATGAAGAAGCAATACAACAAGCTGCTGGTTATCGGATCGGGACCTATCGTCATAGGACAGGCAGCGGAATTCGATTTCTCAGGTTCACAGGCATGCCGCTCGCTGCGCGAGGAAGGATACAAGACGGTGCTGGTGAACAGCAACCCCGCCACCATCCAGACCGACCCCGATACCGCAGACAGCGTCTACATCGAGCCCCTCACCGCCGAATCGGTCGCGAAGATCATCGAGAAGGAAGGTGTCGATGGAGTCATCTCAGGAATGGGAGGGCAGACCGGACTCAACATCTCTGCGGAACTCGCGGAGAAGGGATACCTCAAGAAGTACGGCGCAGAACTGGTCGGGACACAGCTTGAGGCCATCGACAAATCAGAGGATAGGGAGCTGTTCAAGGAGACAATGGAATCCATCGGCGAACCCGTTCCCAAATCCAAATCGGTCAACAGCGTCGAGGAAGCCATCGAAGCAGTCAAGTTCATCGGAAAGTACCCTGTGCTTGTCCGTCCCGCATTCACGCTAGGTGGAACCGGAGGAGGTATCGCATACAACGAGGAGGAGCTTCGCGAGATTTGCAAGCTCGGACTCTCTTACAGCCGTATCCATCAGGTGCTCATCGAGGAGAGCGTGCTCGGATGGAAGGAGATCGAGTACGAGGTCATGAGGGACTCCAAGGACAACTGCATCATCATATGCAACATGGAGAACCTGGACCCCATGGGAATCCATACCGGAGAGTCCATCGTCTGCGCACCCTGCCTGACCCTCTCCGATCAGGACCTGCAGATGTTCCGCAGCGCATCGATCAAGATCATCCGTGCGCTGAAGATCGAGGGCGGATGCAACGTGCAGTATGCGTTCGATCCCGTCACACACGATTACCGTGTCATCGAGGTCAACCCGAGAGTATCGCGTTCATCAGCATTGGCATCCAAAGCGACAGGATACCCCATCGCTAGAGTCGCCACCAAGATAGCGGTCGGATACACATTGGATGAGATCCCGAACCGCATCACCGGAAAGACCTATGCGGCATTCGAGCCTGCTATCGACTACATCGTCATCAAGATCCCACGCTGGCCCTTCGACAAGTTCCGCACAGTGGACAGACATCTTGGAACACAGATGAAATCCACCGGGGAGATAATGTCCATCGGCCGCACAGTGGAGGAATCGATCCTCAAAGGACTCCGCTCGCTGGAGATAGGCGCCTTCGGATTGGATCCGATCGACATTACCGATGCAGAGATCCACGAGGAGTTCCGCAACGCGACAGACCGCCGCATATTCGCCATCGGCGAAGCGCTGAGAAGAGGCTGGAGCGTACAAGACATCGCCAAGGAGACGCATTGGGATATATTCTTCATACAGAAGCTCAAGAACATCATCGACATGGAGAAGAAGATCAAGGCCGGACCTCTGACAGACAAGCTGCTCAAGGAGGCCAAGGAGATGGGATTCTCCGACGAGAACATCGCGAAGATCCTAAGCGACCGCGACGAATGGTCCGTCATGGAGCAGCGCGAGAAGGCAGGCATCGTCCCGAAGTACAAGATGGTGGACACCTGCGCAGCCGAGTTCTCGGCATCCACGCCATACTACTACAGCACCTACCGCGGACGCTCCTCGGAGGTAGTCGACGACGGGAAGAAGAAGGTCGCCATCATCGGAGGCGGCCCGATCCGTATCGGACAGGGAATCGAGTTCGATTACTGCTGCGTCCACGGAGTCATGGCCCTTCAGGAAGAAGGCATAGAGGCGATAATGATCAACAACAATCCCGAGACGGTCTCCACCGATTACGACATCTCAGACCGCCTCTACTTCGAGCCCTTGGAATTAGAAGATGTGTTGAACGTCATCAAGGCAGAGAACGTCGACGGAGTGATCTGCCAATACGGCGGACAGACCTCGGTCAACCTCGCCATCGACATCGAGAAGGGAATCAAGGGAACGAAGACCAAGATCCTAGGAACAACCCCCGACCAGATGGATGTGGCGGAGGACAGGAAGAGATTCACCGACCTCATGCGCAGCCTGGGCATCAGACAGCCTCCGTCCGGTACCGCATACTCCTACGATGAGGCGATCCGCATCGCCAACGATGTGAAGTACCCCGTACTGGTCCGCCCCAGCTATGTCCTGGGAGGACGTGCGATGGAGATCGTCTACTCGGACGAGGAACTGAAGACTTACATGGAGACCGCGGTGAAGGTGTCCCGCAACCACCCCGTCCTGATAGACAAGTACATCTCGGAAGCGGTTGAGATCGATGTGGATTCCGTCTGCGACGGAGAGGATGTCTACGTAGGAGGAATTCTCGAGCACATAGAGTACGCCGGATGCCACTCCGGTGATGCCACAATGGTCATGCCTCCGTACACCCTGAAGCAGGATACGATAGATGAGATCGTTGAGATCAACCGCAAGGTCGCACTCGCATTGAAAATCAACGGTCTGATGAACCTCCAGCTGGCCTACAAGGGCGGCCAGATATGGATGATCGAGGCCAACCCCAGAGCTTCGAGGACGATCCCGTTCATATCCAAAGCGACGGGCGTGCCTCTGGCCAAGATTGGTGTCAAGGTCATGCTGGGAAGGAAGCTCAAGGAGTTCGGTCTCTCCGGTTACAAGGCGATAGACCACTATGCGGTGAAGGAATCCGTGTTCGCGTTCCTCAAACTGCCCGGAGTCGACACCATCCTGACTCCTGAGATGAAATCCACCGGAGAGGTCATGGGAATCGACCCCGACCTCCATGCAGCATGCCTCAAGGCTTTGACAGCAGCGGGAACGATCCTTCCCAAGAAGGGCGGAGTGTACATCACGGTCAACGACAACGACAAGCCCCGTGCTGTGGATGTCGCCAAATCCCTGGTCGGAATGGGATTCAGAATATACGCCACCAGAGGCACCTCGAAGTATCTGGAAGAGCACGGCATCGAGAACACACGCGTCTACAAGAACACCGAGGACCTGGAACCCAATGCCCAGAACCTGATGCGCAACGGCGACATCAACCTGGTCATCAACACCCCCAGGGAGCACTCCGGTGCGATCAGAGACGGGCATGCGATGCGCCGTATGGCGGTCGAACTGGAGATCCCGTACATCACAACCATGAACGGTGCGGAGATGGCCGTCGGAGCCATGGCGGTGGAACTTAAAGGGGAAACGGGCGTCAAGAGCATGCAGGAATACCACGGATTGGACTTCTGAGCGTCCAATCTCACAAATACTGGTAATCTTTCCCTTGTTTCAGACGGAAGGAGAGAACGAGCAAAGCCATCTCGATGGCTTGAAGCCTGACCTCGCCACCAAGCGCAACTGAACATTGATTTTTGACTTTGGGACCGAAATCAAAAAGTGTCCCGGCCGGAATGTTCAGTTGTGAAGCAAAAACAATTAACGACTGGGACGGAACTTCCCAGTCCGAACGAGAA
>JAEEGL013072234.1_pt1 | contig 13629 bp, 10 predicted proteins | sample 9134231 | NCBI WGS metagenome assembly JAEEGL01 (sample SAMN16246548, study PRJNA631951) | gut metagenome | biome: gut microbiome; feature: rumen; material: fiber-attached | host: Bos | place: Iran: Karaj | collected 2018-10
AAGCGGAAGGTGTGGCGCATGCCGTCCATATCGCCCTTGCCGAAAAACTGCGCGCCGAAAATCCCGGCGCCGCTCATGCCGCCGAAAATAGCCAGCATATGGACCATCAGGACTGAATTGGCAATGGAGGCGGCTGAGATGGCCTCTGTCCCCAGGCTGCCCACCATAATATTGTCCAGCAGGGAAACAAAGGAAGAAATAAACTGCTGGATCACCATAGGGATCAGCAGGGTCAGAACACTTTTATAAAATGCCTTTGTCCCGATAAAACGCTTCAGCATACGAAGGAAACCCCAATCCGTTGATCTGTCAAAACAGGAACCATTGTACAGCGAAGCGCCGTAATGTCAAGCGGTGTATTTTTGGTGTTGCCAGGCTTTTTCCCAAAGGCAGTTCATGGTATAATCAAGTGTTCGTGCATCAGGCACGGAACGACCCGGAGGAGACTATGCGATTAAAGAAACTGGAGCTGTACGGATTCAAGTCTTTTGCCCAGCGGACCGAGATTGTCTTCAATGAAGGCATTACGGCGATTGTCGGTCCCAACGGCTCCGGAAAAAGCAATATCGGCGACGCGGTGCGCTGGGTGCTGGGCGAGCAAAGCGCCAAGACCCTGCGCGGCGCCAGCATGCAGGACGTGATTTTCAGCGGAACCCAGACGCGCAGGCCGCTGAGCTACTGCGAGGTTTCCCTGATTTTTGACAACGAAGACCATACGCTTCCGTTGGAGTATTCCGAGGTCATGGTGACCCGTCGGGTTTACCGGAGCGGGGAGAGCGAGTATTTCCTGAACCGGAGCTCCTGCCGGCTCAAGGATGTGGTGGACCTGTTCCGGGATACCGGAATCGGCAAGGAAGGCTATTCCATTATCGGGCAGGGCCGGATTGATGAAATCCTTTCCAGGAAGGGCGAGGACCGGCGGCTTGTTTTTGAGGAAGCCGCGGGGATCGTGAAGTTCAAGGCCCGTAAGGAGGAAGCGGACCGGAAGCTTGGACGGACGCTGGAGAACATGACCCGGGTGGACGATATCCTGGACGAGCTGAAGCGCCAGCTTTCCCCGCTGGAGGAGCAGTCGAAGAATGCCCGGATTTACCTGGACCTGGCAGCGGAACTGAAGGAACTGGACCTGAACCTGTTCCTTGTCCGGTCTGAAAAAATGGAAGCAAAGCTGCGGGATTACGACCAGGAGCTGCAGTCCATCAAGGCGGTACTGGAGCAGACGGAAATTACCCTGCAGGAAAAATCGGAAGAACGGGACGCGCGGCAGGCGGAGATTTCCGAACTGGACGGGAAGATCTCGGAGGCGCACGCGGCGATGCTTGCCGGCGTGGAAGCGGTTCACGCGGCGGGAGACGCGCTGCATTCCATGGAGGAGAAGAAACGCAGCCGGCAGGAGAACCGGGAGCGCATCCTGGGCGAGCTGAGCCAGGGAGAGGAACGCCTGGAAGAACTGGACCAGATGGCAGGGGAAAGCTCAAGCGGCAGCGAAGAGCGTTCCGGCGTGCTGCAGCGGCAGGCCGGGGAACTGGAAAAGGCGAAGGAAGCCGAGGAGGACGCCCGCCGGAAACAGAACGAACGGGAAGAAACCCTGGAAGCGCACAAGAACGCCATGATCGACGCGATCAACCGCCGGACGGCCGCCCTGAATGACCAGACACGGCTGAAAACCATGCTGACGACCATGGAGGAACGGCTGCAGGAGGTTACGGTTTCCTGTGAAGCGATGAAGCGGGCCGGGGCAGACCTGGACGGCGCTGTGCAGGAAGCGCGGGAGCGGCTGCAGGCGGAGCAGGAAAAACGGCAGAATCTTGACCGGCTTGTACAGGAAGCACGGGAACAGCTGGAAGCGGCTGACGCTTCCGTGATCCAGGCCCGGAAGGATTACGACGGAAAACTGGCGGAAATGCGGGACATGGAATCCCGGCAGAAGCTGCTGGACGAGATGTCCAGGGAAATGGAAGGCTACGCCAATTCCGTGCGCTCTGTCGTCCGCTACGCGCAGGAGACAGGCGCGGACAAGGTATACGGCCCGCTGAACCGGCTGATGTCTGTTCCGCGGGAGTATGAAACCGCCATGGATATGGTGCTCGGCAACGCGCAGCAGAACGTGGTGACCGAGGATGAGGAAACCGCCAAGGCGATGATCGAATTCCTCCGGAAGAACCGGCTCGGACGGGCAACGTTCCTGCCGGTGACCACGGTGAAATCCCGCGGGCTGACGGAAAAAGAGCGGGAAGTGTTGGATATGGCCGGATGCCTTGGCGTGGCGTCCGACCTGGTTTCCTGCGACGACCATTACCGGGGGGTTGTGGAAAACCTGCTGGGACGTACCGTCGTGGCGGACAGCCTGGACCACGGGATTGCCATCATGCGGCGGGGCGGGCATGAATTCCGCCTGGTGACGCTGCAGGGCGACGTGATGCATTCAGGAGGCTCCATGACCGGCGGATCGGTTTCCTCCCGGAGCGTCAACCTGTTCAGCCGGGAACGTGAACTGAAGGAACTGACGGAAGCGCTGGGCAAAGGGCAGGATGAACTGGAGCGCCTGCTGAAATGCATGCAGGACGGGCAGGAGACGAAGGACAGCCTGAAGATCCGTTCCGCGGAAACGCTGGAGGAACTGCACCGGCAGGAAATAGCGGTGACCCGTGAGACCGAACGCCTGCAAAGCGCCGAAGACGAACAGCGGATGCACATGATGCGCATCAGCGAAACCGAAGCGGCCCGGGAACAGCTCATGGAATCCATGATGCAGATCCGGGAACAGCTGTCCATGGCCGACGACCAGACGGAAAAAACGGAAGAGACCCGGGAAGAAATGGAAAAAGAGGCGGCCGTGCTGCAGCGGGAAGCGGCGGAAGCCCGACAGGCCGCTGAGGAACGGGCAGCGGAAACCCTGCGCCTGACCCTGGCGGTGAACGACCTGCAGCATGAGCTGGAGATTCTCCAGCGGGATAAAACCCGGCTGGAGCAGGAGAAGGAACGCATCCTGAAGGAACAGGAACAGCGCAGGACTTCCCTGGCAGCGATGGACGCGCAGGACGAAGCGGACCGCGGAACGGAAGAGGAGCTGCGGAAGGCGCTGGACGCAGCCACGGCGGAACAGGCCGGCCGGGAACGGATTACCGGCGAACTGGAGGAAACAAGGACCGGCAGGCAGAACCTGCTGAAGGAACTGCTGACGGAAATGGAAGGACTCCATCAGTCCTTTACCCGGGACAGCGACCGGGCCCACCGGCTGGAACTGGCCCGGGCCAGGACGGACGGGGACCTGAAAGCGCTGAGGGACCGGATCTGGAACACCTACGAGGTTACATACGCGGGCGCGGAGGAATACCGCAGGCCCGGGGGAATCAACGTGACCGAGGCAGACCGTCAGGCCGCCCAGCTGTCCGCGGAAATCCGGGCCCTGGGCCCGGTCAACGTGCATGCCGTGGAGGAATATGCCCAGACGAAAGCGCGGTACGACGAAATGTTCGTCCAGCGGGAAGACCTGGAAAAGGCTGAGAAGGACCTTCGGGACCTGATCGCCCGGCTGCTGGAACAGATGCGGGAAACTTTTGTGGAACGCTTCGCGCTGCTGCAGGGATACTTTACGGAAACTTTCACCCGCCTTTTCGGCGGCGGACACGCGGAACTGCTGCTGACAGATCCGGACGATCCCCTGAACTGCGGAATCGAGATCAACGCGCAGCCCCCGGGCAAGAAACTGCAGCTGCTTTCGCTGCTTTCGGGCGGCGAGAAAACGCTGACGGCTATCGCGATCCTCTTTGCCACCCTGAAGCTGAAACCTACGCCGTTCTGCATCCTGGACGAGATTGAGGCGGCGCTGGACGACGCGAATATCGGATACTTCGCGGACTACCTGGCGGAATATTCAAAATCCACCCAGTTTGTGGTCATCACACATCGCAAGGGAACCATGGAACGCGCGAACGGACTGTACGGCGTGGCCATGGAAGAGCAGGGCGTGAGCCGGATGGTATCCGTCGCCCTGCAGGATTACAAGGAATAATTCAAAGCAGACGCTTCAAAGTTTACTGCACGACCGGAGAACGGAGGGAAAACGAATGAAAAAGCTGACGGCGATACTGACCGCGCTGGTGATGATGATCTGCGCGGCCGGAGCTTATGCGGAGGCAGGACCGGATCTGTACGACCTGTACGACGCCACGGCCGAAGGAAAAAAATGGATCGGCACTGCTGTTCCGATGATTGACGGTATGGCCATCACCTCTCCGGTCGGTCTGCCGGAGAAGGTGACCGGGCTTGAAATCTGGGACGGGACGGCTTGCCGGCCTGTTTTGATGGCTTTGCCGACCGCGGACGGAAAGGTTCTGGTGCTGCTTCATGAGACGGACGGGGCGATACCGGGAATACCGGCCTATGAATGGGCACCGACGGACGCTGTTCCCCGGGCCGCGGACCTGATCGTCCGCAGCGGGGACTGGATGCGGTCCAGGGTGAACCGCGCGGTTTACGACCTGTCCGTTATTTCCTGGAACAACCGGGAAGCCTTTCTCCTGACGCTGTCCGGAGATACGCCCGTGGGTTCCCCGCTGATCAGTACGGACGGAAAGCTGGCCGGCCTGATTACCGCGGAATACGCGGAAGGCGTAAACCGGTATGTGGCGCTGCCGGTGAAGGAAATCTACAGCTGCCTGCAGGAAGCTTCCCGGATGCTGGACGGTACGGAACCGGATACCCGGCCGGAGGGATATACCGTAACCATGGACGGGAACCAGGTAACGTTTGACTGGTCCGGAGTGAAACTTCCGGAAACCGGTGAAGGGGAAAAGCTGTATCATATTGTGGCGGATTCGGAATCCACCTATCTGTCCTACCTGGAGGTTACGGAGGGAATGACACAGGTCACGTTGCTGCTGACCCCCGGAAGGACTTATATATCCGGACTGGCGGGATTCAAAGGGGCTCCGGACGAGCTGCCGGAGCAGGCGGCGGTAACGGCCCTGCCGGAAGCGGAACCGATGACGGACCACGGATTCCGGTCCATAACTTTCGCGATTGCCGAAATGCCGGAGGACGCTGCCCCGGGAACCATGCCGACGCCGGCAACGGAGGTTTCGGAATCGCTGCTCCGGAGCGGCCGCGCGTATATTTACTCCGTGAGTTCCTATTCAGTGGAACAGCAGCTCGACAGTTTCACGCTGCTGATTGCCCTGACGGCCCCGGACGGCAGCAATTACCGCTATGAAAGCGGCTGGTACTACGATCCGGAGATCATGGAGAAGGACGAATGGTGTACATCCCTGGCGGATACGGGGTTGCTGACCATGCTGGACGCGAACGGTTATCCGGCAGGAACCTATGAGATGTCCATGTATATTGACGGGAAGCTGGCGGACAGCTTCAGCTTTGAACTGATCAAATAACGGAGGAATCCTTTCATGCCGAACTTTACCCTGCAGGACGATGTGTTTTTCCGCGCTGCGGAGAAGTTTCCGACCCCTTTCCATCTGTATGACGAAGCGGGAATCCGCAGCCATGCCCGAGAGCTGAACCGGGCTTTTGCCTGGTGCCGGGATTTCAGGGAATACTTCGCGGTGAAGGCGCTGCCAAATCCCGCCATACTGAGGATCCTCAGAGAAGAAGGATGCGGGCTGGACTGCTCTTCCGCCACGGAACTGACGCTGGCGAAAGCCTGCGGGTTTTCCGGTGAGGAAATTATCCTGTCCGCCAACGCCATGCCGCCTGAAGAGTTTGCCCAGGCGCGTGAGCTCGGGGCGTTCATCAACCTGGACGATATAACCGATATCGAACTCCTGCGAACCCACGGAGGGATACCGGAATGCGTCTGCATGCGCTATAATCCCGGCGGACAGTTCTCCATCGGAAACACCATCATGGGAAATCCCGGAGAAGCCAAATACGGCTTCATGCCTGGACAGCTGAAAGAAGGCCTGCGCAGGCTGAAAGCCCTTGGCGTCCGTTCCTTCGGGCTGCATGCTTTCCTGTCCTCCAATACGACAGACAACGCTTACTATCCGGGCCTGGCCCGGACGCTGCTGAGCCTGGGTAAGGAGCTGGAAAAGGAGGAAGGCGTCCGCTTCGCCTTTGTGGACCTGTCGGGCGGCATCGGGATTCCTTACCGTCCGGAGCAGGAGGCTCCGGACGTGCAGGCGATCGGCGAAGGCGTGCGCAAGGTTTATGAGGAAATCGTGCCGGACGGCAGCGTGGCCGTCAAGACCGAACTGGGCCGGTGGATGACCGGACCGGTCGGATGGCTGGTAACCCACGCGGTGCATGAAAAGAAGATTTACCGCGATTATATCGGAGTGGACGCGTCCGCGGTGAACCTGATGCGGCCGGCCATGTACGGGGCGTATCATCACATTACGGTCTGCGGGAAAAGGGAAAAGGCCGCGGACCATCTGTACGACGTTACCGGCAGCCTTTGTGAAAACAACGATAAGTTCGCGATTGAGCGGGCGCTCCCGGAGATTGAAATCGGAGACCTCCTGGTGATACATGACACCGGGGCCCACGGCTATTCCATGGGCTACAATTACAACGGACGGACGCGGAGCGCGGAAATCCTGTATACGAAAGAAGGAGATTTCCGGATGATCCGGCGGGCAGAGACAGCCGCGGATTATTTTGCCACCCTGGATATCGACCAGGCGGCGGAGGAGCTGGGAGTCCGCTGCTGAGAGATCCGGACTTCAGACCCCGGTTTTTTCCGGTTTCCCGTCCCTGAAAAATTTCATCATCTCGTTTGTAAGGCTCAGGTCATTCGGCTGGAGGACGATATCCTCCCGCCTGACCCATTCCGCGTATTTCAGTTCGTTCGGATCCATACGGATCACGGACGATTCATCCGCGTCGCAGAAAAAGCCTGCCAGGAGATCCTGCGCCATTCCCCACGGCTGGGATTTGTAGTACCGGATGTTATGCACCCGGACGCCGGTTTCCTCCATGACTTCACGCTCAACGGTCTGCTCCAGCGTTTCCCCGATTTCCGTAAACCCGGCCACCAGCGCGTTGTGCGCGTACCCCGTACGGTAACGCGTAATCAGCAGGCAGTCTCCCCTGATGACGCCGACAATCACGGCGGGGTTGATCCTCGGATAGACCACATGCCCGCAGCGTGCGCACTGCAGCGCCCGCTCCGAAGGATGGCAGCTGTTTGTTCCCCCGCAGCGTCCGCACAGGCGGTTGTCCGCGTACCACCTCCACAGATGATACGCCGTGAAAGCCGCGAAGAGTTCCTTCCCCTGAGAAGTGTCCCGCAGATCCCTGACGGTCCTGTATTCGAACCCGGGCAGGCAGGTTTCCCCGGGCTGCAGCGCAAGAAAGAAACGCTCGCTCCCGATTGAAAAAAGATACACCGTGCTGCCGGCGGACAGCTCATCCCGCACTGTGAAGCGGATTTTTCCGTTCTCTGTCCGGACAAGCAGCCTGCCTTCGCTGTCAAAAAGCAGGACGCTGTCTTCCGCGCAGGGAGCCTGCGGCACAAAGGAATTATCCAGCCTGTACGGGCCAATATCCTGGATCATGGATCCGGCACCTCCGGTAAAAGTGTTTTCCGGGCATTTCCATACGCTGACCGGAAGGATCGCGCCTTTACAGCACGATATCTCCGGGGCGGAATCCGGGCGGAAGCGGTTCCTCCTCCACAAAGGCAAAATCCGGGTCCTCCAGGACCGGGAGGAAGGCTTCATAGGGGATGCGCTCAAACTCGCAGCCGTAGCTGCTCTGCCCGAACCATCCTCCTTCCTTTGCCCGCAGGTTGAGGTCGCGGGCAAACTTCGTGTGGTTAGAACAGTCGTGAACGGCAACCGGCCATTGCTCTTCCGCAGCTGTTTTCATCAGGGCCAGGGTCAGGTCCCGGCTGATGACAGGACTCAGGTATCCCAGCCGGCAGAAGTACATGTTTTCACCGAGATAGTTGGGAAGATTGTTGCTGTTCAGGTGCAGCTCGGCGCAGTTGATAAAATCAATGCCCGTACCAAGGATCCGTTCCTTCTTTTCACGGAAGATCCGGTTGAATTCCCGGGTCATGGGCGTTTCAATCCCGACCTGTGGGATATATTTTTTCGCGGTTTCCATGGCCCGGATCACCGGATCAGCGCAGGATGTGGCCCCGAGATTGAAACGAAGCTCATCAAGGCCCGCTTCTCCCAGGGAACGCAGCTGCTCTTCCGTCGCGCCGATCCCGTTGGTATACATATGCTGATGGACGCCGGCTTCGCTGAAACGGCGGATGACGCTGTAGTATTTTTCGATTTCCATAAAAGGTTCCAGATAGACATAGGCGACGCCGGTAGGCTTCTGCTGCAGGGCGAACAGCAGCGGCAGATCCTCTTCCCGGTAACGGGTTCCGCCGATTTCCCACATGCCCTCCCCAATGGGCGGAATGCTGTTCAGCACGCCGTAATCATAGCAGAAAGGGCAGGCGGCGTTGCAGCGGTTGGTTTTCCGGATCGCGGAAAGCCCGCTGCCGAGCAGGCAGCTGCGGCAGCCCGCGGGAAAGCGGCCGGAGGGCCCGACGAAGAGCGTACACACCGGGAGGCCCGGCTCCCAGGGAATTCCTTCCGGATGGCCCGGAGCCACCGCTTTCAGTCCGGGAATTTCCCGGAGCATCTCCGCCCTGCGGGATTCCACAGCGGCCTCAATCTGGGCAAAGGCGGCCAGCGCAATTTCCTGCTGCCGGCAGCCAGGCGTCTCTTCCTCCGGCAGGGAAGCGAAAAAACGGAACCAGTCCAGGGCATCTTTTTTCGGAATCTTCATGGCGTATGCACCTCTTCAAATATTACATAAATGTTACAAAAGGTTGACAAAACGGGTCATGTATGGGAAAATAATCAAAAGGGTTTATTCCCGGACGGGTACAGGAGGATGTACTGAATGAAACGCAGGGTGTTCTGGATACTGATGGCGGTGCTGCTGCTTGCTGCCGCATCCGCTTCTGCCTTTGAGCTGTCGTTTGCCCAGACATGCTGGCATAAGACATCCCGGGCTGTCACCCTGTATGTCCAGGCGGACGGGCAGGGCGACCTGATCGACGTCGGAACCCTGCCGGCCGGATTCTATGTCCGTCCGACCGGGGATACCATGGACGGAAAAGACGGCATCGCCTACAACTTTGAAACCTACGGCTACATCGACGGCTCCGCCATCGTCTCCTGCTCCCAGTCCGTAGCCCTTCCGGACGGGACGGTTGTCCAGGTTCCGGAGGCGATCGGAAACAATAAAAGCGCGCTGAACCTTTACCTGGAAGCAGAGTACGGCATCACCCTGTCCGGCGGAACCTATACGGACGGCAGCGGCGCGGAACATGAGCTCAATGAAGAGCTGACGGAGGAAGAACTGGCCGCGCTGGAAGGCGAAGCGAAATACCTCAGCGCAAAGGCGAAAGCCGCGAAGAAGAACGGCTTTTCCACGCCTACGGTTTACCGGGACGATAACGGTGCGGAAACCCCGGTGCAGGTCGTATCCATGGGCCTGGCCCGTTCCAGGGTGGTCCTGAACGGTGAAGAACAGCTGGTGGAGACCTGGCGCCTGTCCTGGGAAACGGAAGCGCCGGAAGACAAAGTGCTGGCAGTGATCACCCCGAAAGACTCGCCGAACGTCCGGATGCGTACCGCGGAAAGCGAGAAAGCAACCATACTGGACCGCATTCAGACTACCCGGGTCGTGCAGGTGATCAAAATCGGGAAAAACTGGACGCTTGTTGACAGTAACGACGATCTGCTGCCCCGGGGATATATTTCCACGCCCGTGCTCTCATTCTATCCGAACATCCGCCGGGATTATAAGCCGGCGATGATCGCCATCAACGGCAGCGCCAAAGCCAAAGGCCCGGATAATATGGTGAGGATCCGTGAAAAGGGAAGCGGGAAATCGCGGGAGGTTACGAAATTTGACCTCGGCGAGCCGCTGACCGTTCTGACGGGTGAAGACGGGGACGAATGGCTTGAAGTGGACGTGGGCGGATTCCATGCGTTCATCCAGTCCCAGTTTGTTTCCTACACTTCCGAAAACTCCGGAGTTACCGCGAAAAAGGAAGAAGCGGCGGCGACCGGTGAAACGGCGGGAAACGGAACCGCCGCGGCTGCGGAATATGAAGAGCCGGAGGAAAAACGGGGGAACCAGCTTATTCCGTAATACAAAGGATGTCCGCTGCCGGCTGCCTGTTCGGGGCAACCCGCGTCAGGCGGGCATTTTTTCCCTGTGTTTTATAAATCAGGGCAGTGGAATATCCGCCGTCCAGATTATACACCCATTCTGTTTCAAAATTCCGCATAAAGAACCGGTTGATCCGGTACAGGCTCAGTCCGTGGGAATCCTGGCGGTTCGGCACATGGAGCATCAGGTAGTTGTTCCGGTTTACCCGGGCCAGGACCGTCCGGGGGTGGTTCTCCTGTGCCATGGGCCAGGCGCCTTCCTCCGGCAGGAGGTCTTCCCCGTTTACCATCATGGCGCAGGATTCAAAGAACGCCCAGGTCTGCCGGGGCGAGGAGGCCAGCACCATCCCGTTGTCCGCTCCGCGGTAGAGATCAATGCCGTTCTCCGACAGGGCGAGACCGTAGAAAGGAACGCCTTCCAGGTTGCGGAGGATTTCCCCGTCTGTAATGACGAGAGATCCCAGCGTGGTGAAGTAATAATCTGACGGAACCCCGGGATAGCTTTCCGGAATGTCCGGATACTGTTTCGTAATATATCCGCTGGCATTGGTGGCCAGAATGGTTTCCGGAATCTGCTCCGCAAGCTTCAGCGGGTTTGAAAGCCCCTTGCCCCAGGGCGCATTCACTTTCCGGATCTGGCGTTCCGGGTCCCGGACCCAGACTTTGGTGAGCAGGCACGGAACGCTGTCCAGCGTAAAGCTCTCGATCGAGTAAATTACAGTGTCTGACGCGTAATCGGCATATACCCTTTTTCCGGTGAACTCATACTCCGCCGGCGGAAAAACCGCGGTATTTTCCGGATCGGGCTGATCCAGGTCTGTCACGACAAAACCGGAGGATTCCGGTACGGACCCGCCTTCGGCGAAAGCGGCATACGGAAAGCAGGACAGAACCAGCAGGAAACACAAAAGGCGCCGGATCATCGGATCATTCCCTTCGGTTTGATTTTTCTTCCTCTCTCTTCTTCATCAGCCAGGCCGCGCCGACGAACCCGAGGCCGATGAAAAACAGGATGTTGCCGACAAGGGCAGTCAGCTGTCCTGATTTGCCGTCCATGTTCATTCCGACGATACTGGCGATTATTCCGGCAATCCACAGAATGCAGCCCGGTACAGCCAGCCTCTTGTTCATGGTATCTTCCTCCGTTCTCACAGGAATTCCGGTTCATTGTACCCGTTTCCGGAACCCCCGTCAATGCGCGAAGCCCGCCGTGCTTGTCAGTGCCCGGGGAAAAGTGTATAATGTAACAGATAATCGGGAAATTTCGGCAGGAGGTGAGGTTCCTTGGGTAAAGAGCGGATGCTTGTGACCGGCGGCCATTCCCTGGAAGGCCGGGTCCGCGTCAGCGGCGGCAAAAACACAGCGGTTGCCGTGATTCCCGCTACCCTGCTTTGCGACGAACCCTGTACCATTGAAAACCTGCCTGACATTGAGGATGTTCACGCGCTGGCCGATATCCTGGAGGAGCTCGGCGCCAAAGTGGATTACGAACCCGGAAACATGATGCGGGTGGATCCCAGACCGGTGGAAGGAACGAGCATTTCCTATCACAACGCGCAGCGCCTCCGGGCCAGTTATTATCTCCTGGGCGCCCTGCTGGGCCGCTTCGGAAAAGCAAAGGTCCCTACCCCCGGCGGCTGCGAGATCGGCACCCGGCCGGTGGACCAGCACCTGAAGGGGTTCCGTTCGATCGGCGCGGAAGCAGGAGAAATCGGCGGGATCCTGACCGCGGAATGCGACAACCTGACGGGCGGCGACGTTTTCTTTGATATGGTGACTGTCGGCGCGACAGTAAACGTGATGCTTGCCGCTTCCCGGGCAAAGGGAAATACGGTGATTTACAACGCGGCAAAGGAACCGCACATCGTCGACCTGGCCAATTTCCTGAACAGCATGGGCGCCAAGATCCGCGGAGCCGGAACGGATGTGATCCGGATCCGCGGGGTTCAGTATATGCACGGGAGCACCTACGCCGTGATCCCGGACCAGATTGAAACCGGGACCCTGATGATTGCCGCGGCCGCCACCGGCGGGGATGTGATCATTGAGGGATGCATTCCGACCCATATGGACGCGCTGACCGCGAAGCTGCTGGAAATGGGCGTCAAGGTGACCGACCAGGACGACGCTATCCGGGTTCATGTGGTCGGCCCGCGCCGGTCTATCAACGTAAAGACCCAGGTTTATCCCGGATTCCCGACGGACCTGCAGCAGCCAATGAGCGCACTGCTGACCACCGCAAAGGGAACCAGTATTGTAACAGAAACGATCTTTGAACAGCGGTTCCGCCATCTGGACGAAATCCGCCGGATGGGAGCCCAGGTGCGGGTGATGGGGCGGTCCGCCATCATCGAGGGCGTACCGGAGCTTTACAGCGCGCCCATGACGGCCACGGACCTGCGGGCCGGGGCGGCGCTGATCATCGCGAGCCTGATGGCAAGGGGAACCTCTGAGATTTATGAGCCCGGGTTTATCGACCGCGGGTATGAACACATTGAGGACAAGCTTCGTTCTCTTGGCGCGGAAATCAGGCGGGAGCCGGTCCTGTAACCGGAAGGGAGAAGTTGATGAATAATCCGTTCGAGGTGCTGGGCCTGAAAGGGTGGGCGGATCAGGACGAGATCCGGACAGCCTACAGGACGCTGGTGAAACAGTGCCATCCGGACATGATCCAGGATCCGCTGCGCAAAGAAGAAGCACAGGCCCGCATGGTTGCGCTGAACCTCGCGTATGAGGAAGCCCTGCGCATGGCTTCCCCCCGGCCCCAGGCGCCGACAGGGCCTGCTCCCACAACGGCGGAAGCAATCCTGATGGCGGAACGTTCGCTGGCCAGGGACAATCCGGAAACGGCCCTGCGGCAGCTGCTCCTGAGCGACAAACGGGACGGAGACTGGTATTATATGCAGGGAAAAGTCCTGATGGCTATGGAGCAGTATGAGAGCGCTCACCAGTCCTTCCGGGAAGCGGTGCGGATGAGCCCGGAGAATAACGTGTACCGGAGCGGCGCACTGGCGGCCGTTGTCGCCCAGCGGGAGTCTGAAACGATCCAGGGAAAAGTGAAAAAAGTATTCCGGAATATCCTGAAAAAATAACCGCCCCGACGGAATCGGGGCGGTTGCTTTTTTCTGGGACGGTCAGCGGTCTGCCACAGGCTGTTTTTCTGAGATTTTCAGGAAGATAAAGCCAAGCGCAAAGAAGATGGCAAGGGAAGCAACCGCGATATTGATGGTGCCGCCTGCCAACTTGACCCACGCGATGACCGCGGAGCCCAGGAAAGACGCCCCTTTGGAGAAGATATCGTAAATGCCGAAGTATTCTCCGGAGTTCTCCGGCGGGATGATTTTGGAGTAATAGGACCGGGACAGGGACTGGATAGAACCCTGGAAGCAGCCCACACCGAAGGCCAGAATGCCGAAGTGCCAGATGTTGCTGAGCGTCAGCGCGTAGAGGCAGACGCAGAAATAACCGACAATACATGCCA
>JAEEGL015079430.1_pt1 | contig 13629 bp, 13 predicted proteins | sample 9134231 | NCBI WGS metagenome assembly JAEEGL01 (sample SAMN16246548, study PRJNA631951) | gut metagenome | biome: gut microbiome; feature: rumen; material: fiber-attached | host: Bos | place: Iran: Karaj | collected 2018-10
GAGTGCGCGAGAGACAAGCTCGCTGACCGCACGACAACCTGCCGCAAGGTAAGGTGCCAAAGCTTGACCGATAGGATGCAATAAACCAAAACAAAGAAGCAATCCTGTCGGAACGATGGGATTGCTTCTTTTATCTCCCGCATGAATCTCCCGCGTTCCTCTTCGCAGGCAAAGACAAAACGAGGAGGAAACGAAAATGAAAAACAACTTCAAGAAGAACGGCATCATGCGCGTCCGCTTTGAGACGCCGGAGGAACGGAGTGAAATTATCCGCATCCTGGAAGAGCAGCGCGGATTCCATTTCAGCGAAAAGCTGAAGCAGGAAACGGATATCCATCCGTATGACACCCGTACCTTTATCCTGGACCTGAAACGCAAAACGTACATTTACTGGATCGAACCGTTCATCGGCGCAGCCATGATATCCTCCGGGTGCCGCTTCTACTCTGCCCAGGAATTCTTCGCAATCGCCAGACAAAACTTCAAAACCGTACCCCGCTTTCCGGTCTTCCATGTCCCGCATGACGGGAACAAGTTCCCGGAGGAACTCCAAAGCTCCGTCATCATTCCCGAAAACCAATTCAAAAAATACCACAATGAAATGCGGGACACGGACATCATCCAGGCTGTTCCGCGGGCCTACCGCGGCGGGGATATGTGCGAATACTTCCAAATCAGCCGCCTGCTCTGCGATGTGGAACGCTTCATCGGGGAAAAGGAACCCATGGAACAGTACGGCATGGGCTTCTGCTATGAGAAAGCATATGACGGAACACCCATCAAGCACATCACAGAAGACCTGAAACAGAAAACCCTGGAATACTACAACACCCACCACAGAAGAATGGACGCCATCGCCGCCCGCCATCCCCGGATCCTGCTGATCGACATGCACAGCTACTCCGACAAAATCATCGCCGAACAGAACAGAGAACCAAACCAAACCCCAGACCGAAAATCAATCCACCCAACCCCTGACATCTGCATCGGGACAGACGAAAAATACACCCCTAAAGAACTCATAACCATCGCCGAAAAGGCCTTCCAGAGCGCCGGCTATACCACCCAAATCAACTCCCCCTATGTCGGCTGCTTCATTCCGAATGCCATCCTCAACCAACAATGCCCCACCGACTGCATTGCCATCATGCTGGAAATCCACAAGCGCACCTACTGCGACGAAGAAGGCAACTCCATCCCGGAAAAACTCAGGGCGATTGAACTCATCATCCGGGAAATCATTTCGGGCTGTGTGGATCTGGGACAGATTAAATAGAGTTATTCAGCTCTAGACATTAACAGATAGCGAATTTCAAACCATGCTTGAAAAAGAAAAATCTAACGAAACCAAAAAGGAATTCAGGCGATAATACCCCAAATCGGGGTATATAATTGTTCTTCTGATGTTTTTTCTATAATGAGATTTCATTCTTGGCGAATTGTATGATAAATATATAATATGGTTGCAAATTTCGACTGCAATACTCTTTGACTCTGAGGAGAGTGAATGCACGAATGATTGTGGTTGATAGAGAATATCCTATAATGTCATTATTACACTAAACTATCATATAAGTTGAACACCCTTGATTATTGAAATAGAGATGAGGAGAGAAAAATGGGAACGGAAACAATTGTTGCTAGAAGGAGAATTAATTCAATTATTCACGCCGCGGATGTTGATACTGATGCGTTTAATGTTGCACAATTATTGTACACTGTTATATGCGATTATGAACCAACGCTGCAAGTGCGTCTTTTGCAATATGCTTGTGAAATCTTTGGAACAGATGGTTCTGAAGGAAAACATTTTACAATTCCTATCTCTGAATACATTGATCAGAAAGAAAGATTGGAAGAACAATATGGTGATATTGTTAAGAGTTTGATTAAGAGCTATTCTAAAGAAAACTATGAAGAGAAAGAGTTCTATGGTTCATTATGGAGAATTATTCAGGAATCAATGCTTTTCGATAATGAAGCAAAAAAAGTATTCGCATTATACTATATTCTAATTGATAACCGGATACCATATTTTAAGATCGACGAGTCACTTTTTTATACCATGTCAAATGATCGCTTTTTATATTTGCGGAAGAATACAACCAGAGAACAACAGCGAATAAGGTATATTCTAAAAATGGATGTTGAACAGAGGACAGAACGTGCTTCCATTCTGCTAAATGAATTTGGGATTAGTATTCCAACAGATGATAGTCCTATGAACATTCGAGAATATGAGAAACGCCTGATGCAAATGGTGTATCTGCTAAAAGAAAGTGATGCCTCTAGCGAACAATTGCAATCCTTTATAAGTAAACTCCAGAAGTGAGGTTCACCTATGCCAAATTTATTGACTGATAGTGCATATGTATACATAGGTGATTTACTATTGGATACATATAAAAAACGGGAAAAAGCAATTGCAAAGATTGAACCACTATCAAATGATGATCTTTCCTCAAAAGGGAAAGCTTCGGTAGATGTTTTGATTGTTTGTGCTCTTCCAGAAGAGCGCGAGCAAGTGTTTGAAGCATTTGAAGTACCGGATACCGACAGAAAACGCATACTTAATAGTTATCGAGCCGACTACAATTTCGTTTATAACTCATTTACTTATAATAAGATGAATATTTGTGTTGTAACACAAAGTTCTATGGGAATGGCAAATGCTGCCAGTCTAACTACTCGTACAATATTGGCTATGAAACCGACACTAGTAGCGATGACAGGAATATGTGCGGGAAGAAATGAGAAAACGAATCTGGGCGATATCATTATAGCGGATCAAGTATATGATTATACTGCAGGTAAAAAATATGTTGACAGGTTTGCTGCCAGACCAAAATCATTTTCACTTGATGAAGAAATAACGAGCATAATTTCATCTGCGATATTAGGACATGACGAGATAATAGAAAAAATAGTAGAAGAGTATAGTGACCCCAAAAAACCGGATAAAGTATCAGTGCACTTAAATACACTTGCGAGCGGCACCGCTGTTATTGATGATAAAGAAACGATGGATTCCGCTGCAGCAATTCAAGACAATCTATATGGTATAGATATGGAAGGCTTTGGCGTTGCATTAGCGTCGAATGCAATGAATAAAAAATGGATCGTCATTAAAGCTGTACAAGATTTTGCGAATGGAAATAAAAGTACTGATGAGAACGGAATAAGGAAATTCTCTTCATATGCGAGTGCGGCTATGTTAAAACAGATTATCCCTCTTTATTTTGCTGAAATGTGATAAAGACGATGGGACTTAGTTTTGCTGAACCGAAACGTTCATATTGTTTAAACTATATAGGTTACATTTTTAATAATTGTCTAGAATTCAATTAAAGTTGCTACTCCAATTTGCAGGAAATGCTTCATCAAACCAGGGCTGATTCTGTAGTATCTTGCTTAAGTTTTTTGCAAGCAAATCCCTAAGATCAACTTAATGTTTTCTGTCTATAAGTAAATAGTCATCAGCGGAATTGATATCTCTAGTAACAGCTAGATAGTTGCTGGCAATCTTTTTGATTCCATTTTCATCATTCTTATTCGACAGTGAAAATGCGATTCTATATATTTAACTGATGCAGTAATGAAAAATCCTGATTACATGAGATGATAAAGCGCTCTGCATTCATAGCTGTAAGAGAGTTATAATATTGAACAATTGGAACTTTTCTTATTTCAACATATTGTCGTTCATTAATTGTCATATGCTTGTGATAATCACCATCTGCCAAGATTAGAATAAGATCAGGTGCTAATGGATAAAAGACTTCTACCCCAGGAGAAGCAAGACCTACACCTTTCATGAATGGAGATGCGTTTTTATTATGCCCTCTTAACCCGATAGGATTATCTGAAGTATAAAAATACTTTTCTGTTCTATTTATTCCCAATACCCAAACCAACCTGAAGAACAGATATGATAGTTTGAGGATATTGTCTTGATCAAGAATCATGCGATTATGAATTCGATTTACTGCACTTTTAGTTAAGGTTATATCTTCGATCAAGTTTTCTGGCACTCCTAAATCCTTGCAAAAGTTAACAATATGATTTGCGGAATTAGTTATAGAAGTGCGCACTGCTTTTGTTCTGATTAGCTGGAAAGCCAGATAAACAGAGATGGCTTCTTTTGTTTCAGAAGTAATAAAATAGCATTCTCTCCTGGTCCAAGGAGTTGATTTCCTGGCTCTGTTACATATATCCGAGAAGACACTTGAAAAAGGTCCCTCAAGATTGTCAGCGAACATTTTCTCTATTATTTGAAGTTTTCTACCAGCTGCCAGGCCTCTGCTAATAAATGTTTGTATAGTTTCATCTGTGAAAAAATCTTTTAAGTCAAAATCGTAGAAGTAGTTTTCAGAAGCTATTTTTTCGATGCTGCTAATTCGTTTCTCCTCTTTCTTTTTATCGTATATGTAAACTTGATTTGTATTGGGAATACACCATTCTTTTAGGTAATACTGTGGCACATAGTGCTGGTTTTTTCTTGGGTTCATCTGAAGTGAAACTCCTAACAAAGAGAATAATTTAACACATAGGAAATAATCATTAATTCTTTAATGCATTAATCTATCTTTTCTGTTAATTCCTCAATCCCGATACTCTTCAAATACTGATACGTCCCATCATAAAACTCCGGTTTCCGCGTACTATCTTCCCAGAATCCGTTAGCAGTCTTATTCGGATTTCCTTCAGGCACACAGATGACCATACCAGCTCTGGCACGAGTCAGCAATACCCGATAGGCATTCAGCATATATTTGATCTGCTCCTGCCTCGTCTCAGTGGTTGCCGTAAGTTCATTCCAAGCTGTATTTCCATTGAACCGATAGAACCGCCATTTGCCATTTTCACATCTCATATCAGCATCCCACAGAACACAGGTATAATCTAGTTCCAATCCCTGGACCTGGATTTCTGTAGCAGCATCTTCTAGGTAATTAGATGATCTGGTATCTGTCTTATCTTCCAGGAACCAATGGACAGTGTTTTCATCATCAGATGGTAGTATGTGTATAGCCAGTGGCTTAAATCTAGCTGATTCTTTCGTGACCAGCACACCGGTTCTTTCAGATCCTCTGACTTTCTCATGCAGCCATCTTCTGGCTTTTCCCATATCCCTTGTGAGCACAATGGGATATTTATCTTTGATTTCTGCATAAATCGAAGAAGCAACAGGATCGAATGACAATAAAGCATGCACAAACGCAGATAGCTTCTCTGCACGGAACGAACGCAAGGAAACAGCCAAGTGCAGATCTTTTGAATAAGTGACATTCTTTCTGTCTTTTAACAGATCGTTGACTTTACCTTCAGCATATTCTGTATCTGTCAATTTCGGAGAGATATACACATCCCAATGCGGAAACTTTTCATTTAGCGCAGCAATCCACTCAGATATACCAGCTTCACCAGTATTGATTTCCTGGCCACCACCAACGAGGCAGATAATGGTTGCCCAGTCTTCCCGTTGATCCAGAGACCAAATTAAGAAAGCAGCTTCAGACACAGGGAAGTTCGGAACCTTCAGTTTATTGCCGTAGGTTCCACCACGCTTAAGGTAATCGGCTAACCTTTTATGAGTCCAGGAACGCTGGGCTTCATCAAAAATGGCAACATGCTCCACTTCGCCATATCCAGCGGCTTCCAGTTTCACAGCCTTTGCAGGATCAATTTCAAGAACACAGTTTTCAACGGGGTTCTTGATCTTCGCCAGCATGTTATCCCGATAACGATGAATCATTTGAATTGATTTGCTTACTTCACGACGAGAATCAGACAGTTTCTTCCTTTCGCCTCGTGGCTTTTTTTCTGCTATATCCCTTTCATGGCACTTGGCATAATTATCTTGAGCAAGTGCCTCTGTTAGCACGGCTACAAGTGGCCCATTACCAGACAAATAGACAGCATACTCATCATTTGTTGGTTTATCATCGGAAGCTGTTTGCTTAATGGCTACTTCAAGTCCTACCAGTGTTTTGCCAGCACCAGGAACACCTGTCACAAAGCAGATGCTTTTTCTGCCTTGCTCCTTACTCTTATGAATTACATCCAGGATATACTGGATTGTACGATCGGTCGAAACATTATCAGCTTCATGCCTAGTAATATTCTCAACCGAATGATTTTCATACAATGATTTTGCAGCTTCAATAATCGTCGGTGTAGGGGCATAGGGACTAATAACCCAATTGGGATCAATCGGTCTTTCATTTGGGAATTTTGCTAGCACAGCTTGAAGTAAACCGAGCAAGTTAGATGCACCTGTGACAAGCGGATTTATAACCTGATCGTCATAGGCAGATTTTTGAATGACTTTAGAGACCTTTGGATAAAAGACAGGGATTAGGATTGGAACGATAACCTTCCCCTGACTGAATTTATGGAAGTAATTTAGATCCAATGCATAATCCAAAACCTGATCGATATCTTTCTCGTTAAGCTGAGATTCTTTGGTTTTGAATTCAAGACAAAAGATTATTCCCTTCAGAAGTAAGACGACATCAATCCGTTTGCCCAGGCGGGGAATATCATATTCGAAGATGATTTTCCCATTACGGTCATTCAGCTGACTCACGACATTTTTCATAATTGGGATTTCATCTTGCCATGCTTCTCTCGTTTGAGTGGATGCATCACCATGATATTGATGATCTATCTTGCCATATATGGAATCTTCTGATTCACAAAGGAATGCTTCAAAACTATCAACATAAAGACAGCGATTGCTTTCACTCATAACTGAACATCTCCAACGATCGAAATTCGATTTGAAATGACGGTTCTCTTTAGTGGGCAATATAGTAAATTTAATATTTCCCCAGCTCCATATTCACTATCCGCTGCTCTGAATTCAGTTTCTGCAGCTTGTTCAGCAATTCAGCTTCTTTTTGATACCTATCAATAGTCGCCGGATCCTCTACAATCAGGAATCCATTGGCCACACATCCCGGTAAAGCAAATTGCCGCTGGCTTCCGTTTGCAGTGAAAGACAGGTAATTCTGTTTCTGACTATCAATTGTCACTTCTCCATACATCTTTGTTCTGAATGATTTACCGGCAAAGTAAATTACTGGCAATGCAGCAATCTCGCTCTCCAATTCATCGATCTCATCCTGCAGCTGTTCCAGCCTGGTCTGCAATTCACCTGCTCTCTTTGCCCTTTCAGCAGCTAGGGAAGCTGCACTGTTCTTCTTTCTCTGTACTGGTTCATTCAGCCCTGCATTCATAAACGGATAGCTGCCGAAACAGAAGATCAGATCTGTTGCCAGAAGATGCAGATCCTCATCCGCCCAGATCTTCTGCCGGATGGTATTCTTTTCCAGCAGTCCCGGACAAGCCTTGATCTTTTCGATCAGCTCATCACACATCTGGTAATAGTACTTCAGCTTGAAATCCGCTCCGTATCCCAGATCGGTATCAAATTCCATCCACTTGGCAAAATCGTGTGCCGGGGTGGATTTGAACAGATAGTTTTCAGAAGGCTTGATCAGTGCCAGATAGGTAACGGCTACTCGCAGATCATGTGTATACTTCCATTTTCCCGGGAAGTACTTCTCCAGCAGTCCGTTGATCTCATCTACGAAACGCAGGATATTGTCCTGCTTTTCATCGATATCTTCAGTGCCTGCAAGCAGACCTTCCAGTGCTTTCCGGACAGCTTCGGGCTCCTGCTTTGCCAGCAACACCAGCCCATTCCCGGGAGAAACAATCCGGTTATTGATCAGATTATATGTTTTCGAAAATGCTGATTTAATCATCCCGGAAAGATCCGCAGCCTCAAGTTTCCAAACATCCTGTACCTGGGCTACAGCTTCCCATTTATAGGTTTCATAGCCTTCGCCATCGGAATGGACAAAATAGTCGAAGTGTTCAATATAATTCTGGAACAACTGCTCAATGTTCTTCTGATTCATGGAAGACACCTCGTTTCATTTCAATTGTTCTATGTCAATAAACATAATACAGGAAAAACACCAAAGCAGGCAAGGGAAAAACCTGTTCAGAACTTCATTTTTGAACAAGCAAAACCTGAATATTTAGCATACTGACAATGCTTTAGAAATTATGCTTTTTTGATTAATGAATTGAATATATAGACATCTGATAACGACTAACTAAAAGAGCCTTTTTTTGATGTCGTCAAAGACATTATAAGTATAATTTATATATTTATCATCACCTTCTGCATCATCAAAGAATACCCCGGGCATCTCAACATCATAACAGTTAAGAAGGAGCTGTTTATCCGGCGTGATACGAGGTTCATAAAAGAAAACTTTTGTTTCTGGGAAAGCAAGCCTTTTGTAGCTTAATAACCACCAGATATCAGTTTCTGAATAATCAAGGCTAAAACTTGTGATGTACACATCACTAATCAAGAAATAATCAATCCAGGACAATGGACGATATGCAAAACCTTTGCGTTTAGCGGCCATGCATACTTTTTTAACATTGTGAGCGCGATCAATTACTTCTGAGAGCAGCTTTCCATAATAAAGTGGGCCCATAATCATGGAATCTTTCCTCATGACAGTTCCATGAATATGCCAAAGTGATGGATTATTTCCATAGGGGATTTCGGTATATTGGAAGATGCCAAGCCTTTTCTGAGCAGCAAATGGTTCAGTAGTATTCCTATATTGCAACTGGACTCTGCGCTCGCTATAGTTGGGAATAGAACTTTTTTCAATTTCAAGGCTATAGTTTGTAGTAAGGATTGCATCGAAATTTAAATCCAACATTGCAGTGATCATGTTTTTTTGTTTATCTTCGACTGGTATGTTCTTAAGATCCTCAGCGATCTTTGCCATACAGTCTTGCACATGATCTTTGGAAGCGACGACGGCTTCCATCGGGAAAGGAAGCTTCCAGATGGAATGCGGATGCGTTGGATTGTTTCGATCTGGTATTTTACGACCATATGCGTTTTCCCATTCATCTTGGATTATTTTATCTGTCTTTTTACAACCTGGAAAAGAAAGATTTAGTACATTTCCAACCAATAATACTTTGGGCTTTGCACCGGGAATGATTTCAGGCAACAGGCTATACTTTTGCTTCTTCTCCATTTTTATACTCTCGTCCTTTATGTGAAATTATCGATTATTTCATCTCATTGATCGCCCACTGTGCGATCCTCTGGTTCCTCTTTTCGATAAAGCTGAGACTGTTTTTCATGTAGACGTAATACTCTTCGATGCTTTCGGGAAGAGTGTGTTTTCCGAATTGTTCAAAAGGTAAGAAGAACTTAACAGACATGCACTTCTCATCTACTAAATCCTGCAACAAGAAAAACTCTACGTACCCTTGGAAAGTGACAAACAAATCAAAGAAAGGCTTATATTTTAAACAGCTTTCATACAAGGGACTGGATTCACCAAGATAATAAAGGCGTATGCATTCCAACGTAAGATCAAATCGATCTTTGACAGATTTGTTTGTGCCCCTATCCTGATTAAATGTTGTCTTCTTCTCGCCACCAGCTAATGGGAATATGATTGTGCCAGCAATTGTGTGAGAAAGTGCATCAAAATGTTCGATATCTTCTTTGGGTATTTGAGAAATAATATGGTTATAATTTTTCCAATATGAAAATGTTGGGATAATACTGTCACTAGCAAATGGAATGTCTCCAATATCGGTTTGATTGACAAGGTTTTCATCTAGATTCAGTGATCCACCATTCGGAAGGGCTTTGCTCCACAATAATTGATGGCTTTGTTTGAGCTTCTTGCTATATTTATCAGGATCCCTCGTCAATCCATTTCTACTTCTTGCATCTTCGCGATAATCATAAGTGGTGTCAATGATCATGCTAATTCTCCTTTTGCATATAAATATCATATGTGAGTTCACAGGGATATTAGAAGCATTAAGTGATACATGGGGCTTTTCACCAGATTATTATGAGTATATGATATATACAAATAAACTTCAATAGAATATCTCACTACAATCATACAAAAACTATGGACAGAATTGATTCACAAACATTATGAGTGCGAATTGGCATTGTTGTAAAAGATATGATAAAATTCAAAAAAGATGGAGAAGAAAGAGAAATGCTACAAGGAGAGGAAAATGTTGTCATGAAAGAACCGCTGCGAAAATATGGAGAATTCTATTCCTGGACTATTATAGATGATAATACAGCGATAAAGAAAACGGACAAGTCGTTTTTCTTTCATCATGGATCGGGAATTCCAATGGAAATTCGATGGTTCTTTGATGCACAACAATTTCCAGACAAGGAGCATGATATATATATTGATTTGATCTATAATGATCATCCTTATGAAGGGAAGTTGAATCTGCATAAAGTTGGGAAAGTACGTATTTTTTGGCATGTTGATCTAGATAAAGAGCTTAGAAAGCATTTTCAGGGAGAAAACTATCCATTGGCTCAATTTGAGAAAATTAGCAACTATAAATACCGAATAAGTTTTATTGATGAGATTGGCGGTGATTACGAAGAAAAGGATCCTCTAGAATCAGTATTTATACCTCAAGTTGAAGGACAGAAAAAAATATTATGTAACTAGATATGAACGCAATCGTAAAAACCGGGAAAACGCTATCCGAATACATGGACTTAGCTGCATGGCTTGTGGTTTCAACTTTGCTTCTTTTTATGGGGAAGCCGGAAAAAACATTATAGAAGTACATCATATCAAACCATTAGCAGATAAAGATGAAGAGGCAATGATTAATCCAGAAAGTGACCTTGTATGCCTTTGTTCAAATTGCCATAGAATGATTCATCATAAGAAAAATGGCGTATATACTGTGGCCGAGATCAAAAAGATGGTAACAAGAGAGCAAAAGGAGAAGTAAAGATTCTGTCATTGCCATAGAAAGGAAAAAGCTCATGGATGAAAAGAATTATGAGGTTATGATTGAGTGCAGAAGCGAAAAAGAGAATGTATCACTCGGATTTGGATTCGCCATTACAGAGGAAGAATATAGGAAAGCTGTGATTTTTGATTCTTCGAATATAGGTATTGGCTTATCTGATTCATACCATGAGAATTATTTCGAATTTGAGCCGGGGATTGAAAAAGCAAAACAGTTATTTGCGATCGGACAATATAGTTCATTGCGAGAAGCGGCGTTCGATGTTTTTGGACATTTTGCACTTCGCTTCGAAGTGGATGATGCTGAACGGGACTTTAGTTATGAATACGATGTTGATGAAGGTATGTATTCATTGCTAGATGAATTACTACGCTGGGATTAAGATAGTACAGGATATTGATATCCAAAGAAAACGATGCTGGAATTTTTCAGCATCGTTTTCTTATCATTATCTGTGGGGGATGGGATTTTATTGAGTGTAAAAAACAACATTAAGAATATGAAGCGGATGTTCGATAAGAGAGAAAAAACAGCTTTATATCATTCCGGTTTTAATGGACGTGCAGAGCAAAAAATGGTATACTGTCCCCGTTGGCTAATAAACGTACACTCATTATCAATTCCCAGAGAACTCACACTAGCTAAAATGTAGTGAAATCTCTTCATGATAGAAAGTCATACAAGATGAAGGGACAACAGGAAACAGACATACAATATGTAGGCGAAGGAGGTGGCAGAGAGGATGGTTGAATACTATTGCAAGCATTGCGATATAAAGACGGATCTTTCAGAATGCCCTAACTGCCATCAACGGACGGAACTAAAGGGTTCTTCCATTTATTGGTGTGAAGAATGCCGGATTCCTTTATATGAGGCTCATTGTGCTCTGTGTGGGCATAAAGCAAAAAGGATAGCAACAGATATCAGGCCTGTGTTCCCGGAAGAACGGTTGTTGATGGAAATCGTTCTCGGAGAGCCATTGAAATATAAGGAAAGCTCGGTTTGGAGTAGTGCCAGTAATTATTATTTGATTGATGGCGAACGCGTTGATTTCAACATCTCGGATGTTCAGACGATTGGTGCAGACCATGTACGAGAACAACTAGAACAATACAAGCTCCAAAACAATGATTCTGCGTTCGATGCTTTCATTGATCGGTTTATTCAAGCAAATCAGGGACGCTGTAATTATATTACCAGCGAAGCATGCTCCTATATCCGGAATGCCGCACAAGGATATGGGCCAACGGATATGTTTGTCTCCATGAGCGGTGGGAAGGACAGCACAGTAGTATCAAGCTTAGTGCGCAGAGCGCTAAGCAATGAGGAAATCCTGCATATCTATGGTGATACAACACTGGAATTCCCTGAAACAAAGAAGTATATCAATGAATTCCGGCAGATTCATCCGAAGACGCCTTTGTTGGTTGCGATCAATAAAGATAAAGACTTTGAAGACTTATGCACCAAGCTCGGTCCACCAAGCCGGGTAATGCGCTGGTGCTGTACCGTATTTAAAACAGGGGCAATTCAACGCAAAATCACAACGCTTTTCCGGAACAAGAAACGCGTGCTGACATTTATGGGTTTGCGCAGAAATGAATCGAATTCCAGAAGCAAATATGATCGTGACAGTAACAGCCCGAAGATCACAATCCAGAAAACATCCTGTCCGATCATTGATTGGTTTGACTTTGACATCTGGCTGTATCTTCTGACAAATAAAGTAGAGTTTAATCAGGCCTATCGCCTTGGCTATACCCGAGTTGGCTGCTGGTGCTGCCCCAATAACAGCAACTGGTCCAACTATATGTCCCAGATTTATATGCCGGAACAGTATAACCATTTCAGAGATGTCCTGATTGATTTCGCGAAAACCATTGGGAAACCGGATCCGGAAGAATACGTTGATTCCGGAAACTGGAAAGCACGCCAGGGCGGAAATGGTATGCAATATGCGCAGAAGTCAGTGATTACGTTTGAACCATGCGCAACACAGGAAAATACAATTAACTTTGAACTGCAAAGGCCAATTTCAGAAGAACTATATGAGTTCTTTAAACCCTTTGGAATTATAGATAAGAGTATCGGAAATGCTCGCCTGGGTGAAGTATATGTCACAGACAGGGATCATAAGCTGCTATTGAAGCTTCAGGGAAGAATTGGTTCCAAGACACTGAAGGTCAGCTTTATCGATAAGAACGCTGGACATTCGCAGAGCCTGAAGGTCGCAGAAGAAAAGGTGAAGTGCCAGATTACCAAATACCAGATGTGCATGGGATGCCTGGCTTGTGAAAGCATCTGTAAGCATGGTGCAATCAGCATTGTTGCTGATAAGGATGGATTGGTTTCATATCGGATTATTGATGATAAGTGTGTGCGTTGTGGAGAATGCATTACCCATTATGACGGTGGATGCTACATGCGACGTGTAATGTGCATTAAGAGAGTGTAGGAAGGAAGATAAGGAAATGGCGAGCGCATATCGGCTGAAAGGGCATGAGTCCTTCTATCTTCGGGAAGGTTGGTTAACAAAAGGACTCAAAGCAGTTTCCGATGATCCGTTTGTGTTCAGCAAAAACAGCGGAGCTGACGCACTTGGTGTAGGTACTAATATGGCCAAGTCTATTCGCTATTGGCTGAAAACAGCGGGCCTTATTTCAGAAAGCACAAGACAAGGGGCTGTTTTAACCGATGTTGGACAGATTATCTTCGAGCATGATTTATACATCGAAGATATCTTCACTTTATGGATTATCC
>JAEEGL015089008.1_pt1 | contig 13629 bp, 11 predicted proteins | sample 9134231 | NCBI WGS metagenome assembly JAEEGL01 (sample SAMN16246548, study PRJNA631951) | gut metagenome | biome: gut microbiome; feature: rumen; material: fiber-attached | host: Bos | place: Iran: Karaj | collected 2018-10
AAGATCATATTCATAATCCAACTTTATGGAAAGATTTACCTCTTCACCGGCCTTGGCCTTGGTCTTGTCGCTTGTAACAGTAACATGCTCCCCTGTCTCACCGATGGTAATGCTATACTCACTATTACTTGAGCTGCCGCCTGATGAACTACCACCGGATGATCCACTAGCTGTAGGCGTGGTCTTTTTGGTGGTGTCGGTTGTGGTCTTATCCTTGCTTGTATCCTTATCCGTTTTGTCAGTTTTGTCTTTTTGGTCGGATTTGTCCTTTTTATTATCCTTGTTGGATTCATCTTTTTTCTTATCATTAGCAGGTTGCTCTGCCTGAGGCTGTTGCTCCTCATTTACCACCGGCTGCTGCGCGGGTTGCTGTACTGGAACATCAGCTACAACGGGAGTGACCAGCGGCGCATCATTTGTACCTGCATTCGCATCGGCAGCTGCATCGCCACCTACGGTTACCAGATTGTTGTTGTCATTACCCTCGGGAATAACAACTCCTGCTGTATCAGCCTGCTGCTGGGTCTGATATGCTGTATCAAGAGTTGACATAGCCGTATTCTGAGCCTCTATGGACGCTGCAGCATAATTCTCCGAACCCTCTACGGAAGCATTTACACAACTGACCGAATTGGCGTATGAAACCATATCATCCTTACTCCAGTTGGTCTCGGCTGCAACCCTGTCAAAGACCTCTTCGTTTTCTACGATCTTTTGAACCAAAAGAGGAGGCAGATCCTCCAATGTTACCTCGGCAAGCTCAAATCTCACACTGTCAGATCCCTCCAGGAAATCAAGCATATAAGTCTGGACAGATTGACCCGCTGTAACATCTATCTCGTTGGTGCCGCCTGTTACCGGATTTTTACCAATGACATGTACCTCACCTGAAGTAAGGGTAAGCTTTGCCACTCCGGTAGTTTGATTGAAAATAATATATCCCGAGGTACCACGGATACCGATCATCATGCTGGATGCATCAATGTCGAGAGACTCATCTTCTGCAAGCTTTTCGGTGGTATAGAAATAAAGAGCTCCGCTGTTCATGGTTACAACCAGTTTTTTGCCATCCTGGTTAAAGCTGGCTTTGGAATTGATGTCCAGACCTGCCATTTTGGAAGCATCCAAAAGGATGTCAACGCTTCCGTTGGCCTGAGTCTCCAAAACATTGTCGTTGTGGAGATGCATATTCTCACGGATGGCTGTATCCACTCCACCCTCAGTCAGTGATACTCCTCCAACATATTTGGAAACCTGCATATCGGTAGCGGCCGCCGTTTCAATAGCCTCCCTGCCGTCAGATACAGATGCGTCTGCATTATCTCCTCCCGTACTGCCGGTATTACTGCTTCCGGCACCGCCGGAGCATCCAAACGTACTTATGAGCATTGACGCAACTATAGTCAAAACACCAAGCCTTTTAAGTCTCTTTTTAAATATATCTCTCATATCCCGTCTCCTCGTAAATAATAAAAGATGTACTCCAAGTTTTTTATCGGACTAAAAGTGTATAATCATAACTTATTTTAACATAAAACATAATTCTTTCACACCCTCTTATGTTTCTGATCACACATCAAAATTAACCAAATTTCGATTTAAATCCGGCCGCCTTTTTCACCTATCGCATAAGTAGGTTATTGCAAAATCCTTTACATAGTGATATAGTAGTTAATAGGTTAAATGAAAATAGACAGGAAGATCCTCTGTCTTACTATACCCGGAGGTACATACATGATTTCTACAAAAGGAAGATATGCGCTCAGGATAATGCTGGATCTGGCGGAGCACAACGACGGAAACTTTATTCCCCTTAAGGATATTGCAGAAAGGCAGGAGCTTTCAAAAAAATATCTGGAGATAATAGTTAAGGATATGGTCTCCGGCGGACTGATCGCAGGTGTAAGCGGAAAACGGGGCGGATACAGGCTGCTTCGGGATCCTAAGGACTACTCCGTTGGAGAGATCATCGAGCTTATGGAAGGCACCCTCGCCCCAGTGGCCTGCCTGACTGAAGATGCCGCCCCCTGTCCCCGTAAAGACTACTGCCAGACCATTGGGATGTGGCGGGAGTTTTACGATCTCGTGCATGATTTTTTCTATAACAAAAAACTCACTGACCTGATGCACGCACCGGAGGATTATCTTAACTTCGTAATATAAAGAAGCCTTTATGCGTAAAACCATTTTCCAGGCAATAAAAAAGTGGCGAAAACCCGCCACTTTTTTTATTCTCTATATAGTTATGCCATTCGGCTTTCTTGCCTTAGGATGTAACTCCCCTACAGCAGATCTGCCAGTTCAAGCACCATTTTTTCCGTTTTCTCCCAGCCCAGGCAAGGGTCGGTAATGGACTGTCCGTAAACATTGCCCTCGGGCTTCTGGCAGCCATCCACTAAATATGACTCGATCATCAGGCCCTTTACCAGTTTTCTGATATCCTCGGAAAGCATCATGCTGTGGAGGATCTCCTTAGCGATACGGGGCTGCTGGTCATACTGCTTGTTGGAATTGGAGTGGTTGGTATCCACTATCACCGCGGGATTTACAAGCTCGCTTTTTGCATAGAGGTTGCTGACGAACTGCAGGTCCTCATAGTGGTAGTTGGGAGCGTTGCTGCCCTGCTTGTGGGAATAACCGCGTAAAATAGCATGCGCTAAAGGATTGCCCTTGCTGTGAACTTCCCATCCTGCATATACAAAAGTGTGACCGCTCTGTGCCGCCGTCATTGCGTTCATCATAACGGACATCATACCGCCGGTGGGGTTTTTCATGCCAACGGGTATATCCAAACCGCTTGATGTAAGTCTGTGCATCTGATTTTCCACGGACCTGGCGCCAACGGCAACATAGGAGAGGACATCCGAAAGGTAGGGATGGTTCTCCGGATAGAGCATCTCGTCCGCACAGGAAAAACCGCATTCCTCAAGGGCTCTGATGTGCACCTTTCTGATGGCGATAAGCCCTTTAAGCATATCCGGAGCGCTCTCAGGATCAGGCTGGTGGAGCATGCCCTTATAGCCCTGACCTGTGGTGCGGGGCTTGTTGGTGTAGATGCGGGGGCAGATCACCATCTTATCCGCCACTTTATCCTGCAGGCCACGGAGTCTGCCGATGTATTCAATGACAGCGTCCTCACGATCGGCAGAGCAGGGGCCGATCACCAGAAGCAGCTTATTGCTCTCCCCGGTGAAAATGGTCTGGATGGCTTTATCGTTTGCACGCTTTTTGGCTGCGGCGCTCTCCGAAAGCGGGTACATTTCTTTGACGACCCTCGCTGAAGGGAGCTCCCTTAAAAATTCCATGTTCATTTTTAATATCTCCTATATTTACTACGCATCCGAACGAGCGTAGGCGTTTTTCATTATGTTGCTGGCCTCGTAGAGGACTTTGTCAAGAAGGTCGTTGGTGTGCTGTTTTGTGAGGGCCTCGATCTCGAGATTGGCCTTCTCGCAGAGTGCCCTCTTCTTGGCGGCTGTTTTCTCCTCTGCGATAAGTTTGTCATACTTATGGATCACGGCCTTACATTTTGATTGAAGGGCCTGCTGATACCTCTCAACATGGTTGAGGCTGGTTCTGTAGCTGGCATCAGCCAACGCCCCTATCATACGGTTTGCCCAGTAAAAGCTGCCCGTATCCGGCTTATCCGGTGTAAACCCGAAGTACTCGGGGATGGTCTTTACATTTGCATAGAGAGGGATCATGGCGTTGAACACATTCGATCCGAAGCAGAGCTCAAACAAAACCTCCTGCCCGTCATCCCTTATCTCCGTAAGGGACATGAAAGATGTGCGGTTTACACCGATGGATCTGAAAGCGCCGCTCATTGACTTATCCCCATAGCTCATATAAGGATCATATGGAGTTCCCTGATAGTGGCTGGATAAAAGATATTTCACATCCTCGGGTGTCACAAGATGCTCCGGTACCAGGCACCAGGGAATGTCATCGCTGCCCGGCTTAAAATCGGCATCCTCTCCGTCCCAGATAAAATCATTGGGGCAAAGATACCTGCCCATGAACCATGCACGGGGTGTGTTGTAAACATGATCTGCATCATCATGGCTGCCGAAAGCGTCCCTTGGATTGAAAAGCAATCCGCTTTCTATATCGTCATCCGGCACATCAAAAAAGCTGTAGTTTGTCAGATCCAGATGATATTCATTCATAAAATCAAGCATATCGGCTGAGCAAATGTGATCCACCTGCTGGCCAAGAGCATCACCGAAATCATACTCATCAAGTCCGAACTGGTTGGGCATTATGACCACCGCCTCATCGGGCACCCTCTTTGCAAGAAAATGGTGTCCGCCCACGGTCTCAAGCCACCATATCTCATCCTTGTCGGAAAATGCCATACCGTTCATCTCATAGGTGCCGTACTTTTCCAAAAGTTCTCCCACCCGAAGAACTCCCTCCCGGGCTGACTTTATATAGGGAAGGGTCAGATAAACTAAATCCTCCTCGCCTATTCCTCCGGCCGCATGCTCCTTGCCACCCTTTTTGTCTGTCTCCCAAAGAGGATCTGCTGCCAGGACCCGTTCGTTGCTGGTAATGGTCTCGGTGGCCGTCATGGAAATATTTTTCTCGTTGACACCTGCCGCTGCCCATATTCCCTCCTCCTCAAGGTCGGAATTGGGCACGCATATAAATCGCATGGCCCCGTCAGGCATGGGAATCTCAGCATCTGAGATCACCGGCTTATAGACTTTGGGCAGATCCTTCGGCTCAACTGCCACAAGATGCTTTGCGGTGTAGCTGCCTGCCGCGCAATCATCATTTCTGGCGATCATGGTGCTGCCGTTATAAGATGCTCTTTTTCCTACTAAAATGGTGGTACAAGACATGATCAATATATCCTCCTTCTTTTGTTCAATATCTCCTCTGCAAAAACCATATCTTCCGGTGTGGTTATCTTGATGTTGTCGAAGCTACCCTCGATTAGCTTTATTGGACGGCCGCCGGACTTTTCCATTATCATGGCATCATCGGTGATGCCAGCAAATCCATCCGGCACGGCCTTTAGCTTTTCATAAGCTTCCAAAAGCTCGCTTCGTAAAAACGCCTGGGGTGTCTGGATGATCCAAACACTGCTGCGGTCTGGGGTCTCGGAGACAAAGCCATCCTTATCCGAAAGCTTTACCGTATCCTTGGAGGGCATGCCAACCACACAGGCATTGTATTTTATAAGCACATCTGCCACATTATCTATGATCTCCGGTGTGACAAAGGCCCGGGCCGCATCATGGATCAAAACGTACCGGCCCTCCGCCTCCCGTATCCCATTGTAGACCGAATCATATCTTTCGGCTCCGCCGGGTACTATGCGACTTACTTTTTTAAAGCCGTATTTATCAACTATCCCGTCAGAAACATAGTCCTCGTCTCCCGGGGATACCACAAGTATCACCTCATCAACCCGGCTGTTTTCAAAAGCCATGAGGGGATAGTATAAAACCGGTCTGCCCAGAAGCTCCATATATTGCTTTTTTTTATCCCCGCCCATGCGTCGGCCGCTGCCGCCGGCCAACAGGATCGCAGAATATTCCATATTACCTCTCTCCCAGTTTCAGCCCCGGTACAGCATTTAAATCCCAGCCATCCCGTCTGCCTGCCATGTATTCGTAGTAGGCTGCAGCTCCGATCATGGCAGCATTATCCGTACATAATATGGGACTGGGGCAGAAAAACTCCACGCCCCTTTTACGGCAGGCCTCTTCAAAAGCATCTCTTAACGTCCGGTTGGAAGCCACTCCTCCTGCCAGGGCAAAGCGGTCCGTCCCAAATTCCTCAACGCCCTTCATGCCGTGCTCTACCAACACATCCACTACAGACTTCTGGAAAGAGGCTGCGATATCATTTTCATTGACATCCCGCCCCGCCATTTTTTCCTTATTGATATAATTTAAAACTGCGGACTTTAGGCCGGAAAAACTGAAATCATACTGGCTGTCTCCCACTTTGGCCCGGGGAAAATCTATAGCATCTGCATCACCTGCTTTTGCCGCAGCCTCCACCTTAGGTCCGCCGGGATATCCCAACCCGATGGCCCTTGCCACCTTGTCAAAGGCCTCGCCTGCAGCATCATCCACAGTGCGCCCCAATATCTCATATTGCCCGTAATCCGTCACACGCACAAGATGGGTGTGGCCGCCTGATACCACAAGACATAAAAAGGGAGGTTCCAGATCCGGATACTCAATATAGTTTGCGCTGATGTGGCCCTCAATATGGTGAACTCCTATAATAGGAAGTCCCTTTGCATAGGCGATGGCCTTTGCCTCCGCCACACCGACCAAAAGTGGACCCACCAGGCCAGGCCCATAGGTTACGGCTATGGCATCCATATCATCAAGGGTCTCATCTGCCTGTAAAAGTGCCTCGGTGATCACCTGGTTGATGCGCTCCGTGTGCTTTCTCGAAGCGATCTCCGGCACCACGCCCCCATAAAGGGTATGCACCGGGATCTGTGTGGAGATCACATTACTTTTTACTGTGCGCCCGTCAACTACCACTGCCGCAGCAGTTTCGTCACATGAGCTTTCTATTGCTAATATCTTTATCATGTTATATTCCTAATTTTTGCACCGTTGTTGTGACTCTACTGCGGCACAGGATTGCCATCCTCATCCGTAAGCTCGATGGCAAGTATCTTCCATTTTCCCGTATCGTCCTTTCGGAGCGCAAACTTCTGATATGTCCGGGTGTAGTTGCTGCCCTCTTTGGTAAAATAGTAAGCGATGACATAGGCGTATTTGCGGTCCTTGACGGTCTTGTACTCCACATCTCCGGAGCTTTGCACCGAGCTCTGCCGTATCTCCCTGCCACGGGCATGGTATTCCGTGATGTCCGCCCTGACATTTGCCAGATAAAACTCCCTGGGATTGGCCTGCAAAAGATCCGCGTCAAAAAGCATCATGGCCTGATCACACAATCTTTCCACATCACTATCACTAGTGTCTTCATCATAATAAAGCATGATAATGCGGTTGTACCATTTTATCACCGACCTGGGAGTCTGGGGATAATCAGTGGAAAGGTCCTTGGCTAAAACCTTGGAAATCTCGCTCTCCGGCTCAAGAGTCTCTTCCTTTATGGTACTGCCCTGTCTTGACAGGTAAAAATAATACCCCACGATTAGAGCAGCCATACAAACCGCAAGTATCACAACTCTGATCACATTTTTCATTTAAGCCCTCCCTGTTACGAATATCTGTCGTTACTTGGCAGACTCGTTTCCGTCATCTTGTCCCACTTTGACCTTCTCCGGCTCTTCTCCATCCTCTTCTTCCACGAAATTCAGTTCCACAAATCTGCCGTCCTTGCCTAAATGAGCATTGGGAAAAATGGAGCGAACCTCCTTCATAAATGGCCTGCCGTTTACCAACGACGGGGAAAAATGGGTGAGCCACAGCTCCTCCACCTCAGCCTTTGCTGCAAGCTTTGCAGCCTCTGCAAACATCATGTGCTTTTTCTTTTTGGCATCGGGAAGCTTTTCCCGATCCCCGTACATTCCCTCACAGATGAAAAGGTCTGATCCTAATGCATTGCTTACTATGCTGTCGCAGGGTCTGGTGTCCGTACAATAGGTGACCTTGATTCCACGCCTGTCCGGTCCCATCACCATGTCCGGTGTATAGGTGATGCCGTCGATCTCCACGGTCTGCCCCTTTTGAAGGGGATTCCATGCCTTTATGGGAATGTCCTGCTCCCTGGCGGCATCTGCGTCAAATCTGCCTGCCCGGGGAATGGAAATGGTGTAGCCGTAGCAGGTCACATTGTGCTTCACCTTGAATGCATGAATGTGATAACCATGCTCAACAAAGTCCTCCTCCGGCTCGGTTATCTCCTTATAAATGACCTGGAAAGGGAGCTCCTGGGCTATCACACGAAGTGAGTTTACCACATAGGAGAGGCCCTTGGGGCCGATCATTACCACAGGATCGGTGCGGTCGCTGTTGCCCATGCCCAAAAGCAGGCCGGGCAGACCCGCGATGTGGTCGCCGTGGTAATGGGTGAAGCAGATGGTGTCGATGGGATTAGCGGAGAGGCCCGCTTCCTTCATGGCCACCTGGGTGCCCTCGCCGCAGTCGATGAGCAGAGAGCTGCCGTTATATCTTGTCATCAGAGATGTGAGCCATCTCTTCGGGAGGGGCATCATACCGCCGCATCCCAGCAAACATACGTCTAACATTTATGTCTCCATATTTACGCTTTCGTGATGTGTGTTTCCCGCGACACGTTCGCACTTCGTCATCTCACGTCGCGTTACTAAACTCGCACTGCGTGCTCGCTATATTATTGTTTGCATCTACAATCGTGCAAGAATTATAAAGATTTAGCAAACAATAATCATGAGTAACGACGTTCGATACGAGTCGCTACGGAAACACACATACACTCAAGCTTGTTTAATGTCAAATAACAGTTGTATAAATCAGCGCATCCTCTACCGGGTCGGTGTAGAAGCGCTTCCGCTCTCCTGCGCAAAGGAAGCCGTGGCTTTCGTAGAGGGCGATGGCGGCTGCATTGCTGCGGCGCACCTCCAGAAAGATGCGGGTGAGGCCTAAGGAACGGGCGCGGGAAAAGAGCTCGTTCATAAGGGCATGGCCCACACCGGTGCGGCGGAGGCTGTGCTTTACTGCCACCGAGGGGATCTCACCCTCATCCGCTGCGTGATACATGACCATGTATCCGGCTATTTCGTCCTCTACTATTGCGGAAAGGACTACTGACTGTGTACCGTTTATGGCATCCAAAAAGTCCTGCATGGACCATGCGCTGTTCATGGATGCAAGGGAGATTTCCGACAGCACCGCTGCATCCTCCGGCAGGGACAGTCTGATAGTTGCAGCTTCGTTGTCGCTGCGGCCTGTCATGTATCCGGTCCCATTGTCATCGCGTCCCGTCATGCCGTAGGCTCCTCCACAGTGCCGCCCGCCGCTATCCTCTCCCTTTCAGCCTGGGAAAGTCTCAGATAATCAGGCCTGAAATCTGCCGCCGACACTGTCTCGCCCCGGGCTGAATATATCATACCCAAAGCACCGACGGCTGCTGCCCGCTGCCTGTTCCAGCCTGCAGGTGCAAATCGATAAGGCACACGGCATTCATTTTTTATGGCCTCCTTAAACACCGGAACCCCGTCTCCCAAAAATATAACAGGTTCATCTGACCCATTAACATCCGAAAGAATCTCCGAGATATCCACCGCACACTGGGGGCGGATCACCTCAAACTCACCTTCCCCGGAAAACCGGTACAGTCCCGTGTAGGTCTGATTACGCCTGGCATCCATGAGAGGACAGATCCTGCCGGATGCGCCGTATAAAGTGTAGGCAATTGCATCAACGGTGGGAACCGCAATAAGGGGTACTTCAAGAGCCAGCCCCAGTCCCTTTGCGGTAGCCGATCCGATACGAAGTCCCGTAAAGCTGCCGGGTCCTGCTGCCACAGCTATGGCATCAATGGTATCCATGGAAAGCTCTATCATCTGCGAGAGCGCATCTATCATGGGAAGCAACGTCTGACTGTGGGTCTTTTTATGATCTATTGTATACTCACCCAAAAGCCTGTCATCCTCGATCACTGCCACGGATGCCACAAGCCCCGATGAGTCAATGGCAAGTATCTTCATATCATTTTCCTAAATATCGCCTATACGCCCGTTTATGGATGCACTCTCGTCATCCTCCAAAGGAATGACTATGCAGCGTCTGCCGTCCACAAACTGTGTGCGTATCTCGTCCTCTTTCTCCTCACTGACCCGAAGGACCACCGCAACCTCGTTGTCATCCTCATCCATAAGTCCCGCTTCGGAAAGCTTTTTAGAAAGCTCTGCCACCTCTCTTTGAAGCTCCCTTTTCTCGGCACGCAGGTCATTATTTTTAATGAGCTTGTTGTCCAAAAGCTCCTGGGCCGTGGGCAGATCATCCTCTTCAGAAAAAAGCTTGTCAAAATCCTCGGCGATGCGATGAGATTTCTCGGGACTGATACCGCCCTCGGAAAGCACCTCCTCAATGGTCTCCTTTTCCATGGGCACCTCTGTACCCTGGCCGTGGATGGCCTCCTCATGGGTAATATGTGTGGCGATGGCCTCATTTACATCAGCCATTATATCATATATCTCTTCCTTTTCAGGTCCCACGCGACTGATTATCATTTCCGAAAAAGCGTTTTTCTTTTCCGTTGCCGTGTATCTGCTTCCGCAGCCAAGGGCCTGCTCCCAAAACTCCTTGTGGGGATCCGCCGGCTTTTTGGCATATACCAAAATATGATGGATGTCCGTGGATCTGTCGGAAAATGCGGGATATAAAAAACCCGTATCCGTAACCTCAACCATCCAGTCGCGGATGCGGGGAGCGATCCTCTGCTCCTTTTCAATATAACCCAGCCCTGCCTTTGTAAGTCTGACGGGGCAGATGGAGCACATGATATAATCATAGACCTCCTCACTTTCATCCAGCTTCATCCCATCAGTGGTCTTTTTAGGCACATCATATATATCATAAAACAAAACGATAAGGTAATGACCCTCATAGGAAAAGGAGGATATCACCCTGTCATAAAATCCGTCTAAAACCGTATCATCGGAAAGCTTGCTGTTTTTCAGGGCAAGCATGCTGGCTCTCATGCCATCAGCCTCATCCGGAAAAGTCAGCTCCATAAGGTTGTTGCCTACAGTTCCCGAAAGCGTCTTGTTTGCGATTTCAAGATATTTATGGATCTCCTCATCTGACAGTGAAAGAAAATCATCCTTAAAGGTGACAACCTTTTCCTTTGAAGAATTGACATAGCAGCCCGCCAACTTTGATATGGTGCAGCTCTCCTTTTTCAATCTTCTTTTTAATTCAAGTACTTCTTTTTTTTCCATGTATAAAACCTCCGATTATTAATGGGAGCTATTATACCACAACAACTAAGCTCAAACTACGACTTCGTCTTGTTTTCGCTAAGAGTTTGGTATTACATCCTGTAAGTTCGCTTCGCTCGCTAACGGGATGTATTATACCATTTTCCTCTTGCAAAGGATAGTAATAAAAACTAAAATTACAGTATAAGCTGGCAAGTCAAATCATAAAAGGAGGCTATACTATGATCTTAGCAGCAAGCGTACCCTACAACAGCTTTTATTATAACTGGGAAATAGCTTTGGAAGAATGGCTGCAGTCCCATTTATCCGATGGCGTGATCACCTTCATTTCACAGTTTTCTTTCCTGGGAGAGACCCTTTTGATGATCGTCGTAATGGGATTGTTCTACTGGGGTCTGGACAAGGAGCTTGGGAAATACATCGGTCTTAACATGCTTGTGGCCATCACCTTCAACCCTCTGGTTAAAAATATATTTATCAGAAGGCGGCCTTACTTTGAAAGTGAAGGCATTGACTTAAAGCGTCTCATCGAACCCTCCGCCGATAAATACGACATAGCTGCCCAGGGCTATTCATTCCCCAGCGGACACTCATCCGGATCCGCCACTTTGTACGGCTCCATCGCCCGTTATAAGAAAAAGACCCTGTTTACTGTTTTAGCATTTGTACTTCCGCTTCTGGTAGGTTTTTCCCGGGTGGTTGTGGGTGCCCACTATCCCACCGATGTTTTCTGCGGCTGGGCAATGGGCGTGCTGATCATCTTTTTGATCCCGTTCCTTAAGGAAAAATGCCCCAGTGAAACTGTATTCTTAGCGATCCTTGCAGTGGTGTTTGCCGTAGGATTTTTCTATTGCACCAGCGATGATTATTTCACAGGCTACGGAATGCTTCTGGGATATGCTTTTGCAGCACCCTTTGAGGCAAAGTTCGTAAACTTTGAAAACACCAAAAACCCCATCCGGGTTGTTCTCAGGGTTATAGGAGGTGGAGGCTTCTACTACGCATTAAACAGCATTTTAAAGATACCTTTCTCCAAAGAGTTTTTGGAAAGCGGCACCCTGGCTGCACAGGCTGTTCGGTCCGCAAGATACGCGCTTATCATATTCTTTGTTATAGCCATATATCCCATGATATTCAAGGTATTCGACAAGTTGTTTTCACGCGAAGTGTGAAAACTTCAGAGAATGCCTTAAGGCATTCTTACATCAAGTTGTTTTCACGCGAAGCGTGAAAACTTCAGAGAATGCAAAAATATCCGGTGGTCCGAACCGAACCACCGGATTTTTTTAATCCTTTGTTTCCTGCGCCACCAGCTGGTCTGCACCATGCTGTTTTCGAAGAGTCTTCTTTTCGATCTTGCCTGTGGCGTTTCTGGGGATGGGCTCAAAGATAACCTGCCTGGGGCGTTTGTACCTGGGCAGGTCATGACAGAATTCATTCACCTCATCTTCCGTAAGTGTAAATCCGTCCTTTACCTCTATGACCGCCGCGGTGATCTCTCCCAACCGCTTATCCGGAAGTCCGATGACAGCTACATCCTTTATGGCATTCATCTTACGCAAAAAATCCTCGATCTGAACCGGGTAGATATTCTCACCGCCGGATACGATAACATCCTTTTTGCGGTCCACCAAAAAATAAAATCCATCCTCGTCCTGCATAGCCATATCTCCGGTGAAAAGCCATCCATCGCGAAGCACTTCGTCCGTGGCTTTCTTATCATTATAATAACAGGTCATAACTCCGGGTCCCTTTACACAAAGCTCACCGATCTCTCCCTGATTTACGGTCTGGCCGTTTTCATCAACTATCTTGCATTCCCAGCGATAGCCCGGTACACCGATGGCTCCCACCTTGTGAATATTTTCCATGCCCAAATGAACGCATCCGGGACCCGTGGATTCGGAAAGGCCGTAGTTTGTATCATACTGATGCTCCGGGAAATAGTCCTTCCAATGTCTGATCAGCGAAGGGGGAACCGGCTGCGCGCCTATATGCATAAGCCTCCACTGAGACAGGTGGTAGTCCTTGGGATCAATGGTCCCGTTGTCAAAGGCTTCCAGAATATCCTGAGCCCAGGGCACCAAAAGCCAAACTATGGTACACCTTTCGCTGGAAACCGCGGAAATGATGCTGGAGGGCTTTGCGCCTTTTAACAAAACTGCCTTTGAACCGGCAAAAAGGCTTCCCATCCAGTGGAACTTAGCGCCTGTGTGGTAAAGAGGCGGGATGCATAAAAACACATCATCCCTTCCGGTCTCGTGGTGCCTGGCCTCCATCTCAGCCGCCTGTATCAGAGACTGATGCTTGTGCAGGATCGCCTTGGGAAATCCCGTTGTACCCGATGAAAAATAGATGGCGCCGTCATCCTCTGTGGTGATATGTATCCCGGGTGCCTGAGATGAACAATCCGCCACCAGCTCATGATAACTCTCGGCAAAGTTGGGACAGTTGTCACCTACATAAATAAGCAGCCTGCCACGACCCAGCCGCTCTGCATGGCTTTCGATACGGCCGATAAACTCCGGTCCGAAAAGCAGGATGTCCACCTCTGCAAGCTCCACGCAGTAAAGGATCTCATCTGCATCATATCGGAAATTGAAAGGCACCGCTATGGCACCGGTTTTTAATATTCCAAAATAAATGGGCAGCCACTCAAGGCAGTTGTACATGAGGATGGCCACCTTGTCGCCCTTTTTCACTCCCCTTGATAAAAGCATGTTGGCAAAACGGTTTGCCTTTTCATCAAAAACCGCCCA
>JAEEGL010033422.1_pt1 | contig 13628 bp, 8 predicted proteins | sample 9134231 | NCBI WGS metagenome assembly JAEEGL01 (sample SAMN16246548, study PRJNA631951) | gut metagenome | biome: gut microbiome; feature: rumen; material: fiber-attached | host: Bos | place: Iran: Karaj | collected 2018-10
AAGAATCTGGACGGCAAGTATCTGACCCTGCCCGAAGCACTGGAGGTTAACAAGATCGATCCCGACGATGCGGAAGGGGAAGAGAAGGATCCTAACGCTGAAAACAGCACGGAGACAGCTGCTGACAAGGCAGAGGAAACAGCATCTTCTTCCGAAAACGGAGAAAAGGCTGAAGCAGAGAAGGAAGAGCCTAAGGAGAAGGTGATCTACTATGTCACCGACAAGCAGCAGCAGAGCCAGTACATCAACATGTTCCGTGCTCAGAAGATGGATGCCATGATCCTGGAGCATGCCATTGATCAGCCCTTCATTTCCCAGCTGGAAGCAAAGAACCAGCACATCAAGTTCCGCCGCATCGATGCAGACTTAAGCGATGCTCTTCGCTCCAAGACAAGCAAGAAGGCTGAAAAGGAATTTGAAGAGCAGGCAACACAGGTTGCGGAGATCATGAAGAAGGCCCTGAAGAAGGACAACATCACCATCAAGGTGGAGAAGCTGAAGGATAAGAAGGTATCTTCTGTCCTGACCCTTTCCGAGGAAGCCCGTCGTATGGCGGATATGATGAAGATGTACTCCATGGGTATGCCGGATATGGGTAACATGTACGGACACGAAGGCGAGACATTGATCCTCAATGCCAACCATCCCCTGGTGCAATATGTGGTAGCACACAAAGAGGGAGAGAACACCGAGATGATCTGCGAACAGCTTTACGATCTGGCAAAGCTTCAGCAGGCGCCTCTGGATGCAGAATCCATGACCAAGTTTGTACAGCGTTCCAACAAGATCATGATGCTGCTCACAGAAGAGTGATCCTTGCTGGCAAAAACAGGTATCTGTAAATTTCCAGAATCGTCACTACAAATTGTGTCAATTAAACTACAAATTTAAAATGCCGATAAAGGCCGAAGATATCACATCTTCGGCCTTTTGCTTTTACAGACTAAAGTAATTTACGAATGCAATTACAGAATTTTAGTACAAATTATTACAAAAAACACTTGAAATTATATAAAAAACGATTAGAATAAAACTTACCACGTTTGAAAAGATACCTAGTAACGTAAAAATCTTATATAGGGGGTAAATAAATCGATGAAACGATTGGTAAAAAGTTTAATGGCCATGATGCTTGTTGTGGTTGTTTGTGCCGGAGCAGTGAGCTTACCTGCATACGCAGCAACCCAGACAATGGCAGATGGCGGCACCTTCGATCCTGAGTTCTACGCAGCACAGAATCCTGATGTAGTAGCAGCTCTTGGTACCGATGCAAACGCATTATATCAGCATTATCTGAACCACGGTAAAGCTGAAGGACGTCTTCCTTACGAAGGCGCTACTCCTTCCGCAGGCGGCAGCAGCGCAGCTGTTTCCGGCCCCGGCGCACATCTTGTAGATGCAGCTACCGTACAGCTTTCTGCTTCTCTGAAGAAGGCAGTGTCTTCTCCTAACGGTGTATACAATGTATACGCACTTCCTCCCGCAGATTACGCAGTAGCAGTTTCTGCAACACCTATTGCACAGGTAGCAGCTTCTGCTAATCCCAGTGTTAACTTCCCGTTACCTGCTAACGGACTTTACATGAAGTACGTATTCGGCTTCGTAAACGGCGCAAGCGTAACTCTGGTAAATGAGCCTCAGTACATCACAAACCCTGAAGTAGCAGCAACCAATACCAAGGCTCGTCAGGCACTTCCCGCTAAGGGCCTGCAGGGTAAGTTATTCTATAACTACAACATTGATACAGGCGCAGGCGTTGGCTTCCCTTCCCTGATCTATCAGGTAAACAACTATGGTAGCAATCCTGCACTGAACAGCCCCAATGCTTCCAAGGGTGATGCACATCGTCCTACCGAGGGACCGTTCCTGTACATGTTAAATACTTCCAACATGACTGCTGTTGTTGACCTGGCAAACCGTCTGCACAACTTTGCAGCAACCAATGCCGCTCAGGACATCATCATCGGTAACGAAGTAAACGTTCGTAAGTGGAACTACGTAGCATATTCTGATTGGGATTCCTATGTAAGAGAGTATACACAGGTATTCCGTGTAGCATACAATGCCATCAAGAGTGCAAACGCAAACGCACGTGTATTCATCTGCCTGGATCAGAACTGGGATCGTAACCGCCCGACTTCTCACCAGGAGTACTATGAGTTCATCGATGGCAAGGACTTCTTACAGAAGTTCAACGCACAGATCACAGCCGGCGGTAACATCAACTGGGGTGTTGCATGCCATCCTCATACCGTACCTCTTACCTGGGCTCGTTTCTGGAACATGTCCGGATGCAAGGACGGTGCTTACTGTGCTAACCAGGTTAACAGCGGCAAGATGATCAGCTTCCAGAATGTTGGTCTCTTAACCAGTTACCTGACCCGTTCCGAGATGAAGTACGGCGGAACCGTTCGTCCCGTTATCTGTACCGAGATTTCCCTCTCTGCACAGCAGGGCGCAGATGTACAGGGTGCAGCAATGTATGCAGCTTACAAGGCTGTTGAGCGTAATCCTTACATCGAGACCATCGTATTTGCTGAGAATCCCAGCATCGGCTGCGGATTTACCGATCAGGCTAGATCCGTATATGATAACCTTGGTAACGGAACCCATGAAGCATGGGCTAAGTCGGTTATCGGTATCTCCGATTGGGGAAGCATCCTGAAGTAATTCCATAAAAGGGTATGATTTAAGGGGGGGTGGCGAAATGCCACACCCCCTTTTTTTACAAGAGTCAAATAATAATGTGACTTATAGGACAAAAAGTGTTGATAAAAATGCTCTAAATCATTGTATCCAGAGGCTTTATAGGTATTTAATCTTCCTAAATAAGTGACTTTAGGAGGGATTAAATGAATCAAGTGAATTGTCCTGTATGCGGTATAAGATGTGTTAAGTCAGGAAAAACAAAGGCCGGCTCTCAACGTTGGCTATGCAAGCAATGTAAAACATCAGTAACGCATTCATCATAATTCTTTAATAGAAATATTGGTGTTTTTGATAATAGCCTTTTTCAGCAAGTTATTTCACGAACTGGCTCATTTTTTTCTGGCATAGCACTTGGTGCGAAAGCAAGTGGCTTTGGTATAGAATGGCTGGGGGTTATTCCTATTTGGCATGTTGATGTAGACGATAGCCAATGCGATAAATTGAGTAAAATGCAGATATGGGCCGCAGGGTTAGAGATGCATTGTTTTATTGCAGGAACAGCATTGATATTATCTGATAAAATAGGGCATAGTGGCATTTGGGTAGCGATTGCAATTGTGAACATATCCATGATATTACTTTCACTTGGGTTTGACTTCATTGATAAAGTATTATTTAAAAAGAGAAATGAAAGAGACAGTTGCGATTTATAATTTACGGCAAAACGGCAAAAATACCAGTTCACCGTAAATTATAATTACCTTTTCATTGCACCGCCATCCCCAAACGTGTTATAATTTTCGGTGAAAAGATAAAAATGTGCATTCGCCGAAAATTATAATTACACGGAGGCGGCTATGTTGGTCGGAAGAGAAGAGGAAATAAAAAAGCTAAATGAGCTGTATGACAGTGATTCTGCGGAACTTGTTGCTTTATATGGACGCCGTAGAGTAGGAAAGACGTTTCTGATCGACGAAACCTTTGAAGGCAGGATCAGTTTTCGACATGCCGGCCTTTCTCCGATCGATGAAACACAAGCTACATCCACCAGCCGTATGAAAGACCAGTTGGAGCACTTTTACAGGAATCTGGTAAATCAGGGCTTTCAGGGAAAAAAGAGGCCGGAATCCTGGTTGGAAGCCTTTTATATGCTGGAGGATTATCTCGCCGGGAGATACGAGGAGAAGGATAGGATTCTGGTATTCTTCGATGAGATTCAGTGGTTGGATACACCCAGAGCACAGTTTATGACAGGATTTGAAGCCTTCTGGAACGGATGGGCCTGCCATAAGAAGAATGTGATGGTTATCGTTTGCGGCAGTTCCAGTTCCTGGATTCTGGACAACATGATCAATAATCATGGAGGACTTTATGGAAGAGTAACTTATGAGATGAAACTGCACCCGTTTTCGCTGAGAGAGTGTGAGCTGTTTTTTGAAGCTTCAGGAATCACGTTGTCCCGCTATGATGTGGTGCAAGCCTATATGATGGTAGGTGGAATCCCTTACTATCTGAAGTACTTTGAAAAGAGTCTCAGCTTACCGCAAAACATTGATGCATTGTTTTTTGCGGAACATGGGAAACTGAAGGATGAGTTTGACCGGATGTTTGCCTCGCTGTTTCGTAATGCAGACCTGATGAAGAAGATCGTAAAAACGCTTGGCAGCAGGAACAGGGGGCTTTCCCGGGCAGAGCTTGTGGAAGCGATTGGCATCACTGACAGCGGAGACCTTTCCAAACGACTGAAGGCACTGATGGCCGGAGATTTTATCATCAAGTATTGTTCTTTTGGCGACAGCAAGAGGAATGAGTGCTATAAGTTAACGGATCCTTTTTGCCTTTTTTATCTTTCCTTTATAGAAGATAGCAGGAGCAAAGGGAAAATGAATTGGGTAAATATCGAAGATTCCCAAAGAGTAACCACCTGGAAAGGTTATGCTTTTGAGAATGTATGCTGGAATCACACCAGACAGATCAAGCATGCGCTTCAGATTGGGGGTGTATCTACCGAGGAATCTCTTTGGTCGAAACAGGGGGATGCATCCGAGCGTGGTACCCAGATCGATCTCATTATCGAAAGAAAAGACAATGTGGTAAACATGTGTGAGATGAAGTTCTACAGCGATGAATTCGAAGTAGACAAAGACTATCATCTGGTACTGGAAAGGCGGAAAAAGCTTCTTCGGGAAAAGATCTCGAAGAAGGCAACCATTCACAATACGCTGATCACCACATTTGGGCTTAAGAAGACCGGATATTTCGGAGATTTTGTCAGCGTGCTGACAATTGATGAACTGTTTTCATAATGATGTTTATGGATGATGATCTTTTTATGAAGGGGTGTGGCGAAAAGCCACACCCCTTTTTTGATAGTAAGGGGAGTTATCTGTTTTCAAAGCAGTTATAGAAACTGCGCCAAAACAATCGGCAATAATTCCATATCACCGTTTCGCTGATAATCTTTTGTGTATACCAGCAGTTTTCTTCCTATTCTCGCTGAGTATTTTTCGCAAAAAGCATCTATGGATGAATGGCTCTTGTATCCGGAACTTTTTACCTCTATCGGCGATATCTTGTTTTTTTCTGCAATTAGGAAATCTACTTCATAGTTATGTTTGGTTTTCGGATTCAGAAAAGTATGATAATACAGCTCATGTCCGTTAAACGTTAGCATTTGAGCTACCATATTTTCATAAACGTACCCAAGGTTCGTATGAAGTTTGTCGCTTAGCAATCTGGTATATATATCATTCTCTGTAAAAGTTTTATCTTTAAATGCCAATGTGACAAATAACCCTGTATCGGCAGTAAAGAGTTTAAACTTTGCCAAGTCCTTGTTTTGAGCCATCCCTGCATTGGGATCGTTAGCATGATATGCTATATTTACTGTACCGGAACTATTCATTTCCGCAATCTGATTCAAAATATCTGCCGCTCTGCTTCCGGATAAAATACTGGATACTTGATATCGTGATGCATTTCCGGTTAATTGAGCCGGGATTGCATCAAATAACATGGACATTTTTCCTGTTGGATCTATCTTATGAAAATCATCTTCATATAACGTCAATATATCCCTTTTTACCTTATCGACTTTACTCAAATCATTGGTATTTATATAACTTTCTACAGCCTGAGGCATACCTCCGATAAGCATATATAATCTAAAATCACGCAATACTTTCCGAAGAGCCGCTTGCCCTAATGGTCTTTTTGTTTCATAAAACTGTTTTAACATAGGGATGGTTACTTCATCGTCTAATGCCCAGCGAAATTCTTCAAAGTCCATAGGATACAGATGTAGCTTTTCTTCTTCGCTTGGAATCAAAATGCCTTGGACATTTTTGCGTATAGATATTAGAGAGCCTGTTTCTATATAGTCATATCTTCCATCCTTCACCAAAGCTTTTATTGCCTGTCTGGCTTTAGGACAGAGTTGCACCTCATCAAACACGATGCAGGACTCTCGATTAGAGAGACTGACCTGATATGTCAGTTGCAATTGGAGAAAAATGTAATTCAGATCGGAAAGATTATCAAATAGCGCTTTCGTTTCCGGGGATGCTGTAAAAAAATCAACCAATATGTAACTTTTATACTCATTCTTTACAAACTCTTCGACAATAGTAGATTTACCAACTCGCCTTGGTCCTTCTACCATAACTGCAGTTTGGCCATTTGATTCATTTTTCCATTCTAATAACTGATTATAAATCTTACGTTTAAATAGCATGATTATGCTCCGTTCTACAAAATCGTTAATTTTAGTTTAATTAATTATTGCAAAAACGTCAATTTTATTCGCAGCAAAAACAACAAAATCGCTATTTTTATTTGTACGACATAGCAATCAAGAAAAGTGGACTGATGACGGACATGGCGGAAAATAAAAGGGGGTGGCAAAAAAGCCACACCCCTTTTATTATTTCAGCAACTCTTTGGCCATTTGCAAAGTATCGGCAGATACACCGCTTTCCAAGATAGAGGCTTCGGATTCACCGTCTTTCAGGCGATTAACGCAGGAGAAGAGTATATTTTGTCCATCAGCTAATCCATCTGCGTAAGAGTTGTGTTTTACTCTTTCCATTTGCTTTTCTAATGTGTATTCTTCCAGGATCATACCAATTACCCCCATTTTGTTGGCCTTTAAAAAATCCACCAGAATACCATCTTTTATACAGCTGTCCACTGCCAGTTGGACACTGGATGAAAGATTCTGGTTTTGCTTGTAATTATCGCGAACCCGGGCATTTAACTCCGCGTAGCCCAGAAGCCGTTCGCTTTTCTCCATGAGCGCGCGGTTATGGCCACTGTTAATGTTGAGCACATGAGCGATACACTCCAGGTCTCCACTATTGGTACCATGGGAGAATAGCGAGGAGAGTCGTAGCTCTTTACTGTCCTCTTTCATCTGCGGATCGTTGCAAAAAACGATAAAACGAGGCGTGTCTAAGGGTACCTTCTTGCGGCCGTAGATATCGTCGTAGTTGTGTTCCAATAACTTCTGGTATTGTGTTGCAAAGTAGAAGAATCCCCGTAATGGCATATTGGGATTCTCTGTGGACTGATGTTCAAAAAGATTCAGATCGTGGTTAAGGAGAAAAGACACATCATTCTGCAGTCCCAGATAGATGCCTTTTTCCAAGGTGATGATCTCAATCTCTGAAGTGTCCGTATAGGATGTACCGTTTAATGCATTATACAATTCTAATGCTCCCTCCGGATTGTTAAAAAGGAAGGAGAAAAGAGCATCCTTATATTCTCGATTTACTTCCAAATTCATTATAAAACCTCTTTCTTTCAGAATAAACCCTGTTTTGGGTATAGTTAGGCACAGTACCGGTTGCTGTTCAGAAAAAATGGAAATCCGACAGGATGAAATCCTGTCATTGTCAGCAGAACGCTGACGAGTCTTACCATATCGTATTTTTATTTTCCTGTCAACGCTGTATTTAAAGATTATTCCTATTTTTTTATGAGGAACTTGCATACTGTTCAGAAAAGACCAGACGTATTTACGCGGTTTTTGCGATATTAGATAAATATCTAATATAGGTGTTGACAAAGACGAAACATCATGCTATTTTATAATCATCAAATGAAACATTCGACATGCATCTAACAACGAAAGGAGCAAGACGTCATGATGATGAGAAGCTTTTTCCTGCAGTGGAAGACCCTGGTATATTGATCGGAAATACACAAGTATAAGAACGTAATACAAAGCAGACGGTATTACAGAAAATAAAAAATTATAGCAATAACAAATCTGAGGAGCATTATGAAAAACAACAACTATCGTGAACTGTTACAGAACAGCAATTATCGGAAGGACTTAAGCGCATCCCTGATCAACCGCTTCGGTGATTCCATCGATGCCATCGCATCCAGCTGGATCGTCTATGAGATTACAGGAGAGGCAGCATGGTCCGCCATCATCTTCGCTATCAATCAGCTGCCTTCTATCTTTGTAACGCCCTTAGCGGGACCGGTGGTAGAGCGGCTGGAAAAGAAAAAAGTTATGGCGTTTACCGACGTGATCCGCGCCATCTGCGTAGGCATTCTGGCAAGCGGACTTTTGTTTGGATTCTTAAGTGCGCCTCTGATCGCCTTACTTACCCTGGTGATCTCTACAGCAGAAGCTTTCCGGGTACCTGCCGGAACCGCCATGATCCCTCAACTGGTAACGAAAGAGCAGTACGCGCATGCAACCAGTTTAAATCAGTCCTTATCCTCCATCGTAGCCCTTTTGGGTACGGGTGCAGCTGCCGTCATCATCGCAGCCATCGGAAGTGCGGGAGCGATCTACATTGATATGGCGACCTTCTTGATCTCTGCCGGGATCATCATGACCATGCATCTGCCGGAAGAAGGCCACATGGACAACAGCGATTTCTCCTTAAAGGCATATACCACCGAATTAAAAGAAGGCTTTTTATACTGTGCCGGCAAGAAGAAACTGGTTTCCTTTACCATTACCATCCTGTTCTTAAACGGTATTCTGGTTCCCTTAAACAGCTTACAGACTCCTATGATCTCGGAAATCTTCCATGGAAGCCCCCTGTTCCTTTCGGTCCTTGGCGTTTCGGTTACCGTATCCATGCTGCTTGGTTCTGTGATCTTCCCTATGATTCATCAGCATCTTAGTGGTAAAATAGCATTGACGCTGGTTACTATCGGAATCGCCGTTTTCTATCTGGGCGTGATCGGATTATCTTCCTTTTATACCAGCCAGATCTTCGGCATTGTGACGCTGGCGGTTTTATGTGGCCTGCTGGGCTTATCGGTCAGCATCGGTAACATGTACATCAGCGTCGAGATGCTTAAGCAGATCGATCAGGAATACCTGGCCAGAGCAGCCGCCATCGGCGGAGCCTTAGGAAGCGCTATCGTTCCGGTGGTAGCATTTATCATCAGTATCGGCGTAAAGTTTGCTGCTGTCAGCACCATGTTCCTGATCGCGGGTATCATTGCCCTTGTTTATACCGTATACATCCTGTTTGACAACAGCCTTGATGATGCCAAGGCACCTGAACGGAGTAAGGAATATGAATCGATTTGATGCGCATATTCAATATGCACTGGAGAGTGTTACCCTTTTAAATCTGGTGGCCAAAGGAACCCCTTATATCGAACGGTATCTGAGGGATGCGGCCAAAAAAAACAACATTACCATATCCCCCCGAAGCGAGGAAGTGGTGAGATTGTTAGCCTGCATTGAAAACGAGGCGTTCACCGCATTTTCCGAAGAGATGGAGACGGTACGGTTTTATTTTCAAAACGTCAACGATTCCATGAAATCCTTTGGGAACGTCCTGCTGCTTACCACGGATATCGTATTTCCGCCGCACTGGAAAACGGTAAAGAACCTGGAAAAATACCTTTCGGACATGTCGGAAGAGCAGTATCTTAAGGATTTCTGCGTGGAAGTATCCCGCTATGCCGGCGATATGAACCCGGAGGACGATGATGAAAAGGAATTCTCTTATGTGGACGTTTTCGAGACCATCGCTTTGATGGAAGAAAGCGACAGTGAGAAGATTCGCCTCCAGGAACTGTTCCTGCATCACAGAGAGCATCTTGAAAAAGTACTGCCCCTTCTTAAGAAGGCAGAAGGCATCTTAAAGACCTATGCAAAACAGCTGGAAGCCTTCGGCAAACAGACGGTTTCCTACGTTCAGGAAGAACTGGGAGAGAGTTCCTTTGTATCCTTTATGCTAAACCGGCTGCAGAATAAAGAAGGCTCCCTGGGAGAAAACAGACCCTGCGATGTCTGGATCAACTATTTTTGTCCGATCACCATTGGGGTGCGCCTGGAAGGCAAGACCATTGAGGAAGCCGAAGGCCTCGGCTGTGTAGGTGTGATCTACGATGCATCCATTCCCTTCGCTATGGTGCTGGAGGGACGATCCAAAATGGAAGATGACAAGGCCCAGCGTATTTTAAAGCTTCTGGCGGATAAGAGTAAGTTTTATATCCTGACGCAGACGGCCAAGAAAGAAGCCTACGGAGCACAGCTGGCAGCCGAGCTTGGCCTTAGCACGGCTACCATTTCCCATCATACCTCCGCTCTCATGGACGAAAATCTGTTAAACATCGAGAAGGTGGATACCAAGATCTACTATCGGGCCAACAAGGACCTGATAAAGAGCCTGTTAGAGTATCTGGAAGACAAGCTTCTGTGAGTTATGGATATTGTCATAGAATCACTGACAGATAGGATTGTCAGAAACTAAAAACAAGCATAGAATTACCTATGGAACCCGATTTTCATCAAAGCTGTGCACAGGAAGGGTTCCGGAAAGAGGTTTATATGGCTGCAAGTAAGAAAACAAGTTTGAAAGCATACACCGATTTTATCATGGATAAGACGGTAGAACTTTTAGGAATCGATTCCCCTACCGGTTATACGGATGAGGCCGCTGCCTGGGTTAAGAAGGAATTTGAAAAGTTAGGTTATAAGGCTCACTACACCACAAAGGGCGGTGTCATGATCGAACTTGGCGGTAAGGATAAGAAGAACGGCTTTTTACTGGAAGCCCATACGGATACCTTAGGTGGTATGGTGGCTACCGTTAAGAGTAACGGAAGACTGCAGATCACACCCTTAGGAGGCCTGAATCCCAACAATGCGGAAACAGAAAATGTCCGCGTGGTCACCAAGTTTAACGGTATCTACGAAGGTACCTATCAGCTTAACAACGCTTCCATCCATGTAAACGGAGACTACGATGAAAAGAAGCGTACCTTCGAAAACTGCGAAGTAGTGCTGGATGAAGATGTAAAAACCAAAGAAGAGGCTGAAAAGCTGGGAATCTCTGCCGGCGATATCGTCTGCTTTGAGCCCAATACCCGTATCACAAAGAGCGGTTATATCAAGAGCCGTTTTCTGGATGATAAGTTAAGTGTTGGTATCATCCTTGGCTTTGCCAAATATCTGAAGGATCAGAAGATCACCTTACAGCGTGCCACTTATGTACATGTAACGGTATACGAAGAGGTAGGCCACGGCGGCTCCGCTTCCGTTCCCGAAGGCGTCACTGAGGCTCTGTCCGTGGATATGGGCTGCGTAGGCGAAGGCCTTACCTGTACGGAGAAGCAGGTTTCCATCTGTGCCAATGACAGCAACGGTCCTTACGCTTACAGCGTGGTAAAGGGACTGGTGGAAGCTGCCAAAGCCATGAAGGCAGATTATGCAGTGGATGTCTATCCTTACTACGGCTCTGACGTGGAAGCTACCTTAAGGGGCGGCGCAGATATGCGTCACGGCCTCATCGGTGCCGGCGTCTATGCTTCTCACGGCTATGAGAGAAGTCACAGAGACGGCGCAGAAAACACCTTAAAGCTCCTCATCGGCTATGTAAAGTAAAGGCTTTTTGCGGACGTTTATAATTCCATAGGGATGGATTCCCGGCTCTGCTTTTAAAAAAGTGGAGTCGGGTTTTTTATTGCAGAAGGAAAGCGAATACTTTTGTATAAAATTGTCGTATTTTTGTGTTATTGTTTTTCGCCGAAAGGTTTTACCATGAAATTAGTGAAAAAAGGATGAGGAGAACCATAATATGAGTGTGATTAAGAAACTGGCACCCAGGATCGATGGGTACCAAAAAGAAACGATCTTAACTCCCACCTTTATGTTGGGGGAGGTGGCGCTGGAATGCGTCATACCGTATGTTATGGCCGGACTGATCGATCATATGTCCGGTGAATCTTTGATGCCTGTGTTTCAGTATGGTCTGATCCTGATCGTGCTCGCAGGCGTTTCTTTGTTTTGCGGAAAAAACTCTGCTGTATTCGGCGCAACGGCTTCTGCCGGTTTTGCCAGGAACCTGCGCAGGGATCTGTTCTACAAAACACTGGATTTTTCCTTTGAGGATGTGGACAAGTTTTCCTCCTCCTCTCTGGTAACGAGACTGACCAACGATGTGTCTCAGTTGCAGATGGCCTTTCAGATGCTGATCCGTATGGCGGTCAGAACGCCCCTTATGCTGATTTTCTCTGTATTTATGGCGTTTCGCATTAACAGCCGTATGGCGCTTATCTTTGTGGGCATCATTCCTTTCCTGGGATTTGCCCTCTATACCATCTTCCATGTGGCACATCCCATCTTTAAGCGGATCTTCAAAAAGTACGACGCCCTGAACAATTCCGTTCAGGAAAACGTAGCCGGGATCCGTGTGGTCAAGGCATTTGTCCGGGAAGAGTATGAGACAAAAAAGTTTAATGCCGCTTCCGAAGAAGTGCGTAAGGACTTTACCAGCGCAGAAAAGATCCTGGCGTTAAACAATCCCTGTATGCTGTTTTCCATTAAGGTAACGGTGCTGCTTGTCTGCTACTTTGCAGCCCGGATCATCATCGGCAGTAACGAGGCGGACCTTACCACCGGCCAGCTGTCTTCCCTGATCGCATACGGCGTACAGATCCTGTCCGCCTTAATGATGCTTTCCATGGTATTTATCCAGGTGACCTTCTCAGCGGAAGCGGCCAACCGTGTCTGTGAAGTATTAGATCACAACAGCGTCCTGACCTCTCCGGAAAACGGGGAAACACTTGTTAAGGACGGCAGCATCGAATTTGATCATGTCACCTTCTTCTATGGTCGAAACGGAAGAAGAGCCGCTTTAAAGGATATTAATCTGAGCATTGCTTCCGGATCCACCGTAGGTATCATCGGCTCTACCGGTTCTTCCAAGACCACCCTGATCCAGCTGATCTCCAGACTTTACGACGTGACGGAAGGCTGCGTAAAGGTGGGTGGCAGGGACGTAAGGGAATATGACCTAAAGGCCTTAAGAGACCAGGTAGCCGTTGTCCTTCAGAAGAACATCCTCTTTTCCGGCAGCGTACGGGAGAACCTTCGCTGGGGCAATAAGGAAGCTTCCGATGAAGAGCTTGTAAGAGTATGTAAATTAGCCCATGCGGATGAATTTATCACCCAGATGCCGGAAGGCTACGATACGCAGCTCAGTCAGGGCGGAACCAATGTATCCGGCGGTCAGAAGCAGCGCCTTTGCATCGCCAGAGCCCTTTTAAAGAAACCGAAGATCCTGATCCTGGACGATTCCACCAGTGCCGTGGATACCAGGACCGATGCCCTGATCCGGCGCGCCCTTAAGGATGAGATGCCGGAAACTACCCGTATCATCATCGCCCAGAGAGTAAGCTCCATCGAAGACTGTGATCAGATCATCGTCTTAGATAACGGAATGATCAGCGAGCAGGGAACCCATGCCCAGCTTATGGAGCAAAACGGTATCTACCGAGAGATCTACGATACCCAGACTTCCGGAAAGGAGGAAAAAGCTCATGCCTAGACCGATGCGTGTTGTAACCGATAAAAAGATCGACATGAAGTCCTTAAAACGACTGATGGCATACGTTTTCCGAAAGTACGGGACCAGTCTCATCGTGGTGACCTTATGTATCATCATCAGCTCCGTTTCCACCGTCATCGTCAATATGTTCATGGCAAGGCTCAT
>JAEEGL012904951.1_pt1 | contig 13628 bp, 17 predicted proteins | sample 9134231 | NCBI WGS metagenome assembly JAEEGL01 (sample SAMN16246548, study PRJNA631951) | gut metagenome | biome: gut microbiome; feature: rumen; material: fiber-attached | host: Bos | place: Iran: Karaj | collected 2018-10
GGAGGTCGATAATACTGGCATGGAAGAAAAAGCTCACGCCGCAGCAGAAAGCTGAGTATAAGACTGAAAAGCGTGAGGAAATGCAAAACTTATTTAAAAAGATAGATAACGGCGTAAAGGCTGTTTTCGAGTCTGACAGCTACAAGGAATGCCTGCGGTATATGAGTAAGTTCACTAACTATTCCGCAGGCAATTGTATTCTCATTATGCTTCAGAAACCCGATGCAAGCCTTGTTGCAGCATTCGGCAAGTGGAAGGAGCTCGGCAGAACTATCAACAAGGGAGAAAAAGGCATAGCGATACTCGCCCCGATGAAGTTCAAGTCAAAAGACGAAGCGGAACAACTTGTAAAGGACAGCAGCGGTAATCAGATATACAACGTCGATGGCAGCGAGAAAAAGGAGAAGGTCGAGGTTGAACAAACCTCCATAGGCTTCAAAAAGGTGTATGTTTTTGACGTATCACAGACCAGCGGCGAGCCTGTTCCCGAATACGTCCATGAGCTGAATGAGGCTGTAGAGGACGAGCACGTTGAAGCAGTTATTAACGCTGTTCATGATATAACAGGAATTCCTGTGGATTTCGAGAACATCAGCAGCGGTGCAAAGGGATATTATAGCTACGGCGAACAGCGTATAGTTATACAGGAGAATCTCAGCGGCGCACAAGCCGTAAAGACTGCTATTCACGAATGCGCTCATGCCCTGCTGCACGATCCCGATAAAAAGCTTCCAACGGCAAATACTTCCCGAAGCGATAAGGAAGTACAGGCTGAATCGGTGGCATATATCGTGGCTTCAAGGTATGGTATCGATACAAGTGATTACAGTTTCCCATATATAGCCTCTTGGAGTCAGGGAAAGCAGCTTGAACAGCTCAACCGCTTCCTTAATGAGATACAGGAGACTGCAAGGACAATATGTGATGCCATTGACGCAGAGCTTCAGACTTTATCCGAAAATCAAACAGAGGAACTGACCGAGGACGAGAGCCTCGGTCTTGCTATGTAAGGAGGAATATTTATGATAGGCATTCTGATAAAAAACAATGAAAAAACACTATTCACAGGACTGCCAAAGGAAACCGAAAAACTTGAAAAACAGCTTGCAGGTATCGGACTGAATGTACCTCTGCAAGAAGTAAACCTTTCAAATCATAATGATATCGGGTATGAGCTTGAGATATATGCCCAGAGTCAGATCGACATGGAGGTAGCTTCAAGAATAATCCTGCATGATAATATCGGACAGCTTAATGACCTTATGCTGTACATTTCACAGGGGGATTCTGATAAAATGAATGACAGGATATGTGAAAGCCATGCTGAAACGATCTCAGACCTATACAGCGAATTAACGACTCCGCCTGAGATCGAGACTACAGATAAGCTCGTTATAAGAACTACGATGAACTATAAGGCAAATTTTTATGAGCCTGCCGACTGTATCGTTGAGAAAGCTATAGCTATTCCGCATGAGGAATACAGCGCACTTATCAATATTACTGATAACTGCTATGATTTTATCGCTGATAATCAGGAGTGTATGTATTACGATAGGCTTGCAGAACTTAAATACAGTCACTGTACATACAACGATGTTAATCAGAAATCAGAACTTTTGAAGTCTCTGATTGATAACAGGAATCAACTTAATACTCTTGACATTGGCTTGCTGAGATCCTGCGTAAAGCGGATAACGGTGAGCCATTCGTGCGTTATAGAAGCCGAGTTTACCAACGGCGTTATTATCAAAAATGAAACGGAAAGGAGCGATGACAATGGAAGCGGCAGCAAATGTAAGGATAATCCCTGCCAAGCAACAAGTAATTGACGGTAAGCCCCGGTTCAAGCGGCTTAATGTTGCTGCTTATTGCCGTGTAAGCACAGAGCAGGAAGAACAGCAAAACAGCTATCAGGTACAAATAGAATACTATACCAATTACATCAACTCTAATCCAGAGTGGACACTCGCGGGAATATTTGCGGACGAGGGCATCAGCGGAACGCAGACGAAGAACAGGACAGAGTTCAACCGAATGATAAGAATGTGCAAAAAGAAGAAGATAGACCTTGTCCTTTGTAAATCTACAAGCCGTTTTGCACGAAATACAATCGATTGCCTTGATCATATAAGACTTCTGAAAAGCCTCGGCATAGGCGTTATATTCGAGAAAGAGAATATAAATACGCTGACGGCGCAAAGTGAATTCATATTATCTTTGTACAGCAGCTTCGCACAAGCAGAAAGTGAGTCAATAAGCAAAAATATCACTCTTGGTAATCAGATGGCTTTCAAAGAGGGAAAGGTGCGGTACAACTATAAATATCTCCTCGGCTATAAAAAAGGAGATGACGGAAAGCCTGTTATTATTCCTGAAGAAGCTGAGGTTATACGGCTTATTTTCAAACTATACATCGACGGCGGTTCAACACATACGATTGCACAGGAGCTAAATAATAAAAAATATCCAACACGCTCTAAAAGCGGTAAGTGGAGTGCAATGCTTATAAAAAGGATACTCCAGAACGAGAAATATATCGGAGACTGCCTGCTGCAAAAGACTTATACTATTGACTGTATATCACATAAGGCGATCAAAAATAACGGAGAACGTCCAATGTATTATGTAAGCGACTGTCACCCTGCGATCATTGACAAAAACACTTTTAATATAGTACAGCAGGAGATCGCTCGCCGTAATGCCAAAAGAAGCGTGTGTACGAATACAATTACGGAACAAGGACGGTATAACAGTAAATACGCACTGACCGAGCTTCTCATATGTGGTGAATGCGGTACAGCCTATAGGCGATGCCGCTGGACTTCCCACAACAGGAACAGGACGGTATGGAGGTGCATTAATCGTCTGGAACACGGTCCGAAATACTGCAAGTCCCCTACTATTGACGAAGAGCCGCTTCATAACGCTATTGTGATAGCTATAAATGAGTTTTATAACTGCGGCAATGACGTGGCAAAGGTGCTGAAGTCAGCAGCAGATACTGTTCTTTTGGGATCATGTGACGGTGAAATAAAGCAGATTGAGCAGCGGTTAAATGATATAGACCAAGCTCGCAATGACTTTGTAAATCTTATTGCAACAGGAGCATGTGCTCCCGATTCATTTGATGATGAGTTTGCAAGGCTATACAGCGAAGAAGAAAAGATGAGTCAGAAGCTGCTGTCACTCAAATCTCAGCGAAAAACCGAGCAGAGCGAGCTTGCCGATGACATAAAAGATGTTATTTATAATAGCAGCTTTGAACTTCAACAGTACGATGACGTATTGGTGCGAAAGGTCATTGAATGTGTTAAAATACTCAACAAAGAAAAAATATCCGTTACTTTTAAGGGCGGATTTGAGATAAAATCTGAATTATAAAATATACTTTTTAACTCCTGCAGACGCAGGCGTTTATTTATAGATGGACGTTGAAAAGTATCTGACCGAGCTGTTTTCAAATCCTGCAGGCACGATACTTCTGCCATGGAATAATTGATAAAGTTTACCCTCGCCATCGGCGAGGGCAATTTTATATCCTATGGGACGCGGTTTATTTGACGCTTACTAAAAAAGAAAAAAATACTACGAAGCATATTTATTAATTGAGGGTGCATTTTTGAGCTAATCGCCAAGCGAGCATAAAACAACAAGCCTGTGGAGTAAAAATGTCTCCACCGGCTCATAGTATACTGTGCATATTGTTATATATTATAGTCAATATTAGAAATATTTAGTGAATGCAATTCACTCATAAGTTTCGATTATAATCACATTGACTGTATCATTTGATTCGAAATACTTTAAATAAAGTTTGTTAGCTGAGTCAACAACTGAGTGCGTACCTTCCTGTGAAGGTTGCGAACTAATAAACAATTCAACTTTTAGTCTATCGACTCCGTTATTAATCGAGTCCATTGCTGCTTCAGAGTAGTAAAAATTATTATACGTTGAGGAAGCTAAATTGTTCGTTTTCTTAGTTTGAATTGGTATAATAGCTATTATCATTACTAATAATAAACAGATTAGGGAATTCCTTATGCATGCATACGATGTGAAGACATAGTTGTTTCTTATTGTATTTCTTGCTCTATTTAATCCTATCTGCTTATCTAAATCTTTCTTATGTTCCTCGCCGTCTTTGGCAAGAGCCGGAACGTGAATAGTGTTTTCTGCAATTAATACATGAATAACATTAAGTCCTGCTGACAACATATAAATTACTGATAAAACAAAAAGGGAGAATGCAATCCAGTATAAAAAGCCTGAGCCGAGTTTTCCATAAATATTCTGTAGCAATGAAAAAGCACCTAGTATAAGCGTAACAGAAATAGTTAATCCTATAACATTAGTTTTTGCCTTGTCTTCTAGCTTCCCTTTTATTTCTATTTCTTTTTCGTTAACGTTTTTGAGCACATTTGGATCGATTTTTTTAATATCTTCAAAAGCACTTGGACACGATAGTCCCTGTTCGATTTCAATTTTCTTTCTTACTTTTTTATTACAGGACCATTTTGCTATTGACGGAATAAATAGAGTGAGCGCTTCTTTCAACATCTAATTCACCATCCAATCTACAATTGCGTTGTGAAGTTTGTAGTCTGTATTAGCTTCAATCCAGCCCCATTCTCCAGTTGGATTCACCTCTATAAAATAAAAATTCCCATGTGAGATAATAAGATCTACTCCACCAAAAGCGAGATTAAGCCTTTTCATTAGACATAGGAGTTTTTTTTCTAATTCTTTTGGAAGTGAGATTGGAGAATACTGAAGTTGATTTTTCTTAGTTTTTCTCCAATCTTCGGTTATTCCTTGACCATTTTGTAGTATTTTAATTGGAAATACTTTATTGCCAATGATGGTAACTCTAACATCAGTTTTTTCGCTAAGGTATTCTTGTATTATAACAGGAGCTTCATTTAAAGAAGAATTCTTTATTGATGTACCACTTGCAATTGTTGAATATGTGAAACTATCATAACCATTATCATGAAATAGAGGAGTATCTAAAGCTTTGACAACATAAATATTCTCATCCTGTAAATTTCTGATACTATTTGTTACAATGGTTTTCGGAATTTCTAGACCAACGGATTTAGCAACTTCAAGTTGAAATATTTTGCTTTCAGCTTGATAAGTATACATCGGATGATTTAGCCATTTTGCATTCGTGAAGATGGTGAGATTACGAATAAACGAACTCCATTGACTTCTGTATAATTGCTCTTCTACTGAATAGGTTTTATTTGAACGAATAAATACAGGCGCTCTAAAAAAAACAGATTTAAGTGAAGTTTGAGTTAATGAATATATTACATCATTCATCCTTACTGATAGTATCCCTGAATCATAACAAACCTCATATTTGGAGAATCTGTCTCGATTTATTCTTAAGTATTTAAGGTTTCGTGCTTTCATTTCTGCGGCAACAAAATCTGTTGAAAAATCCAGTGTATTAGAAACAATCAAATGGTTAACCTCATTCACCTTTTTGATCCTCTCCAGTTTCGCAGTCTGCTTTTTTAGTCGTTAGATTATTAAAACCATCTTCTGCTACAAGAAGGGCATTTGAATCAGTAACCCAAAAGCCATCAGTCTCATTAAAAACACCGTTCTCTGGTTCAGGTGAGTTTCCTAACGAATCATATCTATTCGCGTTTTCTAAGATAAAATGCGGCATACCAGTTCCCTCTCTCTTAAGTGTTAATATAAAACAGATAAGCCTCTAGAATTGCAAAAGAACGCGTTTTAAAGAGGCTTAAATACTATTATTCTACATGGATAGTATAACACAGAAAGCGTTATTTGTCAATACACATTTACTCATTCTAAACTTGTATTGATGAGATATAAATACATTATAAGTAAATAATTCCTCCACTCATCATTAGCAGAGTGTATGTTGTTTATGCCTAAATCATCATTCCGTTTTAGATTGTGAATGTTCTCGACCTATCAGTTTATACATCTATATTCTCTTCTGTTTTTTAATTTCACGTCTAAGGAACTGCAAAGCAAGAATTAAAACACGCATTAAATGCTGCAGAAGAAATAGGAAACGATAATCTCGTTGTATTAATAAAAGATAAACTAGGAGATTTATAATTAAAAAATTACTATAATGTGTTGTAGTGCTTGATAAAGGTGAAACATCCGTAATTACTATATGCGAATACGCTATAAATCCTAATTTATAGACAGATATTCATTTTAATGCTTATTACCGCTTGCTTTGAAGGTAGGCGGTGTTTTCATATAAGTGAGAACGGTCACATCGCAGCGAGAGGGACTATTTTAAGAGGCGTAAAGCCCCGAGAGGCTGATATACCTCTGACAAGACAAGCAGCCAATAAAAGCGATTTGTGCAGCGGTGTGCGGCATACCAAACCGAAAGACAGTGCAAACGCCTATTTTCTCAAAACAGTTGATTTTTTAGGCGATATAGAGTATAATAGAAGTAATATAAGCGCAAAGGAGGAACGGCAATGGGAATATACCTTAATCCTGACAATATGGATTTTCAGATAGCTATTAATTCGGAATTATATGTTGATAAAAGTGAATTAATAAAGAGTACGAATAATTTGATTTATACGGAACAGCGTTTTATATGTGTAAGCAGACCAAGACGTTTTGGCAAATCAATGGCTGCTAATATGCTTGCTGCTTATTATAGCAGTGGTTGTGACTCCAAAGAACTGTTTAGCAAATGTAAGATATCTAGTGTTTCAAGTTTTGAGAAGCACTTGAATAAATATAATGTTATACACATCAATATGCTTGATTTCATTGGTGAAAGTCGTTCTATAGCAGAGTCTCTTGATCACCTGTCAAAGCGCTTGATACATGAGATAAAAAAAGGAAACGGCGATGTGGATTGTTTCGATTGGAACGATTTGATGTCAGTATTGGCAGAAGTCTTTAACGAGAAAAGAGTGCCGTTTATTTTTATAATTGATGAGTGGGACTGCGTTTTTCGTGAGTATAAAAACGACACAGAAGGTCAGATCAAATACCTTGACTTCCTTAGGCGCATACTCAAGGATCAGAGCTATGTAGCCCTTGCATATATGACAGGAATACTGCCTATAAAAAAATATGGCAAACATTCAGCACTAAATATGTTCACAGAGATTGCAATGACCAATACTCGTGAATACGCTGAGTTTACAGGATTTACCGAAGCTGAAGTTCAGGAACTTTGTAAAAAATATGATATGCCGTTTGAAGAAACCAAGCGTTGGTACGACGGATATGATTTAAAGGGCGTTTCAATATATAATCCTCGTTCTGTTGTAATGTCTATGACAGGACACGACTTTGACAGTTATTGGACTTCAACCGAAACCTATGAAGCACTAAAGGTATATATCCAGATGAATTTTGACGGACTCCGCGAAAAGGTTGTGGATATGATAGCAGGAGAAAAAGTAAGCGTAAACACTGGAAAGTTCCAAAATGATATGAGTACCTTTAATAGCGCAGATGATGTACTCACATTACTTATTCACCTTGGATACCTTACCTATAAAGACGGAAAGGTATGGATACCAAATAGCGAAGTACAGCAGGAGTTCATCAATTCTATCGAGGACGGCGGTTGGGAAACTGTCATGAATGCGATACGTTCCTCTGATGAGCTGATAGAAGCGACGATCAACGGCGATGAGGAAAAAGTCGCTCGGATGGTAGAAAAAGCTCACGATGAGAATGCTTCTATCATAGGATATAACAATGAAACATCACTGAGCTGCGTAATCTCACTTGCCTATTATTCAGCAAGAAAAGAATATATAATCCACAGAGAGCTTGTGACAGGAAAAGGTTTTGCAGACCTTGTTTTCATACCGCGAAAGACTTCCGATAAGCCGGCTATGGTCATAGAGCTTAAATGGGATAAATCCGCTGATACTGCCATTGAGCAGATAAAACGTAAGCAGTATACGGATAAAGTATCAGAATATGTAGGAGATATTCTTCTTGTAGGAATAAACTATGATACTGAAACTAAAAAGCATTCGTGTTTAATTGAAAAATTAGCGAAATAATCTAATCATCTCAAAACTAACAATATAGTTTGGGGAATGATTTAGAGTTCCTTATTCATCAATGAACCATTCATTCGTTTACACAAATGATAAACCGCTTGGATTACCTAAATTCGATTGCCTCGGTGCAAAATAATCTGGTTGTAATAATTGTTGCTGCAGCAACATTAATAGCCACTATAATAGGTATAATAATAACGCTAATGAAATAGGGAGATTTATATGGCGAATGATGAACTGAGAGAAATCTTTAACAAAACCATGGAATCCGTTATTTCAGAATGGTTAGAGGAAGGACTATCTGAAAAAGAAATATCAGAAAAACTGACAGAAGAAAAGATAAAAGACACAATGCTTGCAATTATGGACAAATCTTCCGAAGACTCGCTTTCTTTTTTCAAAGAGCATATGTATGAGATTGCCTATACTGAGCAGGCAAAAACGGATGAATTCGTTTCCAGACAAAGGCAGACTTGGGGAGAAGGATTAGCTGCTTCACAAGCAATGTATATCATGGCCGTTGAGTCGGCAGAACTATTCAGTAAATTTGTAGCTGAGGACTTGGATGATACAGAAAGAACGCCTAAACAGTATTCTTTCTTGGTTTTGCAACATATGCACGGTAGAGCTTGCCAGATTTTCTTGGAAATATTCCACTTAATGAGGCTAGGGTTTGCAGATGGTGCATATGCTAGATGGAGAACACTATATGAACTATGCTGCTGCGCAGATTTTATAAGGCATCATGGGGAAAAGATTGCAAAACAATATTATAAACAATCAAATACAGATGATCAAAATTATAGTTGGGCAAAAGGCGCTCTTGATGAGAAAGGAAATATACTTGATGCTGGAAGCTTCAAAAAGATTCAAGAAATAGTTAATGTTGACTCTGGGTGGTTGTCACAATACAAGTTAGCTTGTTTCATTACTCACGCATCATCTCAAGGGACTTTTGGAAGGCTTGCGAATGGAATTACAGAAAACTTGATTCCTGTCGGGCATTCAAATTATGGTATTGCAACCGCAGCAGAACACTCTGCAATATGTTTATGCTGGATTACTGGAGAGTTTATTACATTATTCCATCATCTTGATTCAGATGCAAGATGTAAGCTGTTAAGCGAATGGATAGAAGTAGTACGAAATGCATATTTTACTGCTCATGAGGAAACATTCGGAGAAAAGCTTGGCGAAGGTGAATCATCAGAAAAACCTTGACAACCGCCAAAATCTGCGCTATAACACCAAATAAGGAGTAAGCCACTGGGCACATATTCTCCTATAAGTCGCTGGTTTTTGTTATCATGGCGCTAATAAAATGATAACGGGGCATCAGTGGGCAGTATAGTACAAAGCAAAACGGATCACTGAGATACCATAGAGCAAATCGCCTAAGCAGATTTGTTCGGTTTGACTTGAAATCTGTGGAGTGGGAATGGAAAACAAAAGGTGTGTTTTATGTAGAAAAGTTGTTGTTGGTACAAGATAAGCCGCAAGTTATTCTTGCGGCTGTTTTATATCTATTTAGTAATCTCAAAGCACACCATGATTGTATCTTTGAATTCAAGGCTTACATCAAAGCTGTCGTCCTCGTTTTCATGAACAGGGATCTTGCGGACGAGAAGTTACATACCTATATGATTACATCATTTGCATTAAGATATACGGACAAGGAACTGTAAATGAAGCACCAACAGCTACAGATGACCTTATCTTTGAATCAGGTCTTTTCAGAAAGCACAAATGTTACTGTTGTTCAGGGTGATAATAAGTACCCACTACTGAATGAATGCAATACTTTCTATGTATGCAAGGGGAATACTTGTCTGCCGCCGTCTAATATTCTTTCAGAGGAGCTATAGCCAAAAATGAAGAATTGTCTTGTAATTGTCGATTTGCAGAATGGCTTTATTAATGAAAAAACAGCTCATCTTCCGCATAAAACAGCTGAATTTATCAGCAGCCATGATTGCTTTGACAGTATTGTTGCAACAAGGTACTGCAATACTTCTGAGACAGCCTGTTTCAGATTGGGAGGCTGGAAAGAGTGTATGTCAGGCACTTTCGCCTCCGAACTTGTTTCAGATATAACCCCGTATGTTATGCGTACTTTTGATAAGACCACATATTCGGGACTGACTTCTGAATTCAGAAATTTCATTAAAAATGAGTGCTTTGATAAGCTGTATTTCTGCGGAGTTAATACAGACTGCTGTGTACTTGCAACAGTGTTTTCATGCTATGACAGTGTGCAGGATTGTGCAGTAATTTCAGACCTTTGCGCTTCAACGCTCGGAGAAGAAAAGCACAGGAATGCCATAGAATTGTTAAAGGAAAATATCACTGCTGAACGAGTGGTTGGATCCTGCAATATACCGTAAAAAGGAGCAGCGATGTGCTGCTCCTCGTTTTAGTATGCCTTGATTATATTGCGGACATACTGCTGCATTTCTTTCCGCGACTGTATTTCGTGAGTGCCGTTTACTACTTCCATTTTTTGCTGCTCTGTAAGTGAGGAGAATTTTTCCATTGCCTCTGGATTCATAGCAAGTGCCATTCCGAGTCCGACAGGCATTTCAAATCTGTTCATAGCGTACCTCCGTCAGATGTCCTGCAAGTCAGCGGCAGGAATGTCGTTTTCGATGTTGTCCCGTGCGAGGTCGTTGTCGATTACCGGATATGCTGATGAGATTGGAACCTCCTCGGAATAGGACTTGTTATGCCACACATTCTGCTCTGCACCTGATGTGCCTGCGATAATGGGATTCACGTGAGATTTGCCGTGCTTGGCTTTTTCCTGTATTTCGGGGACGGGAGACTGTTCGTTCTTAGGCTTTGTATGAGTATAGTCCGGGCGTTTCATTCCCTGTTTTGCCATTGTTATCACCTCGGATATAGTGTGCGTAAATGCCACTGTTTTATTCTTTGGAGCTGTTGATAATAATTGTCAGCTCTCAGCAAAAAAACACGATATGATTATAATGAACGCTACTTGGTTTATCGTCATATGATATTTCGGGAGGTATCAGACTATGAACAGAATATATTGCAGCGGAGTTTCGCTTATACAAAAACAGCCGCAGGCGGCAGCTGTACTGACAGGAAGCCATGAATATCCTGATATTTACGGAGTTGTCAGATTCTATACGACGAAAAAAGGTACGCTCGTATACGCCGATGTGAATGGACTTCCCTATGCAGGCAACAGGTGCAGTCAGGAGGTATTCGGCTTTCACATACACGAGGGGGAGTCCTGCACAGGTAACACCGATGACCCGTTTGCCGATGCAGGAACTCATCTGAATAAGGATAAATGCGGACACCCTTTCCATACAGGAGATATGCCGCCGCTTTTCGGCAGCAACGGCAAGGCTGTGTCAGTATTTCTCACAAACAGATTCACAGTTGATGAAGTAATCGGGAAAGCTTTAATTATCCATGGAAGTTCCGATGATTTCACGACACAGCCGGGTGGAAATGCAGGACAGAAAATCGCCTGCGGTATAATCAGACCTGTTAAGAGGAGATGACATGAAAGAATATCCGCTAAACATAAAGGCTGAGATCGAATATGCCCGCAGGTGGGCGTTTTCGGCAAATCCTGTGTACTATAACTTTGAAAATATCGGCGGAGACTGCACTAATTTCGTGTCCCAGTGTCTGTACGCAGGCGGAGCGGTCATGAACTACACCCGTGATACAGGCTGGTATTATAACTCCGTCAATGACCGAGCGGCGGCGTGGACAAGTGTGGAGTATTTCTATAGATTCATTGTAAACAACAAAAGCGTCGGACCATTCGGCATACCTGTACCGCTCAGTCAGGTCTGTGCAGGTGATGTTATACAGCTCGGAGCAAATGGCAGATTCCACCACAGTCTGCTTGTTATCAATGTTCGCAGCGGAGTTCCGTATATCGCGGCTCACACCTTCAATGCGTATGATCGTCCGCTGAATACTTACATTTATGATGACATCAGATGTATCAGGGTAGCAGGTGCAAGGCAATATAGCTGACTTATTTTAAAAGCGATGAAAAATGGCTATTTTTAGAAGAGAAACCGGTGGGGCCTATATTGTAACACATACACAGACAACAAACTGCCTGTATATCGGATTCATTCGAAATACAGGCAGTTTTCTTATATTTCAAATGCGTTTTGAATTCCGTATTTGTAAGTGAAAATACGAAAAGAATCACACAAATGCCATAAAAATCACACGGACTGTCACACGAATAATAATTTGTTAAGAATGCGGAAAGTGATGCAAAACTAAAACGGATGTATTCCGGTACAATAGTAGAAAACAATGGAATATAGACAAATACATAAAGCCTTGTATCAGCGATGTTTAATACACCGTTGGTATGAGGCTTTTTGTTCTAAATGAAAGGAGAGTATTATAATATGATAATCACACAAAAGAGTAGAAAGCCTCCCATATCATAAAATTCATGCGTTGTCAATACCTTTTTAATGATTTTTTTAAGAATAAAAATGAAAGGATGATTTTATCTATGTTAACCAAACCGAGATGCAGAAGCTCTCCCATATCACAAAACTCAGTGCTTGTCAATACCTTTTCTGGAATTTCTCCAGAAGGGTTCAATGCACAAAACAAAGAGTTTGTCAAGAGGTATTTTGAAAAAATTTTCTGTCTCCCCAAAGCACAAAACGAACCACTTGTCAATAGTATTTTGAAAATTTCTTGTGATTTTTCAAAATTCAAAAGAGATGGTGGCAGCTGATGGCATACTGTAAGGTCGAATTCAATACCGGCTTTACTGTTATTTCCAATGAGCTTATGCGAGACAGAAGTCAAAGGCTTGATGAGATCATTGATATCATGCTTGAATGTATCTGTTCATCCTCCCAGTCAATGATTATCGGCAGGAAGACTGTTCCGACAGAGCTTGTCAGGAGTCGTTTCATGAAAATTGACCCCTCTCATATTGAATATGTTCTATCCTGCCTTGATAAGAATACCACTAAAATCAGAAATATCAAGGCATATCTCATGACAGCTCTTTACAATGCTCCGTCAACTATCAACAACTATTATACAGCAGAAGTCAATCACGACCTGTACGGTACAGAGTAATCCTATTAAAGCAGTTAAGTATTTTTACTTAGCTGCTATTTTTGTACCCTGATGCAGAAAGGAGGTATGTATGCAGGAATACAACAACGAAAAGATCATCGCAATGACAGTTAAAACCGCAAATATAAATGTTGGGGTTCTGAAATCTGTTATAAAAAAGTTCCTTAGCGAGCAGAAAAAATCTATGAAACCTAAAGTGATACGTGGAAAACAATCTTTGAAGCAACTTATTCGTGGAAACGATAATGCTTCAGTCACAAATATCTGAAAAGATAAGCGACGAACAGAACACGCCATGATATCAAAAATTATCGGGCATCGCAGGCGGCACAGAACTATTAAGTGACCAAAGAGATGCCAGGCACTGCACCCGATAACAACTGATGGAGCGAGAAATGTTCTGTCTATAACAGGCAGCTCCTGTTACGCGATGACAGGCAATGGGTATAATGATACTTCCGGCGACGGCTA
>JAEEGL015181367.1_pt1 | contig 13628 bp, 9 predicted proteins | sample 9134231 | NCBI WGS metagenome assembly JAEEGL01 (sample SAMN16246548, study PRJNA631951) | gut metagenome | biome: gut microbiome; feature: rumen; material: fiber-attached | host: Bos | place: Iran: Karaj | collected 2018-10
AGTTGCGTTACAAGGATTACCCCATCGACCAAATGATCTATGTTGTTGGTAATGAGCAGAATTACCATTTCCAAGTGCTCTCGCTGCTGCTCGACAAACTGGGCTTCAAGTGGGGCAAGGATCTGGTGCACTTCTCCTATGGCATGGTCGAACTGCCTAATGGCAAGATGAAATCCCGCGAGGGTACCGTGGTCGATGCCGACGAGCTCATGGACGAGATGATTGCCACTGCAACCTACATGGCTAACGAACCTGGCCGCCTGCAGGGTGTGCCCGAGGACGAGCGCGATGACGTGCTCCGCATGATCGGCCTGGGTGCTTTGAAATACTTCATCCTCAAGGTCGACCCGCGCAAGACCATGCTGTTCGACCCCAGCGCGTCCATCGACTTCAACGGCAACCCAGGTCCCTTCATCCAGTCCACCTATGCCCGCATCCAGTCGGTGCTGCGCAAGTGTTGTGAGGATTATAAGGCTGTGGATATCAGTGCTGTGGCTCCCAACGAGAAGGAGACCTCACTCATCCAGAAACTCGCCGACTTCACCACCGTCGTTGCCGATGCCGGTCGCAACTACAGCCCAGCCCTCATCGCCAACTACGTCTATGACCTGGCCAAGGAGTATAACCAGTTCTACCACGACTGCAGCATTCTCAAGGAGCAGGACACTGCCGTGCGCTGCTTCCGCCAGCTGCTCAGCGAGACCGTTGCCGACGTCATCAAGCGCGGCATGTCGCTCTTGGGAATCGAGATGCCCAACCGCATGTAATCCATTTGCGTCATTTGGCGCAAATGGAGGTTAAAGGATAAAGGTTAAAGTTTAGAGAATTGGCACGGTTTTTGTCATTACGTACTAGAAACTAACAACTAAAAAGATATGAACAACTGGAATAATAACTATGTGAACGGCTATCAGACCGCCGTTCAAGCCGAGAATGAGTTGACACTGCAGCGCTATGTCGCTGGTGTGATGCGCAAGGTGTATGGCAAGATGTCCTTGGGCCTGCTGGCTACCGCGTTAACCTCGTTCCTGATGCTGTCGAGCCCTGCGCTGATGAGCATGCTGTTCAGCACCACGGCAACGATTTGGATTTTGTTTGCTGTTGAGCTGGGTCTGGTCATCTATCTGAGTGCCCGCATCGACAAGTTGAGCACAGGCACGGCAACCGCCCTGTTCTATGCTTACAGCATCTTGAACGGTGTGACGTTGACACCCATCTTCCTGGCTTACACGGGCGTGAGCATAGCCACAACTTTTGCCATTACAGCAGGAACCTTTGGAGCCATGACCATCTTTGGTTACGTTACGCGTCAGGACTTGTGCAAGATCGGCTCCTTCCTGATTATGGCTCTGCTGGGACTCATCGTGTGCGCATTAGTTAATCTTTTTGTGCATAGCTCGATGATGGATTTGCTTATCAGTTGCGCTGGCGTACTCATCTTTGTGGGCCTCACCGCATGGGACACCCAGGCTATCAAACGCATGACTGCCGAGGCCGATCCCACAATGATGGACAAGGTCGCCACCATGGGCGCCCTAACGCTATACCTCGACTTCATCAACCTGTTCTTGCACCTGCTGCGCTTCTTCGGCAGCCGCGATTGATACAAGGAAGACAACACAACAAATACAAATAACCCCGACAACATCAACGTTGCCGGGGTTAATTTTGAACATAAATGTCCGCGAATGGTCATGATTATTATTTTTGGTCATTCATGGTGTTTAATGGTCATTCATGTGAAAGACCTAGTTGAGTTTGTTCGGGTTGTCATTAATATAGCTATAATCCAGATGGCCTTGTTTTTATTGTATTTGTTGTCTTCCTTTTAGTTATTGTTGGTGGTGAGGAGGATATCGATGAGTTCGGTGACGTCACTGATTGTGATTTTCCCGTCCCCATCTAGGTCCGCATTTCCGTCCTTGAAGTTGGTCATTTCGGCACCCAGCAGATAGTCAATCATATCCGTCACGTCACTGATATTGATAAAGCCGTCCATATTCGTGTCCCCAGGCGCGGTATATACCGTCACAAGGCACGTCGCAGGCACAGCCGTCCCGTCTGCCGACCCGACCGTAATCGTCGTCGTTCCCTCTTTGATACCAACCACCTGCACCTTGCCATTCATCAACCTTGCTGCCGCCACAGTCGGTTCACTGGAGAATACGGCCAAGTCGGGCATGACAGGTGAAGCACTAGGCGTGAGTGTGATGATGTGATTGGGCAATACCATCGCCTCTTGCTGGTCGAGTGTGATGGTTATTGTCGTATCATTGACAACCACATGGCAGATGGCTTTCTTGTTTAAACACTGAGCAATGATATCGCACTCGCCCACACCCACTGCTGTTACTGTGCCATTATTCACCGTTGCAATAGTTGAATTGGTGGACTTCCAAGTAATATTGTTGGGATTGGCATTGGATGGGATTACAGAAGTTGTCAAATTGAATCGTGAGCCCAGATTTACCTCTACATTGTCTTGACTGATATTCACGGCCTTAGGCTCTACCGCATCTCCTATGATATTGGCAAAGTTGCTCCAATATGGAGCAGTGAAGTATGCTGCAAGTGAGCTAGCGGGGACATGAAGCGTAAATGTATAATCAGTGAAAGTATTCTCATCACATATGGGCGGATTTGTTGCATAGCTATAAATACTGTAGTAATTGGCTCTCAGCCCTTTCAGTCCTGTAATACGACTGTCAATGAATATATATGGATAATAAAATGTCGCTGAAGAAAGATCAGCACCTTTCCAATCTCCCTCGCCTGTTATTATCAGTGTAGTAAGGTTTTCACAGAAATTAAATGCAGCTTCACCGATTGTGGTTATTGTGTTTGGAATTTCAATACTTTCCAAATAAGTGCATTGAGCAAACGCAAATTTTCCAATGGAAGTAACTGAGTTCGGAACCTCAATGCTCATCAGTTGAGTACAATCCGAAAAGGCAGCTTCACCTATGGTTATAACAGAATTAGGAATCTCAATGTTCGTCAGTTGACTACAACCCGAAAAGGCACCATTGCCTATGGCTATAACAGAATTAGGAATAATAATGCTTTTTAGGCTAGTGCACTCATAAAATACATTCTCTCTTATCTCGGCAACAGAGTAAGGTATTTCTATGCTCGTCAGTCCACTACAACCCCAAAATGCAAGGCTTTCAATCTCGGTAACTGAATTGGGAATTTCAATACACTTTAAGTTTGTGCAATTTGCGAACGCACAGTAATTAATAGTGATAACGGAATTAGGAATGATGATGTTCGTTAATCCATCACAGTTTTCAAACGCACTGCCTGCAATTCCTAATGTGCCTTCTTCTATTCTGATGAGGGCTCCTGTAGGCATAATACCTTTGAACCTATAGACAACTTTACCAGCATAAACTAAACCATCGGGATGGTTGTTAAACCATGGGGTGTTATTGAACGCATCGCCGCCAATAGAAATGACCGAGTTTGGAATTTCAATATTCGCTAAACTAGTACAGTCAGAAAATGCGCCACCACCAATCTCGGTGACAGAGTTGGGAATTATAATGCTGGTTAGGTTGGGACAACTGCGGAATGCCCACCCGCTGATTGCCGTTAATGAGTTGCCGATGGTAACGCTCGTTAAACTGGAGCATGCTGCAAATGCATTGCTTCCTAAGGTAGTCACTGAGTTTGGAATCTCAATATATTCCAAACTAGTGCAGGATGCGAACGCGCGATTACCAATGGTAGTCACTGAGTTTGGAATATCGATGCTTGTCAATCCGATGCAGCCCCAGAACGCACCGTATCCAATGCTGGTGACAGAGTTGCCGATGTTTACTCTGGTAAGGTAAATACAGTCCTGGAATGCACCATCATTGATACTGGTGACAGAGGTTGGGATATCGATACTTGTTAGGCGAGACTCCCTAAAAGCATCATTGCTGATAGATGTTACTGAGTAAATGGTGCCATTATGAGTCACTGCTGCAGGAATGGTTATATTTCCATAGTATTCAACATATGAGTTGTATTTCGGTCCGTAATAAGTTACTGTTGCCTCGTCCCCATTTATATTGTAGTAAATGCCGTCGACCTGGAAGTCATAGGCATTAGCAGTTAGTGCCAGGACAGCTAGTACTGCAAGGATTAGTATCTTTTTCATTTTGTTTTTTGTTTTTTAGGTTAGTTATGGCAATGATATCGTTTTAAGTTGGTTCTTGAAGACGCAGCACAGGTCCTCAATCTCGTCAGAACGGAGTCTTGATAAGGATTTGAGCAAAGGCTCTGCAACGAGAGTAGTGTAGTCAATGGCGTAATGATCAATGCTTGGGCGCGCTTTGGTCGAGCGTAGCTTCTTCATGTTGCTGTACAAGTTCTTGATACCCTCGAACGCACCACTATGGAAATAGACGATGTCATTAGGGCTAAGACCATGCAAGGCGTAATAAAGTCGCATGGCGACGTCGTAGGTAGCAGTGGGGCCAAAACGTAAATTCGGGTTAGCTTTTCGCTCTGTTGCTGCAACATGAGCGACAAAGTCATAAGCGTCCTCAAAGTTCTTAAACTTCATGGATAAAGCATTGCAACGTTTCAGTTCAGCCTCGATGAGATGTAAGTAATGGGCTATTCTACGTTGATGAGGTTCCATTTTCACTAAATATCCGCTCTTCTTGTCGAAATGCAAACCATAAGTACATAGATTTACAACGTCACCAATTGCTAAAAGAGCTGGATGAAGGCCAGATAATACATTCAATTGGAATGCAGTCATCCATGTGTCTCGTACTGGTCTGATGTTTTTAATATACCAGTTAACGAGATGGGTTAGAGTTGTGGGCATTGGTTGAGGCGGAGGAGGATAACATTTTGCTGGCTTTGGAGATGGAGTACTAGGCATATAATCAGTGATTTAGTTTCACGCTGCGGCCCATGGCGTGGAGTTACAAAACAATAAGAAAGCGTGGGCTGCTTTTTATGCCACACTTTGTCATGTGTTGATCTAGGAAAACCAATAGTACAAAAAGGGGATAAAGTGAGACAGTCCACGCCGTAGCGTGGAAACCGTCGTGCTTATCTCTTGTACTAATCAGATGAAAATTTCCTAGGTTTTCACATGACAAGAATGAGCATAACGCTTCTTGATTCCAAAATGTCGCGGATTGCTCAACAATCCATTGGCAAAGGTAATGCAATTCGTTCGAGAAACCAAATCCAACAACTGAATAATCTGAAAAAGTCTGATAGCTGCCGCTTCTGGGAGACGCAAGATTTTGCGTCTCTACATGGCATCCGCGTCCTTTTAACAGAAATGGCCATTAAATGCCCACGAATGGTCATGAATGATATTTTTTTGATGGTTATTTATGGTGATTTGTGGTCATTCGTGTAAAAAAGTTATGAGCCAGATGGTATTGTTCCTATTGCCGTCTTTTGGTCTTTGGTGATGGTGAACCAGCAGAAATTGTATTATTGTTCCCTCGCTTTTGCTCGGGCAAGATAGGCGGCGCCTTGGAAATGGTCAAATTAAATTTGGCATTTCACTCGGCTTGCACTATCTTTGTGGTGAAAATTAACAGCAAAATTCAAGGACTATGAAACGAATTCTTCTTATATCGATGTTAGCCATGCTGCCGATTCTGGCAGTGGCACAAGGATGGCCTGAAAGTTACGGCGGTGTGATGCTGCAGGGATTCTATTGGGATTCCTATAATGACAGCAAGTGGACCAATTTGGAGTCGCAGGCCGATGAACTGGCCGAGTTTTTCAAACTGGTATGGATTCCGCAGAGTGCTTCGTGCGGCGGTTATAACTCGATGGGTTATGACCCCGAGTATTGGTTCAGCAACTACAACAGTTCCTTCGGCAACAAGGCGCAGCTGCAGTCGATGATCAACACCTTTAATGGCAAGGGCATCGGCACTATTGCCGACGTGGTCATCAACCACCGCAAGAGCATCAACGACTGGGTGACATTCCCTGCCGAGAACTACAATGGCGTGACTTATCAGTTGAAATCCACCGACATTTGCCGCAACGATGACGGCGGGGCTACACTCAACTGGGCTAACAGCAACGGCCGCTCGTTGAGTGTCAACAACGATACCGGCGAGGATTGGAGTGGACTGCGTGATCTGGACCACAAGAGCGCCAATGTGCAAACCAATGTCAAGGCCTACCTGCGGATGCTGCTCGACGACCTGGGCTATGCTGGCTTTCGCTACGACATGACCAGGGGCTATGCCGCCAGCTACACGGGCATGTACAACGCCTATGCCGTGCCGGCCTATTCGGTGGGCGAGTACTGGGACGGCAACGTGAGCGCCGTGAAGTCCTGGATCGACGGCACCAAGGTAAACGGCGTGGTGCAGAGCGCAGCGTTTGACTTCCCCTTCCGCTACCTTGTTCGCGACGTGGTGAACAACAATAATTGGACAGGCCTGTCGGGTGGTGGCTTGAATATGGAGCCGAATTACAGCCGCTATGCGGTGACATTTGTCGAGAATCACGACACGCAGTACCGCGATTCTTACAATCCCCAGGATCCCCTCAACCAGTATGCTGAGGCTGCCAACGCCTACATGCTTGCCATGCCGGGCACCCCATGCGTCTTCCTCAAGCACTGGATGGCCTATAAGGACGAAATCAAACAGATGATCTATGCGCGCCAGTTGGCCGGCATCACCAACACAAGCACGACGGCCCGGCACGCATACAGCAATAACAATAACTATCATGTGCAGCGCACTACGGGCACCCGTGGCACCCTGCTTGCTGCGATGGGCGGCTCGGCTTTCTCGATTCCCTCCTCCTATGTACTCGTGGCCAGCGGCACCAACTATCGCCTGGCTTTGAGCAAGAGTACCGAGACCGCTTGGGCCAGCGAACCTAGCGGGACGCATCAGAACCCGTTTGACGTCACACTCACCGCTGTGAGTCAGAGCACCACAGCCCAAATTGTCTATACCCTGGACGGCAGTGAGCCCACAGCCACTAACGGTACCGTGATTGCCAGCGGCCAGAGTGTTCCCATCAAGCGCTGCTTGACCATGAAGGCAGGACTGTTGGTCAACGGCATGGTGCGCGGCGTCATCACGCGCCATTATACGGTCATCAACGAGGAGTATGATGCCTATGAAATTACTGTGTTCCTCAAGGATCCGACCGTTGCCCCCAACAACTGGCCTCGGGTAGCTTACTATTGCTGGGACAGCAACAACGTGCAGCAATGCGGTAACTGGCCCGGCACCGAGGCGACCGATACCAGGGTGGTCAATGGCGTGAAGTTCTACTATAAGACCTTTATGATTACCGGTAGTCAATATACGCTCAACTTCGTCTTCAGCCAGGGAGGAAGCACGGCTAGCAGTCACCAGACAGTGGACGTGACGGGTGTGCGGGAGACCGCCTTCTTTGAGGTGACGACGCAGACCAACAAATATCAGGTGCGTGATGTGACCGACGAGTACCTGCCTTATCTGGATGTGCAGTTCGAGGCGGGCGACGTGAACGGTGACGGCAGTGTGAATATTGCCGACGTGACAGCATTGATTGATTACCTGTTGGGCAATGTTTCCGACTCGTTTATCATGCAGGCTGCCGATGTGAATGGCGACACCCAGATCAACATCGCCGATGTGACAGCCCTCATCGACCTGCTACTGGCTGCCTAAAATTATGCGGAGGGCGGCAAGTGATTGACGACTTTCATGGGGGGTAATACAATAAAAGGAGGTTTTCTTAGTTTATTAGGTAAAAGACAATTGTAATTTTTTTCTAATTAGAAATGAAACTGACAAAATCTATAGTTGCCATTGCACTGATGGCGAGTACCTTGACGGCTTGGTCTCAGGACGATATCAAGAATACGGAGTTTAACCCCGTCACCACTGGTGTGACCTCGTTGAGCATTACCCCTGATGCGCGTGGTGCTTCGATGGGTGACCTGGGTGCAGCCACCGAACCTGACGCGAATTCACAATTCTGGAATCCGTCAAAATATGCCTTTGCCTTTAGCAATGCCGGTATATCGTTATCCTACACCCCCTGGTTGCGCAAGATTGTCAATGACATCTATTTGGCCAATCTGTCGGGTTACTACAAACTGGGTGGCGGTGACAACCATGCCATTAGTGCCTCGTTACGCTACTTCTCGTTAGGTGATGTGTTATCCACCGATTACGAGGGTGCCCCGGTATCAACTCTAAACCCGTTTGAGATGTCGGTGGACTTAGGCTATAGCCGCAAACTGAGCGAGAAATACTCGATGGGTGTTGTGCTGCGTTATATCTACAGTGACTTGGGTTACACCGATATGAATACGGGAGACCAGACATCGAGCGCTTCGGCGTTCTCGGCCGACCTGTCGGGCTATTATACGACCTATCCTATCATTGGCCGTAATGAGTGCCAGTGGTCGCTTGGTTTCAACGTGTCCAATATCGGTTCCAAGGTGTCTTACAATAAGGGAAATGATCCGGCCTATCTGCCTGCCAACCTGAGAATCGGTACGGCATTCACGTTCCCGTTGGCCGACTACAACAATCTGACGTTTGCTTTTGATGCCAACAAACTGCTGGTGCCCGCCAAACCCCGTGCCGGTGATTTTGATGACGACTACGAATTTAATAAGGCCCTTGATGATTGGAAAAACAAATCTAGCATTTCTGGTATCTTTGACAGCTTCAAGGACAACTTCGCCAAGCGCATCACCTATTCGATAGGTGCAGAGTATGCCTACGACCAGAAGTTCTTCCTGCGTGGAGGTTACTACTATGAGAGCAAGTACGCAGGTAACCGTCAGTACTTCGGCTTGGGTGCAGGATTTGCGCTCAAGGTGATAACGATTGATGCCAGCTACATGATTGCGACGGCTCAGAACAGTCCTCTGGACCAGACGTTGCGTTTCTCCCTGTCGTTTGACATGGATGGCATTAAAGACATGTTTGGCAGGTGATTTATTGTAGAGATGCAAAATCTTGCGTCTCCAAGCGATGATAACTATGATGCGCGTGGGAATGGGATTTGATGTGCACCGCCTGGTCGAGGGTCGCCCCCTGTGGCTAGGTGGCGTCAACATTCCCTGGCAACGTGGCCTGTTGGGACACAGCGATGCCGACGTGGCCATTCATGCCCTGTGCGATGCCCTGCTTGGTGCTGCCGCCCTGCGTGACATCGGTTACCACTTCCCAGATACTGACCCGCGCTACAAAGGCATCGACAGCCGCCTATTGTTAAAGCACGTGATGCAGCTGGTGGGCGAAAAAGGCTATCAGCTGGGCAATTGCGACATCACCATTTGTGCTGAGCAGCCCAAGATTAATCCCCATATTCCCGCAATGCAGCAAGAACTGGCTGCTTGTATGGCTTGTGACACCAGCCAAGTATCCATTAAGGCCACAACGACCGAAGGCCTTGGCTATACGGGTAGGGGCGAGGGCATGGCTGCCTATGCTGTCGTCTTGCTTGAACCTAAAAATCTTCCATGATGACACCGTCCAGACTGCAACGGCGTGTCCCTTATCTTGACATTTTGCGTGTCATCGCATGCCTGCTGGTCATCCTCATCCACACGCCCATCCGTCAATACGGCACCTATTATAACACGCCATCGGTCGCTGGTGCGGTTTACACCGTGCTGGTGGCGGTGAACTGTAACCTGTTTTTCATGATTACTGGCGCCTTGCTGTTGCCTGTCACCCTGACGGGGAAACGCTTTGTTAAGCGCCGGCTGAGCGTGATTTTGCCGCCGTTAGTGGTATGGACGGTCGTCTATCTGCTGGAGCACACCTTCCTGCTGCACAATTTTACACCACGCCTGTTGACTTCAATTCTGTTTCATCCTGTCGAGGGGCTGTTGTGGTATGTATATGTTCTGCTGGTCATTTATGTGACCTTGCCGCTGGTGAGCCGTTGCATTGATGCCATCGGCAAGCGGGGAGTGGAAGTTGTGCTTGTGCTGTGGGTGCTTTCGTCGTTTATCCCTTATCAGCACGGCATTTTCATGGAAGCCTCACAGTACAGTCACAACATGTTCGGTGCTTTCGCCAACTACTATGGCTACGTTTTGCTGGGTTACTACCTTCACCATTACGGCGTGCTGCTGTTCACCCGTGAACATGGCTGGAAATGGGGCCTGTTGTTGATTTTCGGCATCATAGTGATGCCCATGTTTGAATTTTTGGTGCAAGGTCATTTCGGCATAACTTGGCAGCAGCATCTCGATACCATTACCAACGATATCAGCATTAACAACATTGCGATGGCCACGTTGCTTTTTGTCGTGGCGCAGCGGTTCGCTCCACAGCGCTATGACCGATCGGCCCATCCTGGTGCCGCGACATGGTGGCCCTTGTTGAGCCGGTGCACCTTTGGCATTTATCTCTCGCAAATGATTGTCCTGCGCCAAATCGTCTGGCCGCTCACGCCGTGGCTGGGCCGCACCCATTGGGTGGTCGATAGTCTTGTGAGTGGCTTGCTGGCCTTTGTCATCTGTCTTGTGCTGGTTTTCATTCTGCGACTCCTTCCTGTTCGGCGCTATCTCGTTGGTCGCTAAGCACTTTTTCTAGCTAAAAATACTGTTTCTGTTTTGAATTATACAGGGAATGTGTTATCTTTGCATAACAAGTAACTCTAAAATCCTGTATGATGATGAAACGTCTTTTTTGGTTCCTAGCCGCTATGCTGATTTGTGGATCGGCACAGGCTGGTTTTGTGATTAATGGCAATCAATATAGTGTGGATACTCTGGTGCATCGTCAAGTGGGGCCAGGCATGTTCAACACCATCGTGCGCATTCCGGATTATCCGCTCAATGTATATGTCATGGAGGTGGACCTGAACAACCCCAATAACCGTATAGAAACCACCATTGGCTATAACACGGTGGGCAGGACCGAGGCATTGGCCAATGCCTACACACGCAACCGCACGGCTACTAAACGACCTGTGGCGGGATGCAACGCCAACTTCTGGGTGGTTTCGGGTAATGGCGCACCATGGAGCAGTTTCCAATTGGGCACACCGCTAGGCGGAGTGATTCGCAACGATACCTCGTTGGTCAACGACAACACGACCTGGGACTGGTGGAACGGGGGACCCGAACGCACGGCGATGGCGGCCATTACTCACGACAAGACGCTGGTGCTGGGACGCATGCGATGGGACGGTATCATCACTGGCGACAAACTGGCACAGCCGCTCATCTACCACAACATCAACCGTCGTGCCGTGGCCGGAGAAATATGTTTGTGGGGACCAAACTATACGCGCACTCGCGAGTTTGAGGATGATTGGACCGGCTTTAATGAGCGGGGCAACAACCACACCGACAACTATTACCTTACCTTTGTCGAGGGCAGCGGTTGGAAAAACAATGCTCCGATGAAGTTCACCATCGCCAGCATTGTCAAGGATGCCGACCGCCAGACGCTGGGTGACTATGACGCCTGTCTCACGGTCAGTGGCGATGCCAACAAAGCCGCGATGGCGTCACTGGTCGCGGGCGACATGATTGAGGTGACCTCGGGTTGGACAACCCTTGACGACAACATCCACACCAATCCCGACATTGAGAACATGGTGTGGGGCAATGCTCCCATCATGCACAATGGTGAGTTGCTGGGCCGTAATTATGATGAGACCTACAACAGCCAGGTCTATTCCCGCACCTGCTACGGCAGTAGTGCCGACGGCAAGCACCTCTACTTGCTGGTTATTGACAAGTCCACAAGTCCACTCTATGGTTATTCGGCAGGATGCCCCACTGCTGTGGCCTGCCAGATCCTGCAGCAGATGTGTCCTGATGTGACCGAAATGGTCAATATGGATGCCGGTGGCTCGGCCGAGATGATGCTCTTCGGTAAGGTCATTAATACCACTACCGAGGGCACTCCTCGTGCTGTGGCTTGCGGTTGGCTTGTCGAGGCTGTGGGTGAGGAAGATAACGAGGTGGCAAGCATCGCTTTTGATCAGCATCGCCTAGATGTGCCTGTTTACTCCTCTTCAGCACCCCGCATTTTGGGATATAACAAGATTGGCGAGCTGGTGGACGACGATGTGCAGGGAGTGGTTTTGACTTGTGACGAGGAAATCGGTAGCACGAATGGCAGCGTCTTCATTGCCAGCGGCAATCCCGTCACTGGCACGCTCACGGCAACCCTTAACGGCATGACGGCCACAGTGCCCGTACGCATCATGGCTGCTCAACCGGCCATTGCTTTGCGCCCAATTCTCATTGATAACCGCAACTATCCCATCGAGGTCACCGCGACTGTAAATCAAAACACATATTTCTATAACCCTGCAATGCTCGACTGGAACGTTGAGGACACTAGTGTTGCCACGGTTACCAATGGTGTGCTGAAGGGAGTGAGCAACGGGCAGACCGTGATCAATTGCAGCATAGGTGACTTCAGTGATCATGACACGGTGAATGTTGAAATCAGTCCTGAACCTTATCTTTTCCAGGGATGGGACGGTTGGACATTCAAGGGTGCAGGCGCCAAAAACATTGCCATCGATGAAGCGACAGGCAACATCACTTTCACTTATAGCAGCAACCGTGCACCCTATTTGCAAATGAGCAAAGATTTGACGCTCTATAGCCTGCCCGACACGGTGGCCCTGGTTTTCAATTCAACCATGCCCATCGACTATGTCCAGATAGATGCCCGCAACCGCTACAACACGGGCTCCAACTTTATGAGGATTGATCCCGTACAGGGCGACATGTTTCAGCCGGGTGTAGAACACAGGATTGTGTTGGATTTGGAAACACTGGGCGGCGCTAATCATTTGGGCACCTTCCCCATTGCAATCAAGTCAATCAAGTTTACCCTCAACAAGGGCGGTGACACAGGCGACCACACGCTGGCACTGAAATCATTCTATTGTCATTATCCAAATACCAGTGTCCAACCTGTTCACGGCGATGTCAATAACGATGGCGAAGTCAACATCGCCGACGTCAATGCAATTATCAGTATGATCTTGTCTGGGACGCAACCTCTCGGTAATCCTGACGTCAATGGAGACACCGAGGTCAACATCGCCGACGTCAACGCCGTCATCAATATCATCCTCACACAATAGAAATGGCAAGCAGATTGTTGCCCTGTTGACCAATTTTGATTACCTTTGCACCGCTTTTAGCAATAGGTAATTTTGAACCGATGAAAGAGAGTGAAAAACCTGAAAAAGGGAATCAGATTATAGAGCAGGCGGCACAGGCCGAATACAAATACGGCTTTGTGACCGATATCGAGACCGAGGTTATCCCTAAGGGCCTTGACGAGGATGTGGTGCGCCGCATTTCGGCCCTGAAGGGTGAGCCCGAGTGGCTGCTGGAGTTCCGCCTGAAGGCTTATCGCCACTGGCTGACGCTCAAGGCACCCACGTGGGGACATGTGCATGTGCCCGAAATCGACTACCAGGCCATCAGCTATTATGCCGCGCCGCGTCAAAAGGCTGCCAACGACAAAAAGGAGATTGACCCCGAGTTGAAGAAGACCTTCGACAAGTTGGGCATCCCCCTGGAGGAGCAGCTGCGCCTGAGCGGCATGGCTGTTGACGCCGTGATGGACAGTGTGAGCGTGAAGACGACCTACCGTGAGCGCCTGGCCGAGTTGGGCGTGATCTTCTGCTCC
>JAEEGL016272129.1_pt1 | contig 13628 bp, 15 predicted proteins | sample 9134231 | NCBI WGS metagenome assembly JAEEGL01 (sample SAMN16246548, study PRJNA631951) | gut metagenome | biome: gut microbiome; feature: rumen; material: fiber-attached | host: Bos | place: Iran: Karaj | collected 2018-10
CAGCCGCGTCGAAGACGAGGAAAGGCTCCGAAGGCTTGCTGGCGCAAGGCGAGGAGACTTGACGAAGTATTCGGCGTGGATGGCGCGTTTTCTCTCAAATGGGTTTTTAGAGGTTCCCTTATTGTTCAGGCGTCCACGCTTTCTGCGGTAACGTCGTCAAGCGTCTTCTTCACCATTCCCGTAAGCGCCTTCCCGGGACCGCACTCAACAAACCTGTCGATGCCGTCGGACTTCATCGCCGCAAGCTCCGAGGTGAAGCGTACCGGCGAGAAGATGTGCCGGGAAAGAACATCGTGTATATCGGAAAAGTCGTCAAGCTTTCCGCCTGTAACGTTTGAGTAGAACGCCTTCTCCGGCGCTCCGATCCTGATTCCGGAGATAAGCTCCCTGAACTCCAGACCCGCTTCCTTCATGTATTCGCTGTGGAACGCGGCAGCTACCGCGAGCGGAACTACCCTCTTCGCCCCGCGCTCCTTCAGCAGAGCGGATGCCTTCTCTATACCGGAGCCGCTTCCGGCAATGACGATCTGCGCCGACGAGTTATAGTTGACCGGAACAACGTAGTCCCCGCCGTCCGATATCTCCTTGCAGGCGCTTTCCACCGCGTCCGGCGCAAGCCCGAGTATCGCCGCCATTTTGCCGCCGTTCTTCTTCGCCGCCTTGTCCATGCACGCGGCACGGTGCTTTATCAGGGTGTAGCCGGTGGGCATATCCACGGCTCCCGAGGTCACAAGCGCCGCGTATTCTCCGAGCGAGTGACCCGCAACTGCGGAGAACTCCCCGCCGCCGAGAGTGAACTTCTTCGCGCACATCAGCGACATGGTGAAGATCGCGGGCTGAGAAACGCTCGTTACCGCAAGCTCCTCCGCCGTTCCCTCAAACATGGTCTTTTTAACGTCGAAGCCGAGTATGTCGCTTCCGACGGAGAATATTTCCTCATACGCGGCGGGATCCTCGTCATACAGCTTCTTACCCATTCCGCTGTACTGCGAGCCCTGCCCCGAGAATAAAAGTGCTGTTGCCATAGTGTTGTTCCTTCCTTTTTATCGGACAGTTTGCCGAAATTTCAAAAACTTTATTGTGCGATATTGACAAAACCGAGCCGTACTGTTATAATATAGATGTATGTGCATTGCGCTCATACGGAGTAACTTCTACTATTATATACTATTTCTTACATAAAATCAATAGGGCGTGAGGACAAAATGCGCGGAATTAAAATTATAGGCACGGGAATGTATGTCCCGGAAACTGTCGCAAGCAACGACTGGATATCTACCATACTTGACACCAACGACGAATGGATATACTCGCGGACTGGTATAAGGGAGCGCCGCATTTCGGTTGATAAGCCGAACTTCTATATGGCGGAGCAGGCTTCTCTTGCCGCGGTGAAGAACAGCGGCATCGACCCGGCAGAAATAGACCTCGTGCTCGCGGCGACCTGCTCGCCGGATTACTTCTATCCGGCATTGTCCTGTCTTGTACAGCATACCGTAGGCGCTGTGAACGCGGCGGCTTTCGACATAAACTCCGCCTGCACCGGTTTTATCAACGCACTCGACACGGCTTCGAGATTCCTTGAGGACAGCGACTACCGCAACGTGCTTATCGTGGCAAGCGAGCGTCTTGCCCCGCACTGCGACTATACCGACCGCACCGCGAGCATACTCTTCGGCGACGGCGCGGGCGCGGCAGTGGTGACAAAGAACGACAAGCCCATGTGGTCATACCTTAGCGCCAAGGGGGACTACTTCAACGCGCTCTACTGCAAGGTCGACCAGAGCCGCGCGAACTGCCCTCTGCTCGGGAAGGACACCGTCCCCGAAGGGCTCATAGATACCGAAGCCAAGACCCACACTCTGCAGATGAACGGCAAGGCGGTGTACAAGTTCGCTGTGGATGCAATGCAGACCGCAGTAAATAAGGTGCTCGAAAAGTCGGGGCTTACGCTTGATGACATCGACCTGTACATACCGCATCAGGCAAACGCCCGCATCATAGAAAGCGCAGTCAAGGGGTTGGGGCTTCCCGAGGACAAGGTCTATGTCAACCTCGAAAAGCGGGGCAACACATCAAGCGCCTGCATTCCCACTTGTCTTGCGGAGCTGAGCGAGGCCGGAAGAATAAAGGACGGTATGAAGATCTGTCTCGTCGGTTTCGGCGCGGGACTTACCAGCGGCGCGATCGTTTTTGAACAATAACAAGCGCTTACACGCGTATTTGCAGACATATCCGCGGCAGGAAAGCACCTTGCTGCCGCTGCGGGATTTTAATACTTGAAAGGACAGAAAGCATGAAAACAAGAATAACGGAGCTTCTCGGAATACAGTACCCGATCTTACAGGGCGGCATGGCATGGGTAGCGGAGAGCACCCTCGCCGCGGCAGTGTCTAATGCGGGCGGCGCGGGCATAATCGCCGGCGGCGCGGCTCCGATAGATTACCTTCGCGAGCAGATACGCCGCGCGAAAACACTCACCGACAAACCCTTCGGCGTGAACGTGATGCTCATGAGCCCTAATGCGGAGGATCTTGCACAGCTCGTTATAGACGAGAAGGTAAGCTTCGTTACCACCGGCGCAGGCAACCCGGGCAAATTCATGGAGGGCTGGAAAGCGGCAGGTATCAAGGTGATACCGGTCATACCGTCGGTGGCTCTTGCAAAGCGCATGGAGCGCTCGGGAGCAGACGCAGTGGTAGCGGAAGGCACCGAGAGCGGCGGTCACATCGGCGAGAACACCACCATGTGCCTTGTGCCGCAGGTGGTTGACGCGCTGGAGATCCCGGTGCTCGCAGCGGGCGGGATCGCGGACGGGCGCGGTATCGCGGCATCGTTCATGCTCGGCGCGGAGGGCGTTCAGGTCGGGACACGCTTCCTCGCAAGTGAGGAATGCCGGATACACGAGAACTACAAGAACCTCGTCATAGGCGCGAAGGACACCGACAGCATCGTTACAGGGCGCTTCACGGGACACCCGTGCAGAAGCGTGCGCTCAAAGCTCTCGAAGAAGCTCCAGACCTTCGAGAAGGAAGGCGGTACACCCGAGGAGTTCGAACAGATCTCGGCGGGCTCTCTCCGCAAGGCGGCGGTTGACGGCGACCTCGAAAACGGCTCGTTCATGTGCGGCGCTATCGCCGGCATGGTAAATGAGATCAAGCCGTGTAAGGATATAATCGAGGAAATGTTCGCACAGGCGGAAAAGCTCCTCGGAAAATAATATATGTATGCAAAGGAACTAATGATATGGCAGTTGCACTTATAACGGGCGCATCGCAGGGAATAGGCGAGTGCATAGCAAAAAGACTTGCTAAGGACGGCTGGGACATCGCGATAAACTACTACCCCGACAACACAAGCCGACTCAACGCCGAAAAGGTAGCAGAGTCCTGCCGGGAAAACGGCGTAAGAGCCGAGATTTTCCCTGCGGACGTTTCTAACTTCGATCAGTGCGCAGAGCTCGTAAAGTCGGTAAAGGACGCGTTCGGAAGCATCGACGCGCTCGTCAACAATGCGGGCATCACAAAAGACACCCTGCTCACTCTCATGACCGAAGAGCAGTATGACAGCGTTATCGCCGTCAACCAGAAGTCGATATTCAACATGATGAAGCCAGTGGTCAAGATCATGATAAAGCAGAAGCACGGTGCAATAGTAAACATGGCATCGGTGGCGGGACTTTACGGCAACCCCGGACAGTTCAACTACTCCGCTTCCAAGGCGGCTATCATCGGCATGACCATGTCTGCGGCAAAGGAAGTCGGCGCGCGGAATATCCGTGTGAACGCGGTCGCTCCCGGACTTATCAAGACCCCTATGACCGACAAGCTCACTGACGAGCAGAAGGCTAAGATATTCGACCAGATCGCACTCAAACGCTTCGGCGAGGTGAGCGAGATAGCGTCGGTAGTGTCCTTCCTGCTGTCGGAGGAAGCGTCCTACATCACCGGACAGACAATAGAAATAAGCGGCGGACTTTCAATGTAAGCCCCCTGACAAGGAGACAGTATGAGAAGAGTAGTTATCACAGGGCTCGGTATACTCAGCCCCATCGGAAACACGGTCGATGAGTTCCGTGAGAACCTTAAGGCCGGCAGACACGGATTCACACTTGATACATGGTTCCCGGGACAGACCGAGGAAAAGAACGTCGTGGCAAAAGTCAAGAACTTCGATGTGTCGGAGTACATAGACAAGAAGGAAGCCCGCCGCACCGACCCCGTGACGCAGTACGCGGTGTATGCGTCAAAGAAGGCGCTTGAGGATGCGGGAACAGACTTCACGGATATCGACCCGTACAGACGCGGCGTCATCATCGCGAGCGGCATAGGCGGCATCCAGACCACCGAAGAACAGGTGCTCAACTACCACAACAAGGGCAACGGGCGCGTTTCCGTATTCACGATACCGATGATGATCGGCAACATGGCTCCCGGCGTGGTTGCGATAAAGACCGGCTTCAAAGGCGCGAACTATACGATAGTTTCCGCCTGTGCGTCCTCGACCCATGCGATAGGCGAGGCGTTCAGAATGATAAAGCACGGATATCTCGACTGCGCTATAGCGGGCGGAAGCGAGGCGTGCAGCATCGGCTTCGCTCAGGCGGGCTTCAACAATATGCACGCGATCACCCGGAGCACAGACCCCGACCGCGCTTCGATACCGTTCGACAAGGAACGCTCGGGATTCGTTCTGGGCGACGGCTCGGGAATAGTGATACTCGAAGAATACGAGCACGCGGTAAAGCGCGGCGCGAAGATATACGCAGAGCTTGCCGGCTACGGCGCGACCTGCGACGCGTACCATGAGACAAGTCCCGACCCCGCAGGCGATGCGGGCGCAAAAGCTATGGAGTTCGCGGTGAACGAGGCGGGAGTCCCGCTCGAAACGATAAACTACTGCAACGCGCACGGCACTTCCACGAAAATGAACGACGCGACCGAGACAATGGCGCTCAAAAAGACCTTCGGCGACCACGCGTACAAGATCGCGGTCAACTCCACAAAGTCCATGACCGGGCATCTGCTCGGCGCGGCGGGAGGACTTGAAGCTGTGGCAGTGGCGCTTCAGATGAATGGCGGATTTGTCCACCCGACGGTAGGACTTACCGTGGACGACGAGGAATGCGACCTCGACAACTGCAAGGGCAGCACAAGAGAAATGAAGATCACCGGCGCAATAAGCAACTCACTCGGCTTCGGAGGACACAACGCGACCTTGTGCTTCCTGCCTGCGGACAGATAACGGAGGGACGATATGCAGTACGAACACAATGAGCTGCTCGGCGCGGCTAAGGAATATATAGCACTTATGAAGGAAAGCGAGCTCGGGTACTTCCGTATCAAGAACGACAAGTTCGAGATCGAGCTCGGCGAGAAACCGCAGCACATGATGCCGCCCCCGCCTCCGATGCAGCCGGGACAGTTTGCGGGACAGGTCCTGCCCGGACAGCCCCTTCCGCCCCAGCCTGACCTTGCCGGAAAGCAGGACAGCAGCAAAAGCGGAAAGATCATGAACTCGCCGATAGTCGGAACGTTCTACGCGGCTCCCTCACCCGAGAAGCCCCCGTTCGTGACGATAGGCCGACAGGTCGCAAAGGGCGACGTTCTGTTCATTATCGAGAGTATGAAGCTTATGAACGAGGTAATGAGCGAGTACGACGGCGTTGTGGCGGAGATATTCGTCGAGGACGGCGAGACCGTCGAGTTCGGTCAGCCGATCATGCGTATAGAATAAAACAGCGAGGTAATGAGCCGTGAAAATGGATATTGAGCAGATAAAGCAGGTAATACCGCACCGCGACCCGTTCCTGCTGATAGACGAGATCGAGGAGATCGAGGAAGGAAAGCGCGCCGTCGCCCTCAAACATATAAAGGCGGACGACTTCTGGTTCCGGGGGCATTTCCCCGACTACCCGGTAGTCCCGGGCGTGCTGATACTCGAAATGCTTGCCCAGACCGGAGCCGTGGCTATGCTTATGCTCCCGGAGAACAAGGGCAAGATCGGGTTCTTCGGCGGTGTAAAGGAAGCAAAGTTCCGCAGGCAGGTAGTTCCCGGAGACACCCTTCGCCTTGAGGTCGAGATCATAAAGGTCAAGGGACCCGTAGGCGTCGGCAAGGGCATAGCTACCGTAAACGGCGAGAAAGCCTGCACCGCGGAGATAACCTTCGCAATAAAATAAGGCGGAAGCAAAGACAGTATGATCGATAGAATACTTATAGCAAACCGCGGCGAGATAGCGCTGAGAGTTATCCGCGCCTGCCGCGAGCTTGGAATAGAAACTGTCGCGGTATATTCCACCGCGGACAGGACCGCGCTCCACGCGCAGATAGCAGACCGCTCAGTCTGTATCGGCGGCGCGAGAAGCACCGACAGCTACCTTAACACCCGCGCTATCCTCGCCGCCTGCGAGATAACCGGCGCACAGGCGATACACCCGGGCTTCGGATTCCTCTCCGAGAGCAGCCGTTTCGTGCGGCTTTGCAGCAAGTGCGGCATAAAGTGGATAGGCCCCGACGCGGACGCTATGGACGCTATGGGCGACAAGGCGAACGCAAAGGCTACCATGATAAAAGCGGGCGTTCCCGTGGTGTCCGGCTCTGACGGCATAGTCGAAAGCGTAGATGAGGCAAAGCGCATCGCCGCGGAGATAGGCTACCCTGTGCTCGTAAAGGCGAGCGCCGGCGGCGGCGGACGCGGGATACGCCGCGCGGACAGCGAGGAAGAGCTCGAACCCGCGCTCACAGCCGCAAAGCAGGAGGCTCTGCGCTTCTTCGGAAACGACGAGGTGTACATCGAGAAGTTCATCGTTGACCCGCGCCATGTCGAGATACAGGTGCTCGCCGACGAATACGGCAATGTCATCCACCTCGGCGAACGTGACTGCTCCTGCCAGCGCCGCAACCAGAAGATGCTCGAAGAGTCCCCGAGCCCGATAATGACACCGGAGCTCCGGGAGAAGATGGGCGAGGCGGCGGTAAAGGCGGCAAAGGCTTGCGGCTACCACAACGCGGGTACAGTGGAGTTCCTTGTGGACAAGGACAGGAACTTCTACTTCATGGAAATGAACGCGCGCATACAGGTCGAGCACCCAGTCACCGAAATGGAGACCGGCATCGACCTTATAAAGCAGCAGATACTTATAGCGAGCGGAGTTCCCCTCGGCATAAAGCAGGAGGACGTCAAGCTCTCCGGACACACGATAGAGTGCCGTATCAACGCCGAGGACCCCAAGAACGGGTTCCGCCCCTGCCCCGGAAAGATAGATTTTATCCATTGTCCCGGCGGCTTCGGGGTGCGTATCGACTCCGCGGTGTATCAGGGCTACGAGATACCGCAGTTCTACGACAACATGATCGCGAAGCTCATAGTCCACGGGCGCGACAGGAACGAGGCAATAACCAAGATGCGCGTGGCTCTCGGAGAAATGCTCATAGAGGGCATTCAGACCAATATCGACTATCAGCTCAGCGTGCTCCGCGACGCGGACTTTATAAGCGGCAACTTCGATATAGGATTTCTCAACCGCAAAGACTTTACCTGATAAAAGAGGCTGAAATATGGCATTAGAAGATCTTTTCAAGGTCGTGAAAGACCGGTCTATGGCGGACACAAACCCAAAGACCGACAAACCAAAAAAACCGGCGTTCGGTGTGGAGATACCGAAGGGACTGCTGTTCAAGTGCCCCCGCTGCGCCGCGGTGACCTACCGTGACGAGTTCGAGCGCAACAAGTCGGTATGCCCGTCCTGCAACTACCACGCAAGGATAAGCTTCCGCGAACGTCTGGAAATGACCGTGGACAAGGACACCTTCGAGGAGCTTGACGCGGGACTCACCACCCTCAACCCTATCGACTTTCCCGGCTATGAAGCAAAGATCGCGGAGCTTCAGGAAAGCTGCGGCATAAAGGAAGCCGTGATAACGGGCGTGTGCAAGATACACCGCTACAAGTGCGTCATCGGCATCATGGACAGCAACTTCATGATGGCGAGCATGGGAAGCGTTGTGGGCGAGAAGATCACCCGCGCCTTCGAGTACGCGACCGAGCACAAGCTCCCCGTGGTGCTGTTCACGGCATCGGGCGGCGCGAGAATGCAGGAGGGGATAATCTCGCTCATGCAGATGGCAAAGACCTCGGGAGCTATCGCCCGCCACAGTGAAGCGGGTCAGCTCTACGTCACGGTCATGACCGACCCGACCACCGGCGGGGTCACAGCCTCGTTCGCAAGTCTCGGTGACATCATCATCGCCGAGCCGAAGGTGCTGATCGGCTTCGCGGGAAGACGCGTTATCGAGGGTACGATAAAGCAGAAGCTTCCGGACGATTTCCAGTCCGCCGAGTTCATGCTCAAAAACGGGTTCGTGGATATGATAGTTGAGCGCAGAGTCATGCGCCCGACTCTCTCAAAGATATTCCGTACACACAACTACACCCGCACGGAGGAATACAGGGGAGGTGGCGCGAAATGAGCGAGCTTACCGCGACACAAAGACTCGCGCTGATACGGGAAAAGGGAAGACCCACCGTGCGCGACTACATACCCGCTCTGTTCAACAACTTCATTGAGCTTCACGGAGACCGCTACTTCGGCGATGACGCAGCTATTATCGGCGGCGTGGGTATGTTCGACTCCTACCCCGTGACCGTTATAGCGCAGGTCAAGGGGCGCAACCTTGAAGAGAACAAGCACTCAAACTTCTCAATGCCGCACCCCGAGGGATATAGAAAAGCTCTGCGCCTCGCAAAGCAGGCGGAGAAGTTCCACAGACCGGTCATCTGTCTTGTTGACACCCCCGGCGCGTTCTGCGGTATCGAAGCCGAAAAGCGCGGACAGGGTGAAGCTATCGCCCGCAACCTAATGGAGTTCATGACCCTTCGCACACCGATAATCTCTATCGTGCTCGGCGAGGGCGGAAGCGGGGGAGCGCTCGCGCTCGCTGTATGCGACGAACTTGCGATGCTCGAAAACGCGCTGTATTCGGTGATCTCGCCGCGCGGCTTTGCATCTATCCTCTGGAAGGACGCGTCCCGGGAATTTGAGGCGGCGGAGCTTATGAAGATCACCGCGGAGGATCTTACCCGGTTCGGCGTGTGCGATCACATCATCGAGGAGCCGGACGGCGGCGCGCACCTCGACCGCGAGCTTACCACCGAGAACATCGCAGAGTACCTTACCGAGTCAATACCGAGGCTAAAGCAGATAGGGATAGACGAACTGCTTGCGAAGAGGTACGACAAATTCCGCAAAATAGGCGTTTTTTCGGAATAAAACGACTTGTGCTGTTTGTGCGGTATGCCTAAAATGCGTTATGAGATTTATGTAAAAGTGCCGATTTTAGAAAAAATGCAAAAAGCTATTGATTTTTTGAAAAGTATCATTTATAATGATAAAAGCTGATACATCAACCATTAAAATAATAAAACGGAGGCAATAATTATGATTTTTGACAAGGTAAAAAGTATAATCGTTGACCAGCTCGACGTTGACGAGGATAAGGTAACATTAAATGCCAGCATTCAGGACGACCTCGGCGCGGATTCTCTCGATATCGTCGATCTCGTTATGAGCTTTGAGGACGAGTTTGACCTTGAAATACCCGACGATCAGGTTGAGAACATCAAGACTGTCGGCGACGTTGTAAAGTACATTGAGGATAACACAGAGGATAACTGATAACAGTTTATACTGCCCCGTCACAATGACGGGGCTTTTTTATATCGCCGGACAGGGACGTTTTTTTCGTGCTGCGTATATTTCTCCCGACGGGTACGCATAATACCTGCAAATACCGAAGGAGTGAAGATCATTATGCAGCTTGACGGCTCGAAAACACTTGAAAACCTTAAGACCGCAGTCGCGGGGGAGATGCAGGCGCGCACCAAATACAACATCTACGGTGAGATCGCACGCAGAGAGGGCTTCCGCGAGATAGCCGACATCTTCGACATGACCGCGGACAACGAACGCGCTCACGCGGAAATGTGGCTGTCTCAGCTCAGCGGGGGTATCCCCGAAAATACCGCCGCGGCACTCGAAAACGCTGCGGGCGGTGAACACTACGAGTGGACGGATATGTACGCGGGCTTTGCGCAGACCGCAAGAGATGAGGGCTTCGACAACATAGCCTCTCTCTTCGACATGGTCGGTCAGATCGAAAAGGAACATGAAGCGCGTTACCGCGGTCTCATAGACCTGATAAACAGCGGAAAGGTTTTCACCGAGGAGGGCGAGACCGTGTGGATCTGCCGCAACTGCGGACATCTACACCACGGCACGTCGGCTCCGGAATACTGTCCCGTCTGCAAGAAACCGCAGGAATACTTCGAGCGCAGGCGGGGATAGGCCGGTCATCCCGCCCCGCCCAGAAGCGCGTTCAGCAGATCATACAACGCGAACCTGAACTCTATCTCCCCGCGCTCGGCTTTAAGGCTGTCGGCAGTGGCTCTGCCGGCGGCTTTTCGCTTTTCGTACAGCTCACGCCGCGGCAGCCGGCTTTCCGGTATCTCCGCCGCCGCGAGACACACCGACGGGTACAATATACACCACCAGTTCTTTCCCTCGCCCGCGCCGAGTACGATCCGCAGAGCGTCATATTCTCCCGCCGGAAGCGTCACGTCACCGTAGACACGGGTAGGGAAGTCCGCGCGCCCGACCGAGCATTCCGCTTTGTACGGACAGCCTATGCTTTGAAGAAACTCGTTTGCGCGAGTCTCGATATACGGAAGATCGCGTCCGGCAAGCGCCGCAGTCTCGTCCTTAGAGCGGCCGTCCGCAAAAACCGAACCGAGCTCGGTAAGTATGTAGTCCCGAAGCTCATACTTTATCCTCTGATCGGTCTCCGAGTCGGAATTTGCCATAATGTGCAGCCGGAACGTGTTGTCCCGGAGCTCGTCGCACTTCTTCGCAAAGCCCGCGAACATCGAAATGAGTATTGCCGCCGCCGTCCCAAGCAGCATCGCTATGTCAAGCCGTTTTTCCCTTGCAGTCATGTGTTTTACGTCTCCTTTCATCTGCCCTCATCCAGAGTATTGACACAAACACGCCGCTTATTCACCCGGCGGGGACTTCCCGCCCCCTGTTGGGGCTCTGCCCTGCACCCTCCGGGGCTCACGCCGCCCCGGACCACGCGCCGGCGGATTTGCGTAGCAATATCATAGACGCATTGACCCATTCCGTAGCAGTTCTTTGCTTTAGCAATACACTTGCGCCGTGTTACAGCTCTCCGAAAGCGGCTGAGAAAAAATATTTGCAAAATTTACTTTTTTGTGTTATAATGGAATAGATAAATATTTTTTAAAGGAAGGAAAAATTATCATGGCAAAAATGAATACAAATTTTCTGAACCTCAAAAAGAGCTACCTCTTCATAGAGATAGGTAAACGCGTGCGCGAGTACATAGCCGCTCACCCCGATAACAAGATAATCCGTATGGGTATCGGCGATGTCACTCTCCCCCTCGTTCCCGTTGTCGTTGAAGCTATGGAAAAGGCAGCAAAGGAAATGGGCGTTAAGGAGACCTTCCGCGGCTATGAAGACAGCGGCCTCGGCTACGACTTCCTCCGTGAGGCTATCGCCGGCTACTACAAGAGCTTCGGCGTTGATGTCGCAGCAGAAGAAGTGCTCGTAAGCGACGGCGCAAAGTCAGACTGCGGTAACATCGGTGATATCCTCTCCCCCGACAATACCGTACTCATCACCGACCCCGCTTATCCCGTGTACGTTGACGCAAACGTTATGGGGGGAAGAGAGATACTTTTCGCGAACTCCGACGAAAGCAACGGATTTGCGGCAATGCCCGACAAAAACGTTCACGCCGATATCATCTACCTCTGCTCCCCGAACAACCCCACCGGCTCGGCATACACCGCCGCACAGCTCAAAGAATGGGTCGATTACGCGATAGCCAACGACGCGGTAATTATCTATGACTCCGCCTATGAAGCATTCATTCACGACCCCGCTATCCCCCACTCTATCTTCGCTGTGGAGGGCGCAAGAAAGTGCGCTATCGAGATCTGCTCGCTGTCCAAGACCGCCGGCTTTACCGGTACCCGCTGCGGCTATACCGTGATCCCGAAGGAGCTCATGCTCAAGGACGACAAGGGCGAGTCTCACTCCTTCCGCGACCTGTGGATCCGCCGCGAGGGAAGTAAGTTCAACGGTGTCGCGTACCCCGTTCAGCGCGCGGCAGAGGCTGTATTCACCGAAGAAGGTCAGAAGCAGACCAAGGCGGTCATCGAGCAGTACATGGCTAATGCAAAGGTAATGGCTGACACCTTCGACGAGCTCGGTATCAAGTACACCGGCGGCAAGAACAGCCCGTATATCTGGTTCAGATGCCCGTTCGGAATGGGAAGCTGGGAATTCTTCGACAAGCTTCTCAACGAAGCAGAGGTAGTTGGCACTCCCGGAGAGGGCTTCGGTAAGAACGGCGACGGCTGGCTGCGCCTTACGGCGTTCAATACGCTCGAAAACACCAAGGAAGCTATGGAGAGATTTAAAAAGCTCTGCAAATCATAAGCACCCTTGCAGCGGGAGGGGTAGTGATGAAAGAACCCGTAAAGGCGTCAGGCGTCGTATTCTTTATTCTGCGAACGATCATATTCCTGCCCTGTGCATTTCTGATGTACACTTTCCTGTACACCATGAACCTCGGGCAGGTAAACTTCGGCAATATCACCGGCTGTATCTACTGCGGAAGCGTGATGCTGCTGATACTGCTATATCCTCTGCTGAAAAAGGTGAAGCCGCTGAAGATCATAGCGTGGATATGCGCCGGACTTATGACGGCGTTCGCGGTGTACTGCGCGGCGATATCCTGTCTAATCGTGTCCGAAATGGTGAGCGGCGACGACAGGGCAGTGGAAGTGTCCGCAATGAACGGCGGGACACCGCAGACTGTGATCGTGCTCGGCTGCATGGTGTTGGACGGAGAGCCTTCCCCCATGCTCGCGCTGCGGCTCGGAAAGGCGAAGGAGTATCTCGATGCTCACCCGAAGGCGGTATGTATCGTCGCGGGCGGTCAGGGCAGCAACGAGGTGATGTCCGAGGCGGAATGTATGTACCGTTATCTTACAAGCAACGGTATCGACGGTTCCCGGATATACCGTGAGGACGCGTCCTCCGATACCACCCAGAACATCCGCTTCTCAAAGGAGATAATTGACGCGGAGGGACTTCCGAAGGACGTTGTCGTGGTGAGCGAGTGCTACCACATTTACCGCGGAGTCCGGCTTGCGAAGCTCGAAGGTCTGAACGCGGCGGGCATATACCCAGACCCCGCGCCGGTCATAAAAACCATGCCGAGCTACTGGCTCAGAGAGATACTTGCTCTCTCACGCGATCTCTTCCTTACATAACAAAGCCTCGCTCCCACACCGGCGGTGTGGGAGCATTTCTGTTCCTGCGCGCCGTAAATGAACAAATCAGCCCCTGCGGGATCTTTCCAGCAGGGGCTGTTCAGATTGTAAAAGAAGTTACAGATTACAGAGACTTGGGGATCTGCCCCAAACACCCACCGGGGGGTACTCGCCCCCCGACCCCACGCGAAGGGCTCCGCCCCCAACCCCGCTGGGGGGTCCTCACCCCCCGTCCCCTCGGCAGGGCTCTGCCCTGCACCCGCCGG
>JAEEGL017165139.1_pt1 | contig 13628 bp, 16 predicted proteins | sample 9134231 | NCBI WGS metagenome assembly JAEEGL01 (sample SAMN16246548, study PRJNA631951) | gut metagenome | biome: gut microbiome; feature: rumen; material: fiber-attached | host: Bos | place: Iran: Karaj | collected 2018-10
AAATAAAATAATCAGCTTTCGCTGATTATTGTGTAATTAGGACAGTCTATTTTAATTCTTCTTTTATAGAATGAAACTAGTTTCTGCTTTCTGAAAATTAATTCTGGTTCTGGTGAATTTGGCAATAATTGATAGAAATAGTCTTCTTTTTTAATACCATAGTATTTCAATACCTGATCTGAAGACATTTTACTTCTATTCTTGTAGACTATGTCTTTCATTTGTGCTGAGGAATACATATTGCTCATGTCTGCAGTAATTAGATATCTGTCGTTTTTCATTCTAATTATGTGGATGTTTGAGAATGTTTTTCCGGCCGCCGAATTTTCTGATGCATCGATTACAACTAGTCCTGTGGATTCAGAAAATTGAAGAGCAACATGATTTTTATCTATTTTAGTTACTTCTTCAATGTTTTCTGGATATAGTATTTCAGTGGTATCAAAAGCATTATCCAATGATGACATAGTTTAAGCATTCCCAGTTTCGTTTAATTTTCTTTACTGTAAAGAAAATAGACTGTTTATCGTCTACTATTTTTTCAATGCCGCCGGATTTGTCGAACTTGAATTCCTTTGGATCCAAGCCAAGTATTCCGATGGCATCTTTAGCTGTGATATCTTTGAATTTCTTTGTCATGGATTCGATATCGGATAATATAAATGCTTTTCTGTAGACAGATGATATGAAGTATCTGTTTCTTTTTTCAGAAAAGAAAATATTGATTTTTGAATAGCTTTTCCTTGTCGAATCATAATACAAATTATTGTTGATTTTTACCAATCCTGTACTGGTCATTGTCATGGATCTGTTGTCTTTTAGTTCAATTGATGGTTCCACTTTAATGTATCCTTCAGGAATAGAAAAAAGATCATATTTCTTTATTGTGACCATAGCAAATTGGTAATTTCTATATGTAATTTGAAAATATTTAAAAAAGGAAAACCAAAAACTACAATGATTTCCTTTTGTTTTCTTAATGAAACTCTTAGCGGCATGTACTATGGCATGAGAGATGGTGATTTTAGAGCGATAGGAAGCAATGCCTGGGATACGACAAAACGGGTTGGACGTGGGATTGCTACTGGTGTTGGTGCTGTCGCCAATGGAACCGTTGCCGCTGGGCAACATATTGCTAGAAACAAGGAACCATATGGTATTGGTGCTGGACTTGGAGCCGGACTTCTTGGTGGAGCATACTTGATTCATAAAGGTCTGCAAAATCAGAATATTGATGGATAGATCATATGTTTGCTCTTTCTCAAAGCTTAGAATATCCAGAGTACCAAAAAATTGAAGAAAACTTTTTAACTGATATTGTTTCCGAAAAGAAAGAAAAAATTGTTAGTTATTTTGAAAGAAAATTTGAAGAAACTCCCAAGAAGATAAAAGAAATCGAAAAGAAGCTTTCTGATGGCGGTGTTGACGTGTCAAAAATAAAGAAAGATGCAAAAGCCGCGGCAGATAAAGCTAATACCAAAGGTAAAAGAATATCTGGATTCAAGGAAACTATCAGTTTATTTGTTTCTGATTTTACTGAAAAAAAATATTTGATTAACCAACCGGCCGCAGAATCTGAGAAGGATGATGATGAACTGTCATTTTCTCAGAAGATAATTACATCTCTTGGCATTTTAGCTGTGGTCTTATTTTTGAATTATTTCTTTTATGGAATAGCATTAAAGCTTGCTGGTAGTCAATTAATGGCATACAAGATATCTGCGATATTCATATCTCCATTAATTGAAGAATATGGTAAAAGATTTTCTGTCAAGCATAAAATGACTGGAACTTATTTCACCATATTTACAATTCAAGAACTTATAAGATATGCTATGTCTCCAATGGTATCCATCATTGGAATGATACCGCAGATATTGATGCATGCTCTTACTACAAGTATACATGCTACCGCAAAGAAGAATGATTCTATGCTTGGATACTGGGTGTCGGTTGCCATACACATGATATACAATACACTTGCTGTTCTTTATGGGGCACCAAGTTTATTGAAAAATTAAACATTTAATATATAAATAATGAATCTATATTCCATTTTTCTTCAATGCTTTAAAGAAGGAGAAATATACATGGAAGAGACTAGAGAAGGTATTTTCATTAGACAGGACTTGTTAATGCAGAGAAAATGGGTTCCGCCGGTTTTTGAAGATGAAGACAGCAATGTAATTCTTAAAGAAGGTTTTTATGAAATCAAAGATGTTACTGAATGTCTTCCAAAATACTTGTGGAAAAATTGCTGGATTGAAGAAGGAACAACGCTAAGAGATTTTTTCAAACTGCTGAACCATCATAGAAATATTCTTGATATCATTTTTCAGAATCACTGGTTTAAAGAATGGCTTGAGTATGGTCTAAGATGCCCGGACGTGACTTTATCCAAAGTTGGCGGACGGGGAGATAATCCAGAAATTGAATGTTTTCAATTAAGCATGTCTCTTAACTGGGAACTTCCTCACAAAATGAACAAAACTAGTTCATTTACGTGGTCTAAAATTGGCTCCGACATAAAAGTTAGAAAGACAAATATCGAGGCCGGTTATGAATTTGAGGAAGAAACAAACTTTGTTTACTCCTTCTGTTTGATGTCCGAACCACTGACTAAAGAACAGGCTGCACGATCCTGCTATGGAGAGGATTATGTGGGAAAAAGAGTTCCATATGGATTCTTTGGATGCGACATTTGTGCATACATCGATCTTCCCCTAATACTTTCTTCCGACTTTGAATTCTGTAAAGCATCTTATGATGAAAATGACAAGTTGAATGGTATTACAGAGGTAATGCATAATTTCTATGGGTTTAAGTTGTTTGATATTATCAATGAAATTTTTTATGAAATATCCTTCAATGGATCTCCAGAAATGACTCAGAAAAAAACCGACGAGATTTGTGAAATGGCTAAAGAAACCGAAGAAATGTATGTGATGGAATAATTGGATTATTTATAAAAACAGAATGTGTCTTTTTGACGCGTTCTGTTATTTTTTTGTTTTGGAGGTTTCTGGAAACACTTTTGAGTAAACCATCCAATCCATACGATGTTGTTATAAAAAATAGATTTTTCCCAGACGGGTTAACTGAACAGGATCTCTACCAGTATTGGACTAGGAAGAAATTTGAAATTCTTAGGAACCTGGAGGGAAGCCGGTCAATATTCTATATTAATGGTGAACTGGATAAAACTATTGTTCGGAGATATTTAAAAAAGAACGAACAGATTAAACTGATTCCAGAAAACTACGATAATGTTGTTACTGGAAGAACTGTGGGAATTTTGAGAGTATTTGATGAAAGATCTGATTTTGGAATTGTAGATGTCGACAGCAGAAGAGCTTTGAATGAGATTTCCCCAGCCGCCGATTTTGAAGATGTCAAGCATCTTGCTGGACTTGCATATGATTATTTTTCCAAGTTTTTCAAGTGCAAGTTGTATTACACTGGAAAAAATGGATTTCATATTCATGTTTATTTTAATGTAAAACTTAGAATGAATCAGATTAAAGAAATGCTTGAAGAAAAAATCAAGGATTCCAAATTAAAAGACTTTTTCGGCGGCAGGAATGATAGAAATCCAAATCTGGATCTTTCTCCAAACATGAAGAATGGATGTTTTGTAATTCCTGGATCGATTAACAGAATTGGCCTTCCCTGCATAGAAGTGAAGCGGGAAAATCTTAATTCTTTTAAAAGAGAGAGTCTTGTAAAGTATCCAATTAACGAGGATGTTGAATTTAATGGATTTCTAGATCCAAAGTACCTTCCTGCTCTACGATCAATGAAAAGGAGATATGTTGCTTCTCCTAGACCACTAAATGCATCCGTTCAAGGTCTTTCTGGAAAATTCAAGAAGAACATGAGAGTTGGTTCAACAGTTGCATTAATTGGCAAGGAAGCAGACTCTAATGATGTCGGCATGCAGATGCATGGCAGAATTATTAGAATACTTACTCCTAGAGAATATCATGCTCTTGGAATCAAGGTTATTCTTGATACTGGTAGAGTTGGAAGAGTTCAAGAAATTTTGGTATACTAGCAATGTTAAATGATTCTGACAAACTGCTCCTCTTGAGAATTATCAAGACTGGAGAATATTCTAGAATTCTGTCTTTTAAGACAAATCTAGATTATCTGAAATCTTCTCATGCTTCCTACTTGTTAAAACAAAGCCCAAATTCCTACAAAATGGCAACTAGCATTGCCAATATTCTATACCCGTCTGAAAATGAAAAAATAAAAAAGAACTTAGGCAATTTAATTGCCTTTGAATTGAATCATTATAAGAACATTAGGGAAAGGGAAAAGATTTATGAGCAGTTAAAAATGTTGTCCACAAATCTTTCTGCTTTTCCTGTGAATAAAAGATTGGGAAAATTCCTTACTAGCTTTGTAAAAGCTTCAAAAGAATTACAGAGTATAGTTGTTAAGGAAGACAATCTCAATTTTTTGAAAACTTTAAAAACTTTGGCTTTTGAGGTCAAGAAGAATGCTGATCCTGCATAATTACGATATTATGGAAGCCATGTATGGCGATCTCAGCGACGAAGAACTTGAAGAAGCAAAGATTTCTGTAATGAAGAGAGGTCTTGGTTCTAAAAGGGCTGCTTTGGCTGGTTCAACTGCTATGCAGATTGCAAAGAAGAAGAATCCAGCAATGTTCAGAATGTGAACCAATACATTCCATATAAAAATAAAATCTCTTTAGAGTCCGGCCGTCAGATTCAGTGTTCAATAAACCGCGGCAGGAAAAACGACCATAAATCAAATGAAATGGTCTAACGTGCAATAACTTGCACATCTATTAGATATGAAGCACAATCTCATTAGAAAGCAGCTAAAAGCAAAAATTCAGAAGCAGTACGGAGCAATGGCGCGTGCTGCTGCAAAGAAGAAGTTGCGTTAATTTTTTTATCTTAAAAACTATCTATAAGGAACTTGCTAGTGTTTTCATTTTATGAAGCGGTTGTCCCAACAGTGCAGCAGCCGGTTCAACAATCTTCGGGTGCAGTTGTCCCCAAGGCGCAACCACAACAGCAATCTCAGCCAGCTCAAGTTCCGGCTCAACCAGCTCCTACGGCTCAACAGCCAGTAGCTAATGCTGGTCAAACATCTGAAGTTCAGTCGGCACAAACTCAATCCATTCAGCCGGTGGAACCAACTTGGAAAAAATATCTAAAGAATGCCGCCTGGGTTGGTGCGGGTCTAGGTCTTGGTGGTTTAGCGTATGCCGGAGCAACCCATTGGGACGATATTAAATCTCATTTGCTTCCCGGTGCGTCAGTTCCAACTCCAGATGGTGAAACCGCAGAAAACGACAACACCAATGCTGTTGCCGTTGGAAGACAGAGAAGTATTTCTCATGATACGGCCCATAGTGTCCCAAGATCGGTTCGGGTCTCTGTTCAAAATGAAGGTCCGCCACCGTTGGCTCATCAATGGGGAGCTTCTGGAAGAATTGGTAATGGTGGTGGATTATATGTTAACCACAGGCCGGCTAATCAATCACAACCAAATTCCTACCATGGTGATTATGGATCTAATGAACCATCTAATTTTTGGTGGGGAATGAATCAACCATCTCGTGCATCCGGAGTATTATCTACAAAACCCGGTAGTGCTTATAATGGAAGATATCACAGATCTTTTTCCGAAGATGATTTCGGATTAAAATCTGGTATGGGTAATTAATAAATATTTTTTTATTATTATATCTTAAAAAACTTAAAAAGGTGAATAAATGGCTGTTGAACTGTATCACGCGTTGAAGCAAATCAACAGAATTCGTCGTAAAGAAATTGTATTACCCATCGCTAGAAGAGAGGTAGTAGTTTCTCCTCTTTCCGTCGGTGATGATCTTATTCTTAAAACCGCATTAATTTCTCCTGTTAAATTAGATAAGGAACTTATGTATTTGCTCTGGCAGCATACCGAATTCTGGTTCCCAAGCAATGATCTTCAACCAGCGCAGCAGCCAGAAGTAAAAGATGGTGTTCAGATGCCGATTCCACGCGGACGCAAAAGAAAGTTCAAATCTCAGGAAGAAGAGGATAAGACTGGTGGGAAGTATAGAAGTATTCCAGAACAAGAGTTCTACAACACAATTTCCTATTTTGACAAGCTTGTCCTAATTTGGGGAATTTACAATATTACTTATGGAACTCTTGGCACACAGGCAATTAAGTGTCCTACGTGCGAAAGAGAATTTGAAGCAGAAGTCGTTGTGGACGATACTCTTCATGAAGATTCTCTCGTTTTATGGGAAGAAGACAAGCCACCATTTAACAAGTATACTGAAAACATTGAAATTCCTCTTAATGATGAATTCATGCTTTCCTTTGAAGTCTGCATTCCTTCCATGGCGGATTTCAACCGGATGCTTGGTCTTGTTCCAACTTCTGAGATTCAGAATAATCTTGAAACAATCCGCTCAGAATTTAACACTGAGCAATTGATGACGCTATATACTAAGAAACTTTCTGTTTACCCAAAAGAAAAACCGGAAGAAAAAATTTCATCCACAGCAACAAGAGAGATTATGACATCTATTAAAGATTGTATCAACATTGAAGCTGCTACGGAATTTTTCAAACAGTATTCTGAAAGATTTAATAAATATAACGTTAATTTCTATACTTTGAATAAATGTCCCGAATGTGGTGAAGAAATAAAAACCCCAATAGATTTTGAGTATCAATTTTTTCGCAAGCAACTACCTAGTTGAGCATAGAGTCGAAAAGTCGTATAGAAATTTCATAGAATCCATGTATGGCATCAATGAACTGAATCACCATGCATTCACTTTTGATAACGTCTTGGAGCTTCCACTTCCTCTTTTCCAAGATTATATTGAATATCAATTAGCAGAAAAGAAGAAAGCTGCAGACAAGCAGCGACGGGAATCTCAGACAATCATAAACAATACAAAAGCTAGATAGTAGAGGGGAAAAATATTGCTTAGCATAAACTACCCCGAAAAATACAAGGATGAATCTTCCAGAGTGGGGAAAAAATTTAAATATTATAAAGTTGAACCGATTGATATGGAACCGACGAAAGAAGAAAAAGTTAAAGAAGTTAAAATTGGAAAAGGATCTGGAAGAATTTCAACTTTGGAAAACTGGCGGAATAATCCCCAGCAAGGTAACATAAATCATTTTAAGCAGTTAAGGGAAGATATTTTTGCTGAATCTTTTGCAGATATCATTGATACGTTCTTAATTGAAAACGAGGATCGTTATGCCTCAAATAGTGAACATTAATGATCTTCCTAAAAATATTCAGGAAAAAATACCAATCTCAATAAGATCTGCTAGCGATATATACTATCTTGAAGAGCTGCCGCCGAAAATACAGGAACTCGTTCGAGAATATATCAAAAAGGAAGTTCCTGTAACTTATAGGGCTGCTTATGACCTTATCCCGAATATTTCCAAATATTCTGATCTGGAAGTAACCTCATCAATAAAGAAAACGATTGTTGAATATTTGAAGAATTATTTTCAGACGATCCCAGGAAGCTATCCATTCGATCCTTCCTTTGGATGTAAGTTAAAATACCATTTACAAACAAAAGACACTCAACTGAGACGACTGCTTGTGGCTGATGAAATAAATGGTGTTGTAAATGCGCTGTCTTCAGATTTGAGCGTTCCAATTACTGTGAATAACATTTCTATTAATCCGATGTCGTCTTCCATGAATGTGTCTCTGATGTGTGTTATTTCAATATCCATTCCTGGGGAGTCAAACATCAATATCTCGGTAGATTCTTTACTTGCTGAGTAGAGAAAAAAAGATAAATCCCAGGGGAACTTTGTTCCTCTGGGAGTTTATTTTATGGAATATGGAAAAAATGTTTCTTTAGAATTTCATTCTAAATAATTCTGGATCTGTAATTCTTAAGATTTCAAAAAAATCGGTTCCGCTATCAACGGGGATTTCTTTTTCCTTTTCCATAGCAATTTTAAAATTTCTATATCAAAAGCTTGAAAATTAAAAAAAATGAAGACTGTTCTGGACGAACCTAGACTCATACAAGAATACAGTTCCGAATACTTTAGGCTCGTCAATTACTACAGCAATTTAAAGCGCACCGCCATTTTTGTCAAGTATTATAACTTATCTATGGGCGAGTCTCCGAGAAAAGATATTACTCTAGAAACATATGATGACTACATAAAGACACAAAATAGGTGGAATATTTATGAACTTACACCAGTTCAGATTATTGGAGCAATTCAGAACACTCCCGAGAATGCAATAGATTTAAAAGGCAACTCGATACTAAGTGCAACAACAATTCAGCTATATACCATTGAAGATCCTAGAATTGGCGATTTGGTAACTTTCTATAAGCCTTCGGAATCAGAAGAGGTTCTTAGGGTTGTGGGGATACGAATGCAGCTGAATTCGAATTACTCGACCGAACCGATGAAGTTTTATGAAGTAGACTTGGAAACAGCACCCATAAAATATTCCAACATACCTCAATTGTTGAAAAGTGGTCATTTTGTATATGACTTGACAATAGAACGGAATGTTGAGTATACGTATTACAAAGAGTATATTCAACAGATGAAGAAACTTGAAGAATTGTTTGACGAGCTAATGCCGTACTATCTCCATCAACATGACTTTTATGGTGCTGATGGAAAGGCGGTGTGTGAAGTCAATGAACTTATGTATTTCATAAAGTCTAGATTCAACAATAAATATTACCGGCTCTTTGAAAAAGTAAGATCTCCATATGGATACTGGGATCATTATGATTTTAAGTACAAATCTATTGAAGATCTTTCAAAAACCGCGGCCGGAAGAAAATTTAACTTAATAGACTACTCAATCAATTTAGAAAAAGAATACATTCTTCCAAAGTCATGTCCATGTTCAAAGGAAATGTCTAATTTAGACAAACTACTCTATACCTTCATGTCTTTGATAACGGTATTGGATCCAATTTTAAAATATGTCAATCATCCAGATGCTTATCACAACAAGAAATATAAACCAATAAAGAAAATATATCCCGAAGGAAACAATGTCATAGAACCGGAGGACACAAACTACGATGTCGGACGGTAGTCAAATCAAAGAAACTGATATCTACAAAATAAACAACTCAGATATTTCAGTCCAAAGAGAAACTACTTGGGAAAACATACTTGAATATTTTGATTTGTATATAAGACCATATACACCATATAAAGATGAGCCCACATACAAGGCGATGATTTCGTTTATTATTAAGTATTATGCAAATCTTGTATATAATGAACAACCAGAAATATTCAAGGACATGTTTGAAAAGCAGACGATCAGAAACGACATAATCGATCTTCTTCTTGTATCTATAGGTCTTCCTGAATCATTGGTGAGATCCATTACAACCGCAAGCAAGATTATTATTCTGAAATCATTTTCTGATTTTGAAAGGTATCAGGGAACCGTTAAGTTTTTCAGATCTCTTGGTGGTTCTTTTACCGACACAGTTTCATTCTATGAACTGTATATAGATTATGACGATTCATACATTAATTCCTTCGGAGAATACATTATTCATTTTGATAAGGATAATATTTATCCTGGATCTTATTTTCTTGTTCCATCAACAACGACAAACTACTATGTTTGGTTTAATTATAATGATTCCAGCATAAATCCCCAGCTTGAAGGAAAGACTGGAATTGAGATTAAATATGATGATGATTCTACTACAGCATCAATATCTCAAGACATATCTTTAAAATTAAACGAAACTCGTGAATTTTATGCGGATGTAAACAGTACTGACATTATTCATTTCCAGCTTTCAGAACATGGAGCGGCTGCAGGAAATCCATCATCTGGAACAACAAAGATTAATATTCGAACAATAACCGAAGCGAAAGGTCAAGGTTCCTGGATTTTGCGGCCGAGACCAATATTTGTCCACCCAAAAATGACGCAACTAAAAGAAACCTTTAGTTACCGGGCAGCATATAACAAGATACCAACTCTTCTTGTTCCTGAGGAGCAGCTTGAAGAGCTTCGTCAAGCGGAAGAAATTATCCTCCCAACCAAGTCAAATATTATATTGATGGACTATACTTACATTCTTGATGCGACGGCGTTGAATACACTGTTATTTACAATTCTAATGGAAAACATTGGAGATATGGATTTTCAGCTATATTTGACGAATTCGGATGGAACAACTGCAATTACGTATAATACTGCCGTATACACTTGGTTTTATCTTGTTGCGAAATATTATGGCGTTACAATGGAAGGTGTTGCAGCTGCTCATCATATTGTAATGGGCACCAACAAAGATGTGGAATATCAGATAGATATGATTGAAACCATTCAGAAAGAATATGACAATATTCAGACAAGAAGTCAACTTATGGAATTTTATGACAAATATTATGTCCGTCAGTTTGGCAGACAACACTACGAAGTAGAAAAACCCACTCTTGAAACGATGAGCAATACATTGAAAAGAATGGATGCATCTTTCTGGCAGTACATTGAGACAAGGCTTGCAGAAGCAGAAGACCAGAAACAGGATTTAAGGTTTCTGCTGGATGAAATCTATGCTTCTATGGTTGTATCTTTCAGTTCTCTCGGAAAGAATGATCCATTATATAAATACAGTCCAATAATACTTCAATTTATAACGCAAATTACAACGAATATTAAGAACACAGATTCGTATAAGATCATGTACAATTTAAAACCGTTTCATACAGAATTGCTCGATCTTGCTAATGACAAAATTGTAATAGACGATAAATTCAATTCATTGCTATTTGATAGTGATATAGATTTTCTTTATAATCTCGCTCTGGCGGACCTTCTCCACATGTCGGATGAAGCATTATTTTCATTTACCCCCGGCCATGGTGGCGATGCATTAAGTCTTAACAGCTGCGCGATTCCAAATACAAGATTAATTTATACAGAAGAAATGTTTAACAATGCATATAGAGATTTGGCGGATCTTCTTTTTGTAAAAACGGTTATCAATTTCATTCCAATCTCCGATGGTGCTGAATTTTTGTTTTCACCTGAACAGAACGAAAATCTAATTGGAATAATTGATGGAATAACTCCAAAAGGAGAATATATTCAGAAAACTATTCCATGGATAACAGAACGGTTAATAATGAAAATAATGGAAACCTTTAAGACAAAATATTCAATGCTTAGCAAGACAGAATTCCATTTTGGTCCTCCCAAAAAAAGTGACGAAATTCAGTTAAATGACCAATTTTTGATGCGGAGAGCAGAATTTAATTTACTATCAGAAAATAATACTAAAGATGAATCTTTCTCTAATATGAGAACGGCTATTCTTGATGACAACCCGTACATGTCTGACGAAGAGTCTTTTTCATATGAAATGAAAGATAAATTAAGTATTTTTTCAAATATTAAAAATACTTGTTCATTTCTAAACAAATCTAATATTACGCTAAATGACAGCATTCAAATTCGACACAAACGGAGTTGATAAAAATGTCTAACGATCAGAAAATAATCCTTTCTGATGAATACAAAATCTTCGACCAGCTGATAAAAGAAAACAGACAAAAACCCAAGGCTGGCCCTCTTGGATGGGTAAGAGCGTATATGCAAGGCAAGAACGATCTTACTCGAAAGCTGTTCTTTGAAGGGCCAAACATGGTTGTTGCACAAGGTCGGTATTTTGTCGCCCAAAAGATTTTTGGTGTGGGCGACACTGAAGCAAACTACACTGGATACAAAGTTTCACACTTTGGCGTCGGAGCTGGCGGCGCTACAGTGCAGGGTGATTCAGTTACCCTTCTTGGCCCACACATTTGCGACAATACTATGTATAAACCAATCAAGCTTGGTGGTACGCACAATGAGCCGGTCATTTATGACAACTCTGCTCTAGATGATGATCTAAAAGGACTTTACAGTTCCTATGCTGCTCTTAAGCCGATAAAGACGGTAACTCTTGTTTCTGAGGACTACGAAGATGGCGAAAAAGAGTGTGCATATAAATCCAAGGTAAAATGCGAATGTGTTGTTGGTCCTGGCGAACCCCCGGCACTTACTGTAAATGGGTATGTTCCTATTTCGGAAGCCGGTCTTTATTTTGTTAGCGGATCTACAGCAAAGATGTTTGCACACGTGTGCTTCCCACCCAAATATAAAGAACTTGACAGTACTATCACGATTGACTGGTTTATACTTTGTTAAATTCGGAAGTTTGTTTCTTTGAGGCGTTTCAAAAATCAAGCAACCGAAACTTAAATAAATTCACTTACAAAAGATTTCACTTAATGCGTAATTCTTTTGGAGGTCTGATAAATGGCTTATGTAGATAGGCGCGAACCAGCGGTCTACGTAGATATTGACGACAAGTCTTATACTGCTGAAACCATTGAAACTGGTAGATCTGTATACAGCGTCATCCTATGCGACCGTGGTCCATCCAATCAAATTGTTAAAGTAAGATCTCAAGCTCAATTCCACGATGTATTTGGTACACCCAATTTCCTTCGCACTTCTCAAACACATTATCAGATGGATGCTGCTCTGAGATATACTAGTAATGGTCTAGTTGTCAGAGTTGTTCCAGATGATGCATATTTGGCAAATAATGCCATCGTAAGATCCGGTTCTGGATCCGCAGAGCTGGTTAATGCAACATTTACGTTCTTCAGCAAATATGAAGATCAATCCGGTGTTCCCGCTGAAGAGAAAAAGGATCCTAAAGTTGTCTACATGACTCCACGCGACGCTGCATCTGTGGAAGGTGGTGGCCTAACTTACGGCGATGGAGAATTTGATCCAACAGAAGAGTTAGAAAAGGTACAGGTTGGATCTTGGATATATGCTGATGATTACAGGAATGCTGCTCAGGTTGTAAGTCGCGAGTTTGATGAAGAGGCCGGTTCATACAAATTGGTTCTTGACCGCGAGTATGATGGTCAAAGCGGCGAATCTGTTGCTTACCTTTATGAACCTTATACAACAAAGTCTTTAACTGATGTTGATGATCCCAGCGTGTTTAATGACGGCGACAATACTGTATACTATTTCCATGCAGTTGGTGCCGGAAAGTATTATAATAAACTCTGCATTCGTGGGACTAGAAACACCGATCTAGAGAAGTATTATCTCGACGAGAATGATAAACCTCTATATAAATATTTGTTTATGAACCTCGGTATTTATGAGATTCAAGACAATGGAAATCAGAAGCTGCTTGAAGGTCCTTGGGTTGTAAGTCTTGTTCCCAGGTATCCCAATGATGGCAATAATAGCGCTAATGGACAAGTTATTGATCCTACCAGCGGTCAATACATCTTTATTGAAGATGTAATTAACGACAATTCTAATCTGATTCGCTGCGTTGCCACAACGAAAGACGAAGTTACTGGTGAACCGAATGCTGAATTTGGTCCTGTAACTGAACTCGTTGGCGATGCGACAGAAGACCAGGATGCCGAAACAGCCAAACAGATTGCTGAGGACAAGCGTCTTCAGGTAATGCTGATGCTGACCACTTCTGGAATTGTTGGAAGTAATAATGTTTCGGCCAGTTCTACTGGTATCGTACTTAAGAATGGAACTGACGGATCTCAATATAACGC
>JAEEGL017358992.1_pt1 | contig 13628 bp, 14 predicted proteins | sample 9134231 | NCBI WGS metagenome assembly JAEEGL01 (sample SAMN16246548, study PRJNA631951) | gut metagenome | biome: gut microbiome; feature: rumen; material: fiber-attached | host: Bos | place: Iran: Karaj | collected 2018-10
CAAGGCGGAGGCCTTCCGCAGCCGCGTCGCCGCCCTCGATACCGAGGGCAGGGCGAAGGTGCTCGTCGGCATACAGAGCCTGCCCGACGAGAAGACCGAGGACGCCGCCGTTAAGAGAATGACGGAAAAGGTCACGCGGGAAGACATGGAAAAGAGCATTACCGAGGCGTACGCCGCGCAGACGGGGATAGACCCGTCTCAGGTGAGCGCCTATATCGCGGGCATGAGCGACGAGGACCTTTTCGCACTCTATGAAAACGGAGTGCGCGAGCAGTATCGCGCCGCATACGCGCGGCAGGCGGCGGCAGCCTTCGCGGGGAAGACGCCCGAGGAGCTGTCGGATATGCTCGACCCCGTGCTTTCAAAGCTTTCGGACGCGCGGTGCGCCCTGCTTTACGACACGGTCTTCGAGTTTTCCGATTCGACGTTCGAAGAGAACATGAAAAAGCTCGGGTGCGTAGATAAAGATTCGCCCTCGACGATAAACCTTTATGCCGCGACCTTTGAAAACAAGGATATCATAAAGGACGAGATAGAGAAATACAACGGGTCTGCGCCCGAACTGAAGCGAATAAGATACACCGACTACGTCGGGCTCATAATGTCCTCGGTGACGACGATAATAAACGCGATAACCTACGTGCTGATCGCCTTCGTCGCCGTCTCACTCTTCGTCTCCTCGATAATGATAGGCGTCATCACCCTTATTTCGGTGCAGGAGCGCACCAAGGAGATAGGCATACTGCGCGCGATAGGCGCGTCGAAGCGCAACGTCTCGGGCGTCTTCTTCGCCGAGACGGTGATGATAGGCTTCGCCGCGGGCGTGCTCGGTGTGCTGATAACCTATCTGCTCTGCATCCCGCTGAATCTTATCCTGCATAAGCTGACGGGCATAAGCACCTTAAGCGCCTATCTGCCGCCGCAGGTCGCAGTGATACTGATACTCGTAAGCATGGCGCTTACACTCGTCGCGGGACTGATACCCTCGAAGAGCGCGGCGAGAAAGGACCCGGTCGCGGCGCTGAGGACCGAGTAAAAAATATAAGATAACGGCGCGGCTTCCGTTTTTCGGAAGCCGCGTATTTTTGCAATTACGGATGATTTTTCGGATAAAACCGTTGCGCTCGGCGTGATTTTTATGTATAATGATACTATAAATATCAGACGATAAAAAACTCAGCCAAAAAACCTCTTTACGTTTTCATAAAAAGAAAACATACGACGGAGGTGAAAGCATGGAGGACAAAACGGGAAAGAGTTTAGGAAACGACCGGCCCGCCAAAAAGAAAAAGGCTCTTAGCCGCTTTGACATTGCGATGATATGCGCCTTTATAGGGATCATAGGCATAGTTATTTGCATAGCCGCGGTGGGAAGAAAGAAACTTGATCCGCGATGGATCATGGATCAGAAAACAGGTGAGCCGTTGATCACGGGAGCAGATTCGATCTTTCCGAAGGTGGCGGTAAACGGAGAGATCTATTGGCGGTATAATTGGGGCATGGATGACGGACCGATCAAAAAGACAGAATGGAAATCTACCGGCGGTCTTAAGGAACTGCCCGAGGGGAGCGTTTATTACGGAGAAATAAAGCACGTCCCCGGCAATAAGCCGACCGACGACTGTGAATATGTTGCTGTCGCTTCTCAGTCCGGAGAGATCTACGTAGTCCCGGACGATCCGGACTTATGTTTTGTGTGTTCTAAGAACATTTACGGAAAAGAAATCATAACCCCTTTTGTCCTTGAAAAAGGCCCAATTTATCAATTCAGCGGAGACAAATTCGAGTAGAGCCCGGCAAACGGTTTTATATATTTTTTTATCACAGAATGACTTACGGTAAAGAAAGGAGTAATGAAATGACAAAAAAGAAAAAACTCCTTATCATATCTGCCGCGGCGGCTTGCGTGTGCATCATAGTCATCGGCGTATTGATTTACGCAGGGATAATAGGAAAAAAGCAGGACCCGCAATCGACGACCGGCGGCTTGATAAACGGTCAGACCGACATACGAATCGGGTCTCAAGCCGAAGGTCAGACAAAAGAACAGACCGAGAACAAAAATGCCGGTTCAAAGTCAGAATTAACCGGCAGCTCCCCTTATATGGAATCTATCGGCGCATATGAAATATTTCCGCAGGTGATGGTAAACGGAGATGTTTATTATTGGTATCTGGGGAAGAACAAGTGGCTTTTAAGACACGTTTTTATGAAATGGAAACAGCCCGTCTTTGTCCGTGAACTGCCGGAGGACTGCGTTTATTACGGCGAAATAAAGCACGTCCCCGGCGATAAACCGACCGAAAACTGCGAAATGGTCTCCGTATTCCCGGCGAGCGGGCAGATATACGTCTTCCCGGACGATCCGACCCTTTGTTTGCTCGTCCTCACGACTCCAGAAGGCAGTGGAATTAAACTTGACAGTGAAATCAAAATTTTTTATTATGAACACCCATGGTATCCTACCGGAGATAATTCCGACTGAGACCGGAAAAAAGACATAAAACCGGCGCGGCTTCCTTTTTCGGAAGCCGCGCCTGTGCGTTTGAGTGAAAGCGTTTTTCAGTTTTTCCTGAACAGATATCCGAAGTTGTGAACGCCCTTGAAGCTGCCGAAGTCCTGCGGGTCTGGGTTCTCGTCCGTCTCGTTAAACAAAAGCTCAAAACCGTTTTCCGAGAGCGCCGCGACCTCCTTTTCGTTTACGACGGGGTCCTCCGAGTAATCGATCACGGCGAGATATTGAGTATCGAGCGCGCGGAGCGCCCCCAATACATCCGAAAACTCATGTCCGAACTTTCTGCATTCGCCCAGAAGCAGGTGGGCGACGGTGAGGTCGAAGGGGCCCTTGACCTCGCCGGAGCAGAGGTCGGCTTCACAAAGGCTCGCGCTGACCCCGATGAACTCGGAGCAGCTTTCGCGCTTGCGCTCGTCCCCCGGGAATATCACCGCCGTTATATCGGCGTCGGGGAAGGAGCTTATCAGCGCCGAAAGGCTCGATCTGCCGCTGCCCGCGTCGAGGATCGTCTTTATCTCCGGCTCGGGGATCCGGGACAAAAGCTCGTAAAGGAGCGAAATATGACTGCGTATCTTCATCGTTTCGTAAGGCGGTGGACCACCGGCCACGCGTCGTCGGCGTAGAAGCGGTGTCCGAGGGCTCCGTGGACGAAAGCGCATCTGTCGGAGCAGCCTAGGGCTTCATAAGCCTTTTTGCCCTTTTCAAAGACGTCCTTCGCTCCCTCTATCGGGAATATCTTGTCCGATTCTCCCGAGACCTGAACGTAATACTTCGGCGCCGCCATGGCGATAAGGTCGCTCATGTCAAAGTAAAGAGCTATCTCGGGGACGAAGTTGCACTGGCAGTGATGGATGACGCCGATGGACATATTGTAATTGCTCATGGCGCATGAGGGCATAGCGAGCGTCACGCGCGGCTCGAGCGCCATGACGTAGGAGGTGCAGGTGCCGCCGCCCGAGTTGCCCATAACGCCTATGCAGGAAAGGTCTACCTTGTCGGCAAAGTCCTTTTCAAGCACGTCGATAAGGCGGGAGATGTCCCAAACGCGCTCGCCGATAGCCGTTCTTCCGAGCAGAAGTGCGGTCATCGTCGGGTCCCAGCAGCCGGGCGCGCCCGTCTCGGGGTCGCCGCCGCATTCGCCGAAGGAACGCATTTCAAGGGCTATCGCCGCCCAGCCTTCTTTAAGGGCGCGGACGCAGAAGTCGCGGTCGCCGTTCTGGATCGTAGGCACGTCGCGCTCGAACTTGGGACGCCCGAGGGAGATGTGCATACCCGTGCTGTGTCCCTGAAGGCAGATCATGAGGGGCGGGTTTTTTATGCCGTCGGGCAGGAGCAGATGGCAGGGGACGCGGTAGCCCGGCTCGCTCTGGAAGGTAAAGCGTATCTCGGTAAAGCCCTCCTGCTTTTTAGTGAACTCGATATCGAGGTCCGCCGGAGCGGGACGCATGCGCTCGATGTGGAGAAGGGAGGAGAGCTTTTCTCTCGCGGTCTTCTGCCACGCGGCGACGTCTCCGCCGCGGTAGCTGAGGCAGGGGGTCGTCGCACGGATCATCTCCTGCTCGTATTGATAGGACGTTTTCATCAAAGCACGCTCCTTTGTCTTTCTTTATAAGAATAGTTTATATCCCGCGCGCGGGCTTGTAAAGAAGGAAAAAGTTAATTTTTGAGTATGTTTAAAAGCTCGCCGCAGCTTGGAAGCACGAACTCGGGCTTGTCGCTTGACTCGGCGAGTATCTTTTCGTCCGTCTCGCCGCTCAAAACGAGAAGGGTCCTGCACCCCGCGTTGAGCCCGCTTTTTATGTCGGTGTAGATGCGGTCGCCCACGACAAGGGTGCGCGAAAGAGAGGCTCCGCGGGTCTTTACGGCGTAAAGGGGCATGGCTGGCTCGGGTTTTCCGATGACGAGGGGACGGCGGCGGGAGACGTTATAGAGCATGCCGCATACGCTCCCGCAGTCGGGGACCGAGCCGAACTCTGTCGGGCAGACGAGATCGGGGTTGGTCGCGATGTAGGGGATGCCGGGGCGGGTGAGCAGCAGGCGCGAAACGTCCTCGAGCTTTTTGAAGGAAAGCTCGGTGTCGAAGCCCATGACCACGCAGTCGGCTTCGTCGGCGTTCTCGGTCACGGAAAGCGAGCGTGAGCGAAGCTCGGCTTTGAGCGACTCGGTGCCGCAGACGTAAAGGCGGGAGTCTCCGTGATGCCCGCGCAGATAGTCCGCCGTCACCTGCGACGAGGTGACGAAATCCCGCTCTTCGGCGTCTATGCCGAGGCGCGAGAGCTTCTTGAGATAATCGGCGACGCTTTTCGAGGAGTTGTTGGTCATGAAGATATAATCGCCGCCGCGCTCGCGTATCACTCGCAAAAGCTCTTTCGTAAAGGGGAAAAGACGGTCGCCGAGATAAAGGGTGCCGTCGAGGTCGAAGAGGAAGAGATCGCATTCGCGCAGGACGGCTTTTTCCTTTTCGCGCATCACAGCACCTCTCCCGTGGCGACGACGCGCGCGCCGAAGGCGTCGGCAATTATAACGTCGCCCGAGCGGACGGGCGCCGCGACCGAGACGCCGTGGACGAGCTTCATAAGCTCGAATATCTTGTCCTTGGGTATCGGCGCGTCGGTCTTGACAGAGACCATAGTATCGGCGCGGTTTACGACCCTTACCGTGCCGGTGACGACGCGGGTCGGGGAGATAAGCTCGCTCTGCGCGTATTTTTCGCCGCGCGGGCAGAAGTTTCCCGAGACGGACACGCTGCCGTCGGCATTCACCTCGGCGGTCATCAGACAGCCGCGGGGACAGACTATGCAGGTAAGCTCTTTTTTCATTTCGTTTCCTCCTCGGCCGAGACCTCTATCGTCCCGTAGGCGCACGCGAGCTTGTCCGCGGGTATGCGTATCTTTTCCATCTCTCCGGGCGCGGCGCGAAGGCGCTTTTCGCTCGCAAGGAGCACGCCGTTCGATCTTGCGCAGAGCCTGACCGCGCCGAGAGGGGCGCTGACGCGCATAAAGAGCTCGAGCGCGTCGCCTCCCGTTTTTTCGACCCTTGCGGGCAGGACGTAGCGGACGTTTTCAGCCGCTTTTGTAATTATCGTTTCGGAGCCCGCGCCTAATTTGCCCGAGATGAAATCGGCGGCGGAGCGTCCCGCCGTCTCGGCCTCGTCGGAGACGTAGTCGACGAGATCGTGGACGTGGAGCACGTTGCCGCAGGCGAATATGCCGGGAGCGTCGGTCTGGCGGAACTGGTCGACCGAGGCGCCCTGGGTCACCGGGTCGATCTTTATACCGGCGGCGCGGGTCAGCTCGTTTTCGGGTATCAGTCCGCAGGAGAGGAGAAGGGTGTCGCAGGGGATGAAGCGGCGGGTCTCGGGTATCGGGCGGCGCTTTTCGTCGACCGAGACTACCGTGACGCCGTTCACGCGGCCCTCGCCGTGCACCCTCTCGACCGTCGTCGGGGGGGAAAGGGGAATGCCGAAGTCCTCGAGGCACTGGACGATGTTGCGCTTGAGCCCGCCCGAATAGGGCAGAAGCTCGCACACCGCCTCGACCTTAGCGCCCTCGAGGGTCATGCGGCGCGCCATGATGAGGCCGATGTCGCCCGAGCCGAGTATGACGGCTCTTTTGCCGACCAATAGCCCGTCGCAGTTTATCAGCTTCTGCGCCGTGCCCGCGGTATACACTCCCGCGGGGCGTGAGCCGGGTATGCTGAGCGCGCCGCGGGGCCTTTCGCGGCAGCCCATGGCGAGTATGACGGCGCCGGCTTTTATCTTCATTATGCCGTCGCTTCCTACGGCGGTGACGACGCGGTCTCTGTTAAGTCCCGTGACCATCGTGCGGGAGAGGATCGGTATGCCGCGCTTTTTCACTTCGTTTATAAAATGCAGGGCGTATTCGGGACCGGTCAGCTCGGTCTTGAGCTTGTGGAGCCCGAAGCCGTTGTGGACGCACTGGCGGAGTATGCCGCCGGGGCCCTCCTCGCGGTCGAGTATGAGCACGTCGCGCGCGCCGCGGTCGAAAGCCGCGCACGCCGCGGCAAGTCCCGCGGGACCGCCGCCGATGACGACTATGTCGCGCTTTGTCATACGTTTTCCTCCTTTCCCAGGCGTCCGCCGCATATAAGATAAGAATTCTTTCCGGATTTGGTCACCTTGTCGAGAGGGATGCCCGTCTCCTCGCTTATTATCTTCATCACGAAGGGGGAGCAGAAGCCGCCCTGGCATCTTCCCATGCCGGCTCTCGTGCGGCGCTTTACGGCGTCGACCGAAAGGGCGCGCGGCTCGCGCCGAACCGCCTCGCGTATCTCGCCCTCGGAAACGCCCTCGCACCGGCAGACTATCCTGCCGTAATCTGGGTTTTTCTTTATATACGCGTCCTTTTCCCGGTCGCTCATGAGGGCGAAGGCGCTCTGCGGCGCGCGGACGGGGTCGAAGCTTTCATTCGGTGAAAGCTTCAGCCCCTGCTCCGAAAGGAGAGAGCATGCGCGCTTGGCTATCGCGGCGCAGGAGGAAAGCCCCGGAGAGTCTATCGCCGCGAGATGGACGAGACCTTTTACCTTTTCGGACGCCTTTATGATGAAGTCGCCGCTCTTTTCGGAGGAACGGACTCCGGTGAAGGAGGTTATGACCTTTGAAAAATCAAGTGAGGGAACGAGCAACGCAGACGACGCGCGGACGAGCGCAAGACCCTCGGACGTGGTGTCGCGGCTTTCGGGCGTGGGGACGGGGGTCGCCGTCGGGCCCGCGAGCAGGTTGCCGTGGACCGTCGGGATCACGAGACAGCCCTTGCCCTTTTCGGTCGGGACGGGGAAAAGGGTGCGGGAGACCGTGCCGCCGACAGCCTTGTCAAAGAGCAGATATTCTCCCGAGCGGGGGATTATCCTGAAAAAGCCGTCGCCCGCCATCTCGGCTATCTTGTCCGAGAAGCCGCCCGCGGCGTTTATAAGATACTTTCCGCGGACCTGATCTCCGTCTGCGGAGCGGACGGTGAAGACACCGCCTTCGCGCTCGATGCGGGTTATCTCAAAGTCTCTTTTAAGCTCCGCGCCGTTGTCGATCGCGTTGCCCGCCGCGGCGACGGTCAGCTCGTAAGGGGAGATGACGCCCGCCGTCCCGGCGTAAAGGGCGCTCGTGACTTCGGTCGAGAGCGCGGGCTCAAGCGCGCGCGCCTCGTCTCCCGAAAGGACTTTGAGCTTAGGCACGCCGTTTGCTTTTCCACGCTCAAAAAGCTCGCGGACGGTCTTGTCCTGCGTATCGTTGAAGGCGCAGACGAGGGAGCCGTTGTTTTTGAAGGGGACCGAAAGCTCGCGCGCGGCTTCGTAAAGGAGCGGGACGCCCGATACGTTCATTTCGGCTTTCAAGGTCCCCGGCTCGGGGTCGTAGCCCGCGTGGATTATGCCGCTGTTTGCGCGCGAGGCGCCCTCGGATACGTCGTTTCCTTTTTCGAGTACGCATACTCTGAGCTTATAGCGCGTCAGCTCGCGCGCCGTCATGGCGCCGACGACGCCGCAGCCTGCGATGATAACGTCGTAGATCATGTTTTCCCTCCTAAAAACAAAAAAACGCAAACCGCAAGGCGGCTTAAAAGCCGTCTTACCGTTTCCGTTTCTCTTAAACTCTGCGGAATATCAAATTGTCTTCAAAGCGACCAGAGCTCGGGGCTGCCGGTCGAGACCGCCTCGGCGCCCGCGCCGAGAGAGCTTAGTATCTCGCTCTTGGTCCTTATCAGCCCGGAGGCTATCAGAAGCACGTGCTCGTGCGAAAAATCGGATATGACCTTGTTTATTATGCCCGGCATTATCTCGACGCAGTCGGGCTTTGCCGAGGCTATCGTCTCGCGAGCCGACGCAAGGCTCTGCGTGTCGACCGCGAAGCAGCGCAAAATAGAGAGCATGCCGGCGTCCCGCGCGCTTTTTATAAGCGAGGAGCGGGTGCTTATCACCCCGTCCGCGCCCGAACGCGCCAGAAACTCCACGCCGAACTGATCTTTGCCTATGCCGCGCGCAAGGTCCATGTGGACGAAGACAGCTTTGTTTGCTTCATGGCAGGCGCGTATGCGCTCGGCGACCGTGAGCACTCCCGCGTCGAGAAGGAATACCGCGCCGCAGGGTGACGAGAGCGCCGCAGAAAAAAGCTCTTCTCTCACGGCGGGGATGACGGGACAGAGGGCAAGACGCTCCGAAAACTCAGAAAGCCTCACGCGCACCACCCTTTCCTCCGTCTGTATAATAATTATAATATTCCATATATTTGCTTGTCAAGCGAGACAAACAGGGGAGGGCCGTGAAAAAGTTTACGGAGAGCGAACATTTTTCCCTCTCGGGGGTTGTTAAAAAGGACAAAATGAATTATACTGTAAGAACATAAACTTAAAGGGCATTGTTTGGGGGATAGCTTATGCTCGGGTATTACAACTACACCGTTCTTCTTACATATCTCGGGACGGTATCTGCCTTTATCGGCATGGTGTTCGCCACCGTGGGCAACTTCAAGGCGGCGATACTGTGCCTTATGGCGTCGGGCTTTTGCGACATGTTCGACGGGATGGTCGCGCGCACCCGCGAGAGCACCCGCCCCGAAAGGAACTTCGGCATACAGATAGATTCGCTCAACGATCTCGTTTCCTTCGGCGTTTTTCCCGCGCTCATCGTCCATCTGCTCGCGCCCAAGAACATAATCGCCACGGCGGTCTGCGCAGGCTACGTCCTCTGCGCACTCATCAGGCTCGCCTATTTCAACGTTGACGAGCTCGAAAGACAGGAACAGACGGACGAGGCGAGGAAGTTTTACCGCGGTCTGCCTGTCACGACCGTCTCTCTCGCCCTGCCCTTCATCTTCTGTCTCGACCTTATACCCGGTTTTCCCGTCAGGACGGCCGCGGCGCTGCTCCTGCTCGTCATGGCGGCGCTTTTCATCGCGCCCTTCAAGATCGGTAAGCCCTCGACGCTCCTGCCCAAGCTCATAATGGCGGCGATAGGCGTCGCGGAGATCGTCGTTATCATATTTTTCGCAAAATGGTAAAGCAGGACAGAACGGTCAAGATATTATACGGCTCGGCGCCGGGAAGGCTCATCACCAGGGGGATGCTTGCCGTCGGCGTTCCGCGCCTTATCGCGTCATATCTGCGCTCGCCCGTGTCGCGCCCGAGGATAAAGCGCTTCATACGCAAGAACCGCATAGACATGACGCCTTATGAAAAGAAGAAATACTCCTCCTTCGCAGATTTCTTCGCGAGAAAAAAGGAGAACGTGACCTTTGACAGCGACCCCGCGAGCCTTATAAGCCCCTGCGACGCCTATCTGAGCTTTTGTCCGATAGAAAGGGACGGCTCCTTCGTCATAAAGGGGACGCCCTACCGCCTGCGCGATCTCATAGGCGAAACGGAGGACGCCGACGCCTTGTGCGGCGGGCTCTGCCTTATTTTCAGACTTTCGGTAGACGATTATCACAGATATATATGGTTTGACGGCGGCTACGTCGGGGACGACGTATACACCGAGGGGAAGCTCCACAGCGTCCAGCCCATCTGCTGCGAAAAGTACCCCGTTTACAGGATGAACAGACGCCGCAGACAGCGCTTTGAAAGCGACGGCTTCGGGCTCTGCTATCTCGTTGAGGTCGGCGCGCTCGCCGTCGGCGGCATCGTCAACGACGCCGAGGACCGCAGGGTCTCGAGAGGCGAGGAGATGGGACATTTCGAGCTTTGCGGCTCGACGGTAGTCCTGCTGCTCGGGAAGGGCAGAGCCGAGCTTCTGCGCGAAATAGCGGACGCCGCGTCGCGCGAGGGAGAGGTCAAGGTCCGGCAGGGACAGGTCATAGGAAGGGCGGCCGGAGGAAAAAAGAATGAGGGATGAAAGGCTCGTTTGCGGGCTCGTCCCGCGCAGGTCGGTCGTCCCTCTTTTGCTCCTGACCGTTATGAACATGGCCGTCTTTTACGGCGGCAAGCTTTTAAGCTCGGGAAAGCAGGCGACGGGGCTCGAGACGGCGATAGACCGCGCCGTGCCCTTTCTGCCCTTTACGGTCGTTTTTTATCTGCTCGCCTTCGCCTTCTGGGCGGTGAATTACGTTATCGCCGCAAGGCGCGAAGAGAGCGTGTCGTCGGTGTTTTTCGCGGCGGACTTCGTTATGAGGCTCGTCTGCTTTATTTTTTTTGTTTTCATGCCGGTTACGATAACGCGGCCCGAGATCGCGGGAAGCGACGTTTTCAGCTTTATAGTCCGCGTCGTTTACGCGCTGGACACCCCCGAGGCTCTTTTCCCGTCCCTCCACTGCGCCCAGTGCGTGTTCGCGGTCGCGGCGGTCGCGGGGAACGGGAAGGTCCCCGCGTGGTATAAGGCTTTTTCGTGCGTCTTCGCCGCCGCGGTCTGCCTTTCGACCGTCACGGTAAAACAGCATTTCGCGGCGGACGGCGCGGCGGGCATTGCCCTTGCGCTCGCGGCGCTGTGTCTGGCATCTTTCCCGGCCGTTACCAAGGCGTATAAAAAGATGATAGGATATATCACCCCGCGCGGACTGCGAGGGGAATAAAGCGTAAAAAAAGAGATAAGACCTCATGATCTTATCTCTTATGTTTTTTGACCTTGCGTTACTTTACGGCGGAGCTCCAGTCGGGATCCCACGGATAGACCATGCGCAGGACCTCGCCGTGTCTCTTTGCCGACTCCTCGGCGTAAATGCCGGGCAGGGTCATGGCAAGACCCTCTTTAAGGGTCACCGGCGCGGGGCCGCCCGCCTTGACCGCCTTGAAGAAGGCGTCGAGCATGGCGTAATCCATGCCGCCGTGTCCCTTGGCTTCGGGGTTGTCCGCGTATGCGGGAGGCATGAACTCGCCGCCGATCTCGTGCAGGGACTTGTCTATGTCGCGGGTCGTGTTGTATCTGATGACCGGCTTGTCGAAGCGGTCGATCCTCTCCATATATCCCTCGGTGCCGAAGACGCGGTAGTTGTGATGGCCGATCTGCGCGCGGCATCTGCCGTTGCGCATGAGCCTTATGACGACGCCCGACTCGGTCCGGAACTGGGCGCACATCATGTCGTCCTTTCCGCTCTCGGGCGAATGCTTGCCCGTGCCGAAGCAGGAGACGTATCGGAGGTCTTCCTTCAGGATCGTGAGCAGGGGGCCGAGCGAGTGGGTGCAGTAGCGGATCGGGATCAAAAGACGGCGCCAGTCGCCGTTTTCGTTATAATGGATATTGAAGTCGCTGCCCGGCAGAGACCAGTGGATATACTCAGCCTCCATGCAGTAGGGCTCGCCCAAAAGCCCGAGCTCATAAAACTCGCGCAGGAGGAAGGTGAACTTCTGATAGTTCGGGTTGGCGCCCGTGGAGATGAAGGCCTTGGATGAAAGCTGAGCCTTCCACAGCGCCTCGGCCTCGGGAAGGGAGGCGACGTTGGGGATGTCCGAAAGCACGTTTATATCGCGCTCGAGCGCCTTTATGCAGAAGGCGGCGTGTATGTCGGCTCCCGTCTCGACGATGACGACGTCGAGCTTCTGATTTGCGAGCATCTCGTCGTAGTCTTCGTAATAGACGGCATCGGGGAAAAGCTCGGAGATGGGCGCCGGGGTCTGCCAACATTTTTCGTAAAAGTTAGAGGGCTTTATATCGCAGACGGAGACGATCTGAACGCCGGGAAAACCTGCGGCGAGCCTCAAAACGCTTCTGCCTCGCGGTCCGAGACCGACGACTCCGACACGGACGGTATCCTTCATAAAAAACACGCTCCTTTATTTATCTTTGATTAAATCATAGCAAACCGCGCGCGCCTTGTTAATATAAAAAAGTCACCACCATATGGAAAAAATACAGATTTCGGAGAGGCATATGAAGATCGTTTTTGCATCGGACAGCTTTAAGGGGAGCCTGTCTTCGCCCGAGACGGCGGAGCTTTTAGGGAGCGCCGCGCTCGAGGTGTTCGGAGAAGTCGAGACCGAGAGCGTCCTCTGCGCCGACGGCGGAGAGGGCACGGCGGACGCCGTTATAAGCGCTCTTTCGGGCGAAAGGGTCCCCGTGACGGTGAAGGGCCCCCTCGGCACGCCGGTCGAGGCCTTTTACGGCAGACTTTCCGGAGGGCGCGCCATCGTCGAATCGGCGGCGGCTTCGGGCCTTACCCTCGTGCCCGAAAAGCAAAGAGACGTTTTGCGCGCTTCGAGCTTCGGCACGGGCGAGCTTATCGCCGCGGCGATTAACGGCGGCGCGAAAAGCTTGTTTGTCGGCATCGGCGGCACGGCGATGAACGACGGAGGCGTAGGGTGCCTTCGCGCTCTCGGCGCGAGGTTTTTCGACAAAGAGGGCAGAGAGCTCGAAGGACGCGGCGAGGACCTTGAAAAGATATGCCGCGCCGATTTTTCGGAGCTTGAAAAGCGCATACGAGGCGTCGGGATAACGGTGATGTGCGACGTTTTAAATCCTCTCTGCGGAGAAAAGGGCGCGACTCGCACCTTCGCAAGACAGAAGGGCGCGACGGACGAAGACATAGAAAGACTTGAAAAAGGAATGGAAAACTGGCGGGAGATACTTAAAAAGAGCTTTTCCGCCGATCCCGACAAGATACCCGGCGCAGGCGCCGCGGGAGGACTCGGCGCGGCGCTCTCCCTCGTCCTCGGCGGGAAGATGCGCTCGGGGATAGACGCGGTGCTCGACATGGCCGCCTTTGACGAAAAGCTTGAGGGCGCCGATCTCGTGGTTACCGGAGAGGGAAGGATAGACTCGCAGAGCGCCATGGGCAAGGCGGCGGCGGGCGTCGCGAGAAGAGCGAAAGCCGTGGGCGTGCCGACTGTCGCCCTCTGCGGCTCGGTAAGCGGCGGAGGTCTCTCATTTACGCGGCTCGGCATAAGCTCGCTGATGACGACGGTCAACGCGCCGATGAGCCTGGAAAACGCGATCGCAAACGCGCGCGAGCTCTATTTCGACGCCGCCGTAAGGATGTTCTCCTTTATAAAGCTCGGGAAAGAAATGAGATAACGGAACGCATAAGAAAAAACGGACGCGAAAGGCGTCCGTTTTTGTTTGTCTGTTTATTTACTTTCCCGCGGCTTGGATCATGTCGCGCAGGAGGCGGGCGGAGGCGATGACGTAATCGGCGTATTCCTTCTGGAGAGGCACGGGACGCTTGGTGCATTCGAGCTCG